>Ga0137410_10000629_pt1 | contig 24585 bp, 12 predicted proteins | sample CZODoug1_16funga_FD_108878 | JGI IMG/M metagenome (GOLD analysis project Ga0137410, IMG submission 108878) | Vadose zone soil fungal communities from Angelo Coast Range Reserve, California, USA - CZODoug1_16fungal (Illumina Assembly) | ecosystem: Environmental > Terrestrial > Soil > Vadose zone... | reverse complement strand
GACCTCGATTTTTTTTGGATGGACGTTGACGTCAACTTCGTCGTAGGGCATTTCGAGGAAGAGGAGCGTGGCGGGCGAGATGGCGTGCGGATGGATGTTTCGATAGGCCTCGTGAATGGCGTGGAGGATGAGTTTGTCGCGAACGAGGCGTTTGTTCACGAAGATGTAGATGCCGCTCGAGTTGGTGCGCTGGACTTCTGGGCGCGACGTGAAGCCGCTGATGGTGAGTGTGGCTTTTTCTTCTTCGGCGTCGAGCGCGGGCTCGGTGCTTGCGGAGCGGAACGGCACCGACACGGGCGGGAGTTCGACGAGCTCATCGAGCGCCTGACGACCGAAGAGTTGGTAAACGCGGTCGGCTAGTTTTTCGGCGGGTGGGCAATCGATGATGCTCTGCGTCGGTGTAGTGAGGACGAATTGCTTGTCGGGATTCGCGAGCGCGTAATGCGTGACGAGCGAAGCGATGTGACCGAGCTCGGTGGTGTCTGACTTCAGGAATTTGCGGCGAGCGGGGACCGAGTAGAAAAGATCGGCCACGCTGATTGTGGTGCCTGCGGGAAGGCCTGCTGGTTTCACGCTGACGAGTTTGCCGCCGGCGAATTCAATGCGGGTGCCTTCGAGTTCGGCGGCGTCGCGCGTTTCGAGCAAGAGGCGCGACACGGCGGCGATAGTAGGCAGAGCTTCTCCGCGAAAACCGAGTGTGGCGATGGAGAGAAGATCGTCGGCGGTGCGGAGTTTGCTGGTGGCGTGGCGTTCGAACGCGAGGAGCGCATCGTCGTGCGTCATGCCATGGCCGTCGTCGATGACGCGGATCATGCGGCGACCGCCGGATTCGGTTTCGACGCGAATCGTTGTGGCGCCTGCGTCGAGCGCGTTTTCGAGCAACTCCTTAACGACGGAAGCGGGGCGCTCGACGACTTCGCCAGCAGCGATCTTGTTGGCCACAGCTTCCGGAAGTATTCGGATTCGAGACACTTTATTTAGGGCTGACCTCGCTTAACGAAAGAATCCGCTCCGTGACCGGTGATTTTCCTGTATGACCAAAGCAAACTTTGCCAAACGAATTTAAACACGTAGTACACCATCATGAGCATGGTAATGAGGACCATGCTCATTGAAATCACCATTCCGGACGTCTTAACTGGCTGCGGCACCCAAGGAATCTGGGCCAACGAATAAGTTAAGAAAAAACTGAAGGCCGCTGCGCCACCGACAGCAATGAAACGGTTGCGTCGGTGCAGCCAGACCTCTTCGAAGAACATCACGACCACTTTGTACATTGCGCTCGCTCAATCTACGACTTAGAACCTAAATCGGTAATCCGAATTCCGAGCTGGTCGAGTTGCAGCGTGTCGACTTCGCTTGGCGATTCTGCCATTAAATCCTGGGCTTTCGTGGTTTTGGCGAAAGCGATGACTTCGCGGATGGACGTTTCGCCCGCGAGGAGCATGACGACGCGGTCGATGCCGAGCGCGATGCCGCCGTGGGGAGGCGTGCCGTAAGTCAGTGCGTCGAGGAAAAAGCCGAAGCGGCGGCGGAGCTGTTCTTCCGAAAGACCGAGCGCTTTGAACAGGCGCTCCTGAATGTCCTGGCGATGAATTCGAATGCTGCCGGAGCCGAGTTCGTAGCCGTTGAGGACGAGGTCGTAACCCTTCGAACGGACTTCCCACGGCGCGGTTTCGAGTTTTTCGAGATCTTCGTCTACGATGCCCGTGAAAGGATGTTGCGCACTGGCCCAAGTCTTGTCGGCTTCGCTCCACTCGAAGAGCGGGAAGCCGGCGAGCCAGAGAAATTTCCACTGGGTTTTGTCTATGACACCAAGGGCTTCACCGAGTTGCAAGCGAAGCTGGCCCGCGATTAGCGCGGCGGCTTCCGTGCCTTTGATTTGCTCTTTGGCAGAGACAGCGACGACAAGATCTCCGGCTTTCGCGCCGCACGCATCGGCGAGTTTCTTTACGTTTTCTGCGCCGATTAGTTTTTCAACGGTTGAAGTCGTGCCGTCAGGTGCGAGCTTTACGAAATACGCCCCGCGAGCTCCGAGCGATTTTGCTTTTTCGGTGAGTTCGTCGAGTTGCTTGCGCGAATAGCCTGCTCCGCCGGTCGCGGCGAGCGCGAAAACGTTGCCTTCGATTTGCAGCTTTGTTTTGGCTTCCTCGGGAAAACATGAAGTGACTTCATGCAGCTCCATGCCAAAGCGCATGTCGGGCTTGTCGCTTCCGTATTTTCGAATGCAGTCTTTGTAAAGCATGTGCGGGAACGGAGCGGTGGCTTTGATTCCGGCGACCGCGCATGCGTTGACCATCACTTTTTCGATGACGCCGAAAATGTCTTCCTGGCGTGGGAAAGACATTTCGAGGTCGAGCTGTGTAAATTCCGGCTGGCGGTCGGCGCGCAGGTCTTCGTCGCGGAAACATTTGACGATCTGGAAATAGCGGTCGAGACCACCGATCATCAGTATCTGTTTGAAGATTTGCGGCGATTGCGGCAGCGCGTAAAACTGGCTGTGATGCACGCGGCTGGGGACGAGATAGTCGCGCGCGCCTTCCGGCGTAGAGCGCGTGAGCATGGGCGTTTCGACTTCGATAAAGCCCATTTCGTCCATGGTGCGGCGAATTTCGATAATAATTTTGTGGCGCAGCAAAAGATTATTGTGTGGCTTGGGGCGGCGCAGGTCGAGATAGCGGTAGCGCAGGCGCGTTTCCTCGGCGGCGTTGGTGTCCTGCTCGATCTGAAACGGTGGCGTTTTTGCGTTGTTCAGAACGTGTAGTTTTGAGGCGATCAGTTCGACTTCGCCGGTGGCGATTTCGGGATTGGCCTTCTGGCGTTTTACAACTTTGCCTTCGACGGCGACGACGAATTCGCTGCGCACATGTTCGGCTTTGCCGTGCGCTTCGGGCTGCGTTTCCTTGTTGAAGACGACTTGGACGATGCCGGTGCGGTCGCGAACATCGAGGAAGAGCAAATTGCCGAGGTCGCGGCGACGATGGACCCAGCCCATGACAATGGCGTCGCGGTCGGCGTCGGCGTCGCGGAGGGCGCCGCAATAGTGTGTGCGTTTTAAGCTGCCGAGAAAATCGAGCACGGTCCAGTTCCCTCGCTTGCTTGACGATCAGTTTGCGCGTTCCGCTTACATCGAAGATGCCGCCCTTCCCGGTAGAAACGACCAGGACGCAAAATACGCGAAAGGGACGGCGCTACAACTTCTTAAGAAATTCGAGCAAGTGCGGCTCGGTGAACTTTTGCTGCGTGCCGTCGGCGAGCGTCTTGAGCGTCCAGGTGCCTTCGGCTACTTCATTATCGCCGAGAATGAGGGCGTAATGCGCGCCGAGCTTGCTGGCGCGCTCGAGGGCTTTGCCGAATTTTTGCTCGACGGGCGGCAGCTCGACGCGGATGCCGGCGGCGCGAAGGTCCTTTGCGGCGCGGACGGCGGCGGCGTAGGCGTTTGCGCCCATCCAGGCGATGTAGACGAACGGCGGCTGTTTGCCAGCGGCGATTGCCAAGTCTTTCGCTTCTTGCAGCGAGAGGATGAGGCGATCTTCGCCGATCGCGAAGCCGATGCCCTTCGTGGGCGGGCCACCGAGGAGTTCGACGAGGCCGTCGTAACGGCCGCCGCCGCAGACGGCGTTTTGAGACCCGAGGCCCTGCGCAGTGATTTCGAAGGTGGTGCGCATGTAGTAGTCGAGACCGCGGACGAGGCGCCAGTTTTCGTTATAAAAAACGCCGCGGAGTTCGAGTTCGCGCTTCACGGCGGCGTAGTGCGTTTTGCAATCGTCGCAGAGGTGATCGGCGATTTTTGGAAGTGTGGCGATGATGGGCTGCTCGTGTTCGAGTTTGGAATCGAGTACACGTAAAGGATTCGTCTCGATACGGCGTTGCGAATCCGCGCCGAGTTTGTCTTTTACTTTTTCGAGTTCGGATTTGAGAAGGGCGACGTAGCCGCGGCGACAGTTGTCCGCTGCATGCCCAATGGAATTGATTTCGAGTTGAACGCCGGGAAGTTTCAGGCGGTCGAAGAAGGTCATCACCATTTGGATCAGTTCGGCGTCAGTGATGGCGTCTTTGGCGAGTTCTTTGGCAGCGTCGCGCATCGGATCGGGCTTGACGTTTTCCAGGACTTCGGCGCCGATTTGGTAGAACTGGCGGTAGCGGCCCTTTTGCGGGCGTTCACGGCGAAACATTGGGCCGATGTAGTAGAGCTTCTGAGGCTGAGGAAGCTGCTGCATGTTGTGTTCGATGTAGGCGCGGCAGACAGAAGCGGTGGCTTCGGGGCGCAGAGAAACGCGCGTCCCAAGTCGCAGGGCGTCATAGAGCAAGACTAGCGTATAGATGTCCTTCCCCGCGTCCTCGGTCTGTGCCACTTGGTTCAGCAGATCATCGACTCTCTTCCACTGGTCTTGCGCAAGTTTCAGAGCGAATTCGTCTTGATCAGCTGCAGGGATCTCCCCAGATTTATACAGATCCCTCACTTTCTGAAAAAACACATTCATGTTACCGATTGCAGGATCTGGCTCCAATTTCTCGGACCGGTCGACGAATGTGTACATCTCTTTAGAAACGATGTCAGTATCGCCGCCAACAGCGCGGGCGAACAAATCTGTAGGCTCGAAGATGGGCGGGCGAATTTCGCCGAAGCCGAAAGTGTTGAACACCGCGTGCGCGGTTTCTTCGACGTGGTTCCACAGCGCGGTGTCAGGCGGCAGAAGGTCGCGCGTGCCGCGGATGGCTTGGAACTTGCGGCGTTGTTCTTTTTTTGGCGCGGCTTCATTCACTAGTTAAGTCCTCGGTTACTCATGAAACGGTCCGCTTCAGAAAGCGGACCCTACAGATGCCGGACAACTGCCGGGCTAAAGTCACGACGCTGCAGAGTCAAACCCGCCCGCCTCGGAAGGCGGCCGCTACAACTACGATTGCTACTCGCCGGCTGGAAGCCAGCGTTACAAATAAAACGGTCGCTCGTCACTTCGGGCTACAACAATCCATCTGTTGCCTGGCCCTCGGCGACTTCCTGCCGGTAGATATCTTTGTACTCGACGTAGCGCTGGGCGTAGCGATCAATCGAAGCCTGGTCGTCGTCAGTTAGCGCGCGCTTCACTTTACCCGGTGAGCCCATAACCAAACTACCCGGCGGAATGACCATACGCTCCGGAATGAGCGTGCCCGCGGCGATGATGCTGCCCGTGCCGACGACCGCGCCGTTCAAAATCGTGGCGCGCATTCCGATGAGGCAGCGCGACTCGATGGTACAGCCGTGCAGCACGACGGCGTGGCCCACGGTAATGTCGTCACCCAAAATCAGCGGCCATTCGTCCTTCATCACGTGAAGCACGGAGCCGTCCTGCACATTGGTGCGCGCGCCGATGCGAATGTAATTCACGTCACCGCGCGCGACGACCAGCGGCCAGATGCTCGAGTCTTCGCCGATGACGATGTCGCCGACAAGCACTGACGACGCGTCAATATACGCCGAAGCGGCGATCTCGGGCGACTTCCCTTTGTAAGGCCGAATGTCCGGTTTTCTGTTCAAGAACGCGTTGCCATCCGTCAGGACGAAGAAGCGTAAATTCGCCCGTAAGTCATTGCAGAGACACGATATATCGTGGCTCCGCACACCGGAATCACCAAAAGAAATCCCTGAAAGATTACACTGCGAGGGGCGGCATGACAAGGAACGCGGATTGAGTGAAGAAGAGCGTAGGTTTATAGTTAGCGAATGGATCCGAACAATCCAAATGCCCCAGATGAACCCGAGATGTCGGATCAGAAATTCCTTGAGTCCATCGCACCGGACGTCATCAAGTGCCTTAATCGCATTGGATTTTTTGAGAAATTAGACGACCGCCTCTGTCCATCCACGGCTGAGTCGACAGCAGAAAAATGTAATGGTGATTTCAGGATTTCAGAATCCATTCTGTTGTCCAATAAGTTTCCCGAGCAGGACCTGTCCGATGTTTTTGGTGCATTGCACTCTCGAGGAGCGTGTTGCGACTGTGAAGTTCTGTACAACGTGGCCGATTCTAATCGACTCAAAGCGATCTACTGGCGAGCTAGAGCGTCGGGAGCGACGCCAGATATAAGCCATTCCTGAACTGGCAAGACTAAGAAGACTCAATCGATTTGAACTGTGGGAGCGCCACCGGCAGCTTTTAGTTCTTCGACGCGGGCGATGACGGCGCGTGCGACTTTGTAGAGGCTTTGCGCGGCGGGGCCAGCTTCGCCCGCTGCGGCGACGGGCTTGCCCGAATCGCCACCGATGCGGATGCGCGGATCGATTTCAATTTCGCCGAGGACGGGAACGCCGTATGCTATGGCGGTTTTGGTGCCTTCACCGTGGCCGAAAATATCCACGGGCTTGCCGCAGTGCGGGCAGGCAAAGGTGCTCATGTTTTCGACGACACCGAGGACGTCCACGTGTACCTGTCGAAACATTTCTATGGCTTTGCGGACGTCGGCTAGCGCGACTGTGGAAGGCGTAGTAACCAAAACAGCGCCAGTGACCGCGACCGTTTGAATGAGTGTGAGCTGCACGTCGCCGGTGCCGGGCGGAAGATCGATGACAAGGTAGTCAAGCTCGCCCCACTCCACGCTGCGCAAAAATTGCGTGATGATGCTATGCAACATAGGCCCGCGCCATATGACGGGCTTGTCGCCAGGATTGAGCAAACCCATCGAAATCATTTTTACGCCCTGCGCCTGAACGGGAATGATGTGCTGGTCGGCGGTCGCGCCGGGTTCTTGTGTTGAGCCGAGCATGATGGGAACGTTCGGGCCGTAGACGTCCGCGTCGAGCAGACCGACTTTGTGGCCCAGTTTTGCCAGCGCGAGCGCGAGATTGACGGCGACAGTGGTTTTGCCAACGCCGCCTTTGCCGCTAGCGACGGCGATCAGATTTTTTACGCCGGGGATCGGTTGGCGTTGCGGCAGTTGTTGTGGTGCTGAGCCTGGAGGCATAAAAATTTCGTCCTATCTTAAATCGAAGAGAAATTTCATCACGCCGATACCTCGTGATGAAATCGCATCAGCTTGAAATCGCAAACTCACGCGTTAGTGCCGTGGCACTTCTTGTATTTTTTGCCGGAGCCGCATGGGCACGGATCGTTGCGGCCAACTTTTGCGCCCGCGCGGACGGGCTTCGGCGCTTCCGCTTGTGCTGCACCGGTTTGATACTGCAATTCTTTTTCCTGGCGCTCCTGTTTGCGTTCCATTGCGCGCGCGAACGAAGGCAGTTGCGCGGGAGCTTCAGCAGCACGCGCCGCCGCACTGGCTGCCGCCGCCAATGGGCGTGGCGCAGCCGGCGGAGGATTTGGCGGCTGATCGCCGCCTTGCTGCGGTCCGCCTTCCACCTGCACTTGCACATGAAAGAGATTACGCACGGTTTCGTTGTCGATGCGCATCATCATGTCTTCGAAAAGAACAAATGCTTCTTTCTTGAATTCGACGAGCGGATCTTTTTGCGCGTAGCCGCGAAGGCCAATCGCTTCCTTCAGGTGATCCAGCGAGAGCAGGTGATCTTTCCATTGCGAATCAACCACGTCAAGAATGATGCGGCGCTCGAGCCAGCGGACAAGTTCCGGCGAAAGCTGCTTTTCTTTGTCTTCGTATTTTTTCCGAATCGCTTCGATCAGGGCATCGGCCAGATGGTCATGGTTCATCGACGAAGGATCGGCGCCGGCGGCCTTGGCATCGACTCCGAACTGGCTGTTCACTTCCGCAAGGAATTGCGTGGAGTTCCACTCATCGGGATGAACTTCTTTCCCGCAATACTTATCGACGAGTTCGAGCGCGACGTCTTCCGCAATGCCGAGTACGTAGTCACGCTGGTCTTTGCCTTCGAGCGCGGAGCGGCGAATCGCGTAAATCGTTTCGCGCTGCTTGTTCATCACGTCGTCGTATTCGAGCAAGTGTTTGCGCGCGTCAAAGTTCTGCGCCTCGACGGATTTTTGCGCGTTTTCAATGCGGCGCGAGATGAGGCCGGATTCGATGGGAACACCCTCGGTCATGCCGAGGCGGTACATCAGCGCTTTGACGCGCTCGCCGCCGAAGATGCGCATCAAATCATCTTCGAGCGAAAGGAAGAAACGTGACGAACCGGGATCGCCCTGGCGGCCGGCGCGTCCGCGAAGTTGGTTGTCGATGCGGCGTGCTTCGTGGCGCTCGGTGCCGAGAATGTGAAGGCCGCCCAGAGCGATGACTTCGTCGTGTTCCGCTTTACATTGCGCGGCGAATTGCTCGTAAACCGGAAGCCATTGGTCAGACGGAACCTGAAAAATCTTGCCTTCATACTGGAAGAGGACCATCGGAACGGTGGAGGCGGGCGCGGCGCCGTCGCTCGATTCCGCCCCGATCACGGCGGGCGCTTGCGCGTACGGAATCGCGAGTTTGTTTTTGAGGAAATGCTCGCGCGTCAGGAATTCCGGATTGCCGCCCAGGAGAATGTCCGTGCCGCGACCGGCCATGTTTGTGGCGACGGTAATGGCACCTTTGCGGCCCGCCTGCGAGACGACGCGCGATTCCCGCTCGTGCTGTTTGGCGTTCAAAACCTGATGCGGAACGCCCGCTTTCTTCAACAGGTCGGCGATGGCTTCGGACTTTTCGATGGAGATCGTACCGACAAGCACCGGCTGGCCGCGCTCGTGATAGTGACGCAGGCCGTTAGTGTAAGAATTGTCTTCCTGCAGGATGCCGTTGACGACTGCTTCAAATTTCTCTTTTTCGGTGCGATAGACGACGTCCTGATATTCCTTACGAATGAGCGGGCGGTTGGTCGGAATCGCCACCACGTCGAGATTGTAAATCTTTCCAAATTCGGCAGCTTCGGTTTCGGCTGTGCCGGTCATGCCCGACAGCTTTTTGTACATACGAAAATAATTCTGAAACGTAATCGTGGCGAGCGTCTGGTTTTCGCGCTCGATTTTTACGCCTTCTTTGGCTTCGACGGCCTGGTGCAAGCCGTCCGACCAGCGGCGGCCGGGCATCTGACGGCCGGTAAATTCGTCGACGATGATCACTTCGCCGTCTTTCACGACGTAGTCCACATCGTTTTTGTAAAGCGTATGCGCGCGCAAACCCTGATAGACGTGGTGGATGATCTCCATGTGCGCGGGGTCGTACAAATTGCCGAGCCCGAGCAACCGTTCGCATTTGCTGACGCCTTCTTCGGTGAGCGTCGCGGTGCGGTGCTTTTCGTCGAGCGTGTAATCGATCTCTTTGATCAGTTTCGGAATGATTTTGTCGATCTTGAAATATTTGTCGGTCGATTCTTCCGATGGACCTGAAATGATGAGAGGTGTGCGCGCTTCGTCGATCAGGATGGAGTCGACTTCATCGACAATTGCGAACTGGTGGCCACGCTGCACGCAATGCGACAAATCGTACTTCATGTTGTCGCGGAGATAGTCGAAGCCGTATTCGTTATTGGTGCCGTAAGTGATGTCGGCGCCGTACGCTGCGCGGCGTTGCGTGTCGTCGAGATCGTGCACGATGACGCCGATGCTGAGGCCGAGGCCGCGATAGAGCGGGCTCATCCACTCGGCGTCGCGGCGGGCCAGGTAGTCGTTCACAGTGACGATGTGAACGCCGCGGCCGGCGAGCGAATTCAAAACGGCCGGAAGCGTGGCGACGAGCGTCTTGCCTTCGCCCGTTTTCATTTCGGAGATTTTTCCGTCGTGCAGGACCAATCCGCCGATAAGCTGCACGTCGAAGTGCCGCATGTTCAAGAAGCGGTGGCCTGCTTCGCGCGCCAATGCAAATGCCGGAGGAATAACCGGGTCGAGTGCGGCTTGCAGCGCATCCTTATAAGAAGGCTCGGCGGGATCGGCGTCCTTCAATCGTTCTGTGACTTCAGTCTTCAGCGCCGCAAAGCGGGTTTTCAATTCGTCGTCGGTAAGCCGCTGAATTTCGGTTTCCAGCGCGTTGATTTGCGCCACGGTGGGCTGAAGTTTCTTGATGTCGCGTTCGTGCTTGGTCCCGATAAACCGGGCCAGAACGCTATCCATTATTTTCGCTACATCCATGAACGAGTCGCCGTTTCTTAGAGCCCAAGCTTGAGGTTTAGATGCCTGCGGACGCACAACGTAACGTCAGGAAGGCCCGTCGTCACTAGCGCAACCTCTTATTTTAGCGGTTTAGGCACCAGCACGCCAACCGGGAATGGCGGACCGGCCAGTTCGGTAAAATTGCAGTGTTTTTAGGGTTTTTCCGCGGAGTCGGTCACTGTCGCGGCGGATTGCACTTCGGCCGGAGCGACCGAAAAACTGTCCGCGAGCATGCGGCGGAATTTGGACCGCTCGTCCAGCGACATGTCCACGAATTCGAAAGCCATGTCCTGCGCGCGGTAGTCGCGAAGCACAGCGGTAGCCTGCAACGTTCGCAAACCCAATTGAAATTTCATCTGCACCGGAGTGCCGGGGTGCATGTGCCGGTCAAGCGTTGCGATTCCGCCGGCAAGGCTAGCCGTCTTGACTTCAAAACGGCAATTCTCTTTCAGATTTGTGCTGACGGCTATAACGGGCTTGCGCAGACGCACGCGGGTGTGGCGCCGTTGGCGGACAAATTTGCTGTTCGGCGGTACGTCCAGAGGAGCCAGCGCCAAGTCGGCTTGGTCGAGGCCGCTATTGGCGCGATATTGGGCGGCAAGTTCCGGGCTCAGTTTTTCGAGCGCCTGCAGAGCAGCGATGCGCAATTCCTGTGGGTGCTGCCAACCAAACACTTTGCGTGCCTCGAGAATGCGCATCAGAGAGCGCGCGGACTCCGGTGCGTGAATCCGGCCGATCGCCTCGATCGCCTTGACTTGAAGAAATGGGCCGCCCCCCGCCGGCAAATCGCCATCCACAATGGTCAGAAGCCTGCCAATGGCGTCGCGGTCTCCGGTGACGCCGATTTCGTCCACGACAAGCGGCATCAGAATTGGCTCCACGTGGTCCAGAAGTTTCAACAGAATGGCGCACCGCGAGGCAGCGCCGCTCGCCGAAACTTGACGGACCGTCCGATCCTGTGCGCCGCGCGGAAAATTCTTTACGCGGGAAGGAAGAAAGACTTCAACCGCCTGCGGATCCAGGCGGCACAGTAGACCAATCATCTCGACCGACTCCGTGATCGTCCCTCCGCGAACTCCGCTCCGAAGGAATTGCACGACTTCCTCGCCGAGATCCTGCGCAAGATTTGCGACGTGCTCTGCATCCTCCCGCAACTGGCAACGGTTGAATCGAGCGGCCAAATTTTCGATTGCCTGCTGCGGCAACAGTCGCAAAACCTTCGCCAACCCGGATGCGACCTTTTGTGCTCGCAACGCTTCTTCTACAAATTCCGGTACGCGCTGCTCGATGCCCATCTTCGCGCGAAGGTCCCGTGCGATCCCCGGCCGCTGCGTTTCGACACCCATCACCAAATTCAGCGCTTGTTCCATCGCACCGAAGCACCGGTGCGTCGCCGCTTCCTGGCATAACCGGACAAAGGCGGCGCTGACGAAGCTCTGCAACTCCGCGTCTTGTTCGACGCTCAACCGAATGCCGAGACGACGCAGCGCATGGCCAAGCAAACGCGGATCGCCCTTTGCGTACAACTCTGATAGCTGCGACAGCCCAGCCGCGGTACGCTTCCTGGCATCAGGGTCATCGCTCTCTATGCATGAAGCGTAGTTCTGCAAAATATTGTTGGCGTCCGCGATTTCTCCGCGCTTGATCAAGTCGAGAACATACGACTGCACATTTCTTGCCGGTATGCACCACGCTTCGTTGGACAAGAGTACTGCGCGCTTCCCCGCTTCCGGAACCGCGGCCCAGAATTGCCGGTCAAGAATCTCTCTGTGCGTTTCCACGAAAAGACCTGCTTCGGTCATCTTCTCTTCGTGCGTGCCGAGAATTTTACGGAGGTTCTCGATCTCCTGATTCATCCGGTCCAGCATTTGCCGAACGGCGTTTACCTTAACTTCACCTTTTTCGTACCGTTCCAGCGCGAAGCGAATTGCGAGGTGTTCGGCCAGGCGAACGAGCACGGATTGGTCCGTCATCGCTCCGGGCGATCGCGCCGCAATGGCCGCGAGCGCGTCGCGGAGCGTAACTTGCGCCTTCTCCGGCAGTTCCGACACTTGCGTTTGAAATGCGGCGGAGCCAGCCAAACCTGCCTGCCCCGAATTTGCTCCCCCGAAGGTTGTCAACGCGCTGAGAATCTTGAAGATCTCTTCTTCCGATACCTCACCCGGACGCAAGGGGGTTCCCTGTCGCGAGACGCTGCTTACGCGGACCGGCGCGCCGCCACTGCCGCCGCCCGACACACTTCCAAATCTCGCTCCACCACCGCCCAAGACTCCGAAGTTGCCGCCGCCGGTGCGGCTACCACCTGGCCCCGTTGAATCGGAAGGCCCGATGGTTGGCGCCCGCAAACCCGTTTCGGTGGCACCGATATCGGTGCCCGACGTTGCGTATGTTCCGGGACGCTCGCCCGAGTACGCCGACCCTCCCGCTTCGGAGGACTGAGGCAACTCGGTTTTAGCTGCACCGCCTTGCGGCACGTCGCCGTCTGCTTGCTCTATCACATTGCCTTTGCTGCCTTCGGCGGCAGCGATCAGCTCCAGGAGTTTCTGGGGATCATTCAGCAGTTGTTTGAACTGATCTTTGTCGTCGCCGATTGACGCAGCGGCGAGCTGCGCTGCAACGCTCGTCGCGTCTTTCAAGCGTGAGTCGGTCGCAACGAAGCACACCTCGTTCACGCGAATCCCTTGCACGTCTTCCATCGCGATTTTCAATTGCTGGGCAAGTTCCGACGGCTTGGCCTTTCCAGAGGGAAATGCCTTTGCAAATTTTGCGACCTCTTCGGGAGTTATGCAGGATAGAAATTGGACGCTGGCGAGCCCCGCGGCGGAAAGCAACTGGGCGAACTGTTTTTCCGCGGGCGATCCTTCGAGCGGCACGCCATCCAGGAGCAACTGCGCTCCGCTTGCTCCGAGCAAAAGCGTCGCGTCGGACCCCGGCGGAATCGCCTCCCGCAATTCACGGCACGCAGTGGTGAGTTGATCCGCGGTGCGCGCGTGATCGTAGCCATAAAGGCGGGCAAACTTCAGCAGGATGTTCAGGCTTCTCACGAAAGCCCGTCCCGCGGTAAGTTTTGGATCCGGTGCCATGTTTAGCGGCGGAGCGAAAGCACTCCCGGACTCCTCCTCTAGTACGCTAGTTCCGCTGGAGTGACGCAGCAATGGTACAGAGGTCCCATGTGCGCAACGTCGCAATTGCGTGATTGGACGAAGAAACCTGCCCAGATGGACAGGTCAGACTTTGCGGTTACAGGAATGTTGCGCGGAGTGAACTACATTTTTCCCATCGTAATGCGGCCGCGGCGACGAGTCCGATTTCCGGGACTCGCCATTTGAGGCAATCCTCCAAGGTCCAACAAAAGCCGGCGAAGCCGCGCGCGGTCTTCCAAATCCATATCCACAAACTCAAACGCCATCGCAGAGGGGCGCGCGCCGCGTACGATCGCCTGCGCCCTGATCGTGCGAACGCCGGACGTCAATTTCAAAGCCAACAGAGAGCCCGGCGCCAGGTGGCGATCGCCGGCGCCAATTCCTCCGCCGAGATTCAACTCCGGCACGACGAGCTTGAAATTCTCGCGGAGATTCGTCGTGTAAAAAGTCAGGTTCTTCGACAGCTTCAATCTGGCATAACGTCTCTGCCGAATTACGGAAACACTGCTTTCCGGGTCGGTTGGTGCCAGAACTAATTCCCTGCGGTCGATGCCGCCTGCCGCAATTTTTTCCATCGCGACAACCGGATCAATGCGCGAATAAGCCTGCGCTGCCGCGACGCGAAGTTCTGCGGCATATTCCCAGCGCCACACTTGTCTTGCATCCAGAAAATGCACCAGCAGATGAGTTGCGGCGGTGGCTTTCAGCCGGCCCAGCGCTTCCACGGCCTTCAGCCGGATGTAACCCGAATTCGCTTCGCTTTCCGCGATTTCAATCAGCTTGGGGATGCATGCATGGCTCCCGCTCATGCCCATCTCATCCATCGCAAGGGGCCGAATCAACAAATCGAGCGAATCGTAAAGCGTAACCAACAGTGCCGCGCGATGTTCGGGCGGCGCAGCAGACAATTGCCGCACCGTTCGGTCGTGCGTTGAGCGCGGCCATTGCGAGAGCCGCACCGGCAAAATTCGGCTCACCTGTTCCGGCGCAAGCTGGCTCAAAATCCCGATCGCTTCCGCCGCTTCTGCGGGTGGCGATGATTGCAAAACATCCAACAGCTGATTAATGGCATCTTCACCCAGTTGCTTGACCATTTGCACAAGCAAGTCGCAGTCTTCCCGGAAGCCCGAGTGGCCAAAGCGATTCATCACATAGTGAACGGTCGCTTTCGGCATCAAAGTCAAAATGTCCAACAGGCCGTCCGCAATGTGTCCGGTACGGATTGATTCCTCCACAAACTCCGGGATGCGATCTTCCGCACCGATCCTGGGCCGCAAGCTTTGTGTTGAACCAGGGCGCTGTGCCTCCACGCTCTCCAGCGAAGCTAACGCTTGCTGCATCGCCGGATAGCACCGCTTCGAAGCTGCTTCCTGGCTTAAACGCACGAAAGCCGCGCTGACCAGGGTCTGCAACTCCGGCTCGCGCTCCGCCGCCAGTTGATTTCCCACGCGGCGGATCGCTTCGATCAACGCGCTGCCGTCGCCGCTTCCGTACAACTCCGCTAATTCGCCCAAGCCAATCGCAGTGGTTCGCCGCGCTTCCGGAGCTTCCAGGCCGATGCAGCCCGCATACTTCATCAAAATTTCGTTTACGGTTTTCAATTCGCCGCGACGCAACATCTCTTCCAAAAATCCGCGCACGTTGCGCGGCGGCACGCACCACGACTCATCCGAACACAACACTTCTTTCTTGTTCTCTTCCGGAACCTGCGCCCAGAACTCCTGATCGAGCAGCTCCGTATAGTTCTGCAGCGATATTCCAGCCGACGCCATCTGCTCCTGCTGTTGGCCCAGGATTTTTCGCAGCGCTTCAATTTCAGTGTTCATGCGGTCCAATAGCTGCTTAACCGCGTTCACGCGCAGTTCGCCCCGCTCGTAACTGTCTAGCGCAAAACGAATCGCGACGTGTTCCGCCAGTTTCAACAACATCGGTTTGTCCGGCGATTCATTTGGAGCTTGCGCGGCAAGTCCGGCGAGAGCCTGCTGCAAAGTGAATTGCGCCCGCACCGGCAGCGCACTCAGCCGCGATTGGAACGTTGGCGCGTCCATCTTCGAATCGGAATCGCGCCGCGATTTGCCCAGTTGCGCAAATAAAGTCAACATCGAGCGGACGTCATCTTCTGCAACGGCATATTGGCCGCCGGAACCGCCGGCTCCGCCAATCCCCGGCGCTCCGCCTGTGGCCGCGCCATGTAACAACGACGAGGCAGAAAGCCATTTTGTGGCTCTTCCGTCGCCACCAGACGCTCCCCCACCTGTCCCTGGCCCACTTCCCGTGCCAGTGCCGCCGCCTCCGCCGCCAGTTCCTGAACCGCCGGTCCCACTCCCGCCACTTCCTGGACCGCCACTTCCTGAACCGCCGCCCGGATGTCCCCAACCGCCGGTGCCAGATCCACCACCAGATCCGCCAGCGCCACCGCCCGGACCAGCCCCTGGTCCTGCATTTCCGGCTCCACTGCCAGGGCCACTTCCCGAGCCCGTTTCCCAGAGGTTTCCGCCCGGACCTGTGCCGGTCACAGCGGTCAATCCACTGCCACCACCAGCCGGGCCGCCCGCGCCACCAGTTCCGGATCCTGCTCCTCCCGGAACGCCACTACCGCCGCCAAAACCAGGACCACCGCCACCACCAACTCCGCCGCCACCGCCGCCGCGAGTGCTCTCTGCAGCAAGAATCATCTGCAACAATTTATTCGGATCATCGAGAAAGTCTTTGAACTTGTCGCCCTGCGCTCCAAGAACTTTCGCAGTCAACTGCGCCGCGACTTTCGCGCCGGCAATGGAAGAATCTTCAGCGATATAGCGAATCTCGTTGACCTTGATGCTGTTGTCTCCAGCGAGCGCGGACTTCAGTTGTTCAGCAAGAGAAGTCGGCTTCGCGTTGCCAGTGGGAAATGCACGCACGAAACGCGCGAACTGCTGCTGTGCGAGACCCGGCGCAAAGTGAATACTCGCGATGCCGGAGGCGGAAAGCAATTGCGCGAAACTGCGCTCTGCGGCGGCGGCGCCCAGCGGCACACCGTCCAGCAAAATCTGCTGACCCGAAGCGCCGAGCAAAAGACCGCTGTCGCTGCTCTCATCGAGAGCCGTACGCAACTCTTTCCATGTTGTTTCAAATTGCGCAGCGGTCCGTACGTGACCGAACTCGTACAGACGCGCGAACTTAAGCAAAATGTTGAGGCTGCGCACAAACTGCCGCGCAGCTGCTCTGGTCTCGCCACTCATATATTTTCGAGAGGAAGGCCTGAATCTCTCCCTCGGTACTTATCACAGTAGGACGTATCGCGGCGGGAGACAAGTCTTGTAGCGGACGTTTGTCACGTTCTGACTAATACGATTCACTAACAGGAATAGGCCAACAGGTGAACCTGCGGGTGTTCGCGTGCTCTCAAAAAAAACCCAGCACCGCTCTCTGTCGTTGCTCCTGAGTCGCGGCGGACATACAATGAGGACGCTGGCGCCTTGGGCTCGTAGACGCAGTTGGGTCATCGCCACACAGCAAATTGCCGCTTGGAGCTCCGTTTCATGGCCGACCAGTCCCCAGCCCCGGACGACCGCTTCAAGGCGGAAATGCCCACAATTCCTGGAGTTGCAGGCGGGGCCAAACCGCCAAGCAACGCGGTGGCGCCGTTAAAGATTGTTGGTGGGCTTGTAGCTGTTTTAGTGGTGATTGTGGCGGCGGGCAGCATATTCAGCCATTCGCGCCGAACTGCATCGGCTCCGTTGGACGCATCCTCCCAAGTGGAAGTTCCGACTCCGGACCTTGGCAATCCCCCTCAATCAGCTCCCCCCATGCGCGGCATCGCTACAGTGGACATGATGACGAAGCCCTGGTCGGCGACGACGTTCGATTACCGCGACCCACTTTCGGGTGAAAGAGTGCCTGCCCTTTTGTTGCGACTGCCGGGTAGCTCGGCCAGCCAGCCAACTGGATACTGGGCATTCGCTTTGAAAGCCGCTTACGGCAATTGCCAGCTCGAGCTTGTGAGCGACTTGGCGAAGCTAAAGGGCGAGTATGGCTACGCTGCGGCAAGGCATCCGATGGTCGGCAACCCATGCAGCCGCACCGTATTCGATCCAACAAAGATAACCAATCTTCCCGGCAACGTCTGGGTTCGCGGCGCAATAGTGCAAGGTTCAGACTTGCGGCCGCCGCTCGGGATCGAAGTTAAGATTGAAGGCAAGGATATTTTTGCGGTGCGCATGGAGTAGCTCGATTGCGGCGTTTAAGCGGGTAAACGGATCAGTTCGACTGGACTCAGTAAATCGTTATCTGCTTGCTCAGCATCAAAGCCACGATCCACTGATTCGCCCACCACGCCCATAAGGCATGCCGGAACGACGCGGGCTTGTTGCGCTCAATAGAGAAGTGCTAGATCCACACGGCCGGGTATGGAACAACTAGCGCCGCCGGGATTCACTACCAACGATGCAGCACCGGCGCGCCCCAAGCGTCATCAGCTCGCCAGCGTCCCCACACAATGCACCACCCGCGGCGCAGGATGCGCGTTCGCCCTGACATGCTCCGGCCAAAATTCGGCGAAACTTTTCGCTTCGTTCATTGCTGCAATTCCTCAGTCGTTGTCTAATCGGCTGGTTGAAAACGCAATTTCAAAAAAAAAGCGGGGAGCCTAAAATCAGGCTCCCCGGAAGGTATTGTTGAACCACGCGCCCGCCCGATTAGAACTCCAAGCGGATTGCGAGCTGCATCACGCGGTTGCCATCTTTGAAGGCATCCACGAACGGCTGCGCTTGGCTCACATCCGTATCACCGCCCGCCACGAACAAATTCGCGTGGTTGAACAGGTTATACGCTTCGCCGCGAAGCGTTAGCTTTAGGTTTTCCCGGATTGAGAAAGTCTTGCCAACTGCAACGCTGACATTCCAGGAACCCGGGCCGCGGAAACGGTTCCGAGCGTTCATACCACCCGGGTATGGACCGAAGTCAGAGATTCCCGTTCCACAGTTACAAGGGTCAGAAATCGGAATGGTTCCGGTCGTCGGGTCGAAATAACTCGAGTCAGACAACGGAGTCCCAGACGACGTCGTGAATGGAAGATAGCTGAAAAAGTCGGGCGTTGCGGGAGTGGACATGTCGACTGCCTTGCCCGAATGAGGAAGACCCGAAGTTCCGGCCGCATTAACTGCGTACATGCATACGGTGAACCCATTGGTGCAGTCGTAGACGCTGAACGGCGAGCCGGTCTCGGCGAGCAACACCGGTGAAATCGACCACCCGTCCGCGACCTGCTTTTTCCATCCGCTCATGTGCTTTCCGAACGGTACTTCCCAGATGCCCTGGGCCGTAAACCGATGCCGGATGTCCTGATAGCAATTCCCGTAGTCTACCTTGGGGTTGAATGGATCGAGGTAACCCAAGTTGAACTGGTTGCCCGAGCTGCTAAACGTATCGCTCAATTCGTCGAGGCAGTGAGAATAGGTATAGTTCGCGTCAAGCGTCAGGCCGGTGCCACCCAAATTGCGCATTCCGACCCGTCCGACGATGGCGTTGTAGTGAGACTTGCCGTCGTCGCTGCGATAGTTGATGTTGGAATACTGGATTAGCTTCAGGCGCGTCAGACCGAAGTCATCAACCGAGTCGCCCAAATAGTGATTACCGGAACCGGTTCGGTTGATGTTGGCAATGTCATACAGCTTTTCACCGTAAGAACCCGAGTAGTCGATGCCCACAAGCATTCCGTGGCGCAACTCACGTTCGACCGTCAATCCATACTGATGAGCGTAGGAGGTGCGGATGTTCGGATTAACGGCGCGAAGGCTGACCTTGGGAATTGCTTTCACGACGCCGCTACCTGCAAGCGGTCCGGCGGGGTCGGTCGTCACGGGCAACGAGTTCGGAGCCGTGTCCGTCCCGTTAATTACGGAAATCACGGAGTAGTTGGGCGGATTCTGGATGACGTTAAACGTTACGTTTCCAAAGTTTCTCTCGTAAGCAATGCTGTAGCCGCCGCGAAGCACGGTCTTCCCATTGCCGAACATATCCCAGGCAAATCCAAGCTTCGGACCGAAATTGTTCCAGTCCTTAGCCCAAAGACCGCCGGTGCTGCTGTTAGCAGTGAGGGCAACACCGCTATTGCGTATCTGGTTGAAGATATCCGCGCCCGTGGGGAAATAGAGGTTGGAATCCAACTGCGGATTCTTGTTGTGCTGAATGCCGAAGTATTCCCAACGAACACCTAGGTTAAGGGTCAGTCGGTTGGCGACCTTCCATTGGTCGGTACCGTAAACGCCGAATTCGTGGTAGCGATTGCTACGCGCAAACACCGGCTGGTTAACCGGAGTCGTCACGTTGCCGGGGCCAAACACTTCATCAGTCGAAGGATCTGTGCAAGGCTGCCCCGCGGTGATCGCGAAGGGGCACGGAAAGTGTCCCTGTGGGTCGATTGCGCCTTGGAACTGCGCCAACTGGCCGTTCAGGAAGCTGCGGACCGAACCAGACGTCCACGATGAACCACCTGTCCGAAACGATGCTACCGGTGTTTCATATGCGCCAAAGGTGCGGTTATCACGTTGGTAGTCATACGAACCGCCAAAACGAAGCACATGCCGTCCCTTGATGTAACTCAGATCCTCATAAGCCTGAATAAAGTTCTGCGGTCCTCCAAAGGGAATGCCGTTTCCAGGCGTCGTGGGGAGGTAACCCGGCAAAACAATCGCTTTGCCTTGAAATGTGGTCGTGGTCGACGGACTCACGTAGAGGCCCGGGGAAATTGGCTGGGCCCCAAGGGGCTGAAAATCGTTCAGCCGGTTGAAAACAATCTTCGATTGGCTCGTGAACCGCGAATTGAAGCTGTGCGTCGCGGAAACGAGGAAGTTATTCTGCATGATTTCTTCGCCGGTGTCATACCCAGCATAAGCGCTATCGGAAACCGTACCGGCGAAGAGCGACTGCTTATTGATGGCGTATCGAGCGTAGACGGTCGTCTTGTCGCTCACGTTCCAATCCACTTTACCCACGCCCAGCAGTTCATTCTGCGGCGCGCCGGCTCCGGCGTCTGCTGGCACACTGTAGTTCACTAAATCCATGAACGTAGAGTCGCAGGACACCGTTTGTGGCGCAGATATTCCGTAGGCAAGTGTGCCGCCTGCCGGACATGCCAATGAGCCAAGCACATCATTCAACGTCTTCGTGGTTCCTTCCTGCCGAATGTTCGAACGGAGGGTTCCAAACGTGGAATAGAATCCTTGCGTCGCCGAATCAGCGTTGGTCACGAAAGAGGGGTCAACTACCCAGCGGGTACGCTGCGCGCTGCTGCGAATCCGGTTCTCTTCGAAGTTTCCAAAGTAGAATAGCTTGTTCTTCTTGATCGGACCACCGAGTCGGCCACCAAATTGGTTACGCACATAGTTTGGTTTCGGATTCCCGTTGGCATTGTTGAAAAAGGAGTTGGAAGCAAGGTCCGACACTCGATTGTATTCGTAGGCCGAACCGTGCAGCTCGTTCGATCCGCTCTTCGTCACAACGTTTACGATGGCGCCAGAGGCGCGGCCGTATTCCGCCGTAAAATTATTCGTGATAACGCTCAACTCTTCGATGGCGTCGAGCGGCAACGTCTGTCCGACCGAAGCTGTGAACTCGTTGTTGTTCGCGGACCCATCCAACAGGATATTCGTCGAGGCGGCGCGCAAGCCGTTAAACGAAATGCCGCCAGCGCCACGTCCGCTCGGATCCGAGTCCGACGCCGTACCGACGTTTCCGACGTTCGCGTATGGATCGCGGTTGAGCGTTGGCAGCGTCCGCATTTCCAAACCATCGAACGATGAACTCAAAGTCTGGGATTCGGTATTGGCTTGAACACCGCCCTGACCGACCACTTCCACTACGGTAGTGGTGGCGCCAACGGAAAGCTGGAAATCCAGTTCGCTGGGCTTGCCGACGAATACTTCTACGCGTGCTTCCTTCTTCGCAAGGTTCGGCGCTTCGACCGTTACAGCATACACGCCTGGCAACAAGTTCGTCGCGGCGTAGTACCCGTGCTCGTCGGAGTCCAGCAAGCGCTCTGCCCCGGTGCTAGTGCTGCGAATGACAATCTTTGCCTTCGGAACTGACCCACCGCCCTGATCCGTGACGGTTCCGTGAATCTGACCCGTTTCCGTCTGGGCGCAAATCTGCGGGGCGCCCCAAACCATCGCCAAGGTAAGGCCTAGTACCAGACATGTTGCCTTCAACCAATGTTTCACAGTACCCCTCCTGATTGTTCTGGATGCAAAATCAACACCAAGTTCTGCAGCAACCGAAGCTTTTTCAAATTGAGTGCAATTCTCGCGCCAAAAGTTCTGAACTTTTATCTAAATGCCGTCGACTGTAATGTATTGCTTAGATTCGAGTTATCGAATGCTTAGCTGAACCATATCCTGTAAGGGGCTGGTGTTCATTCTATGTATGGTACCAATATATGGAAATATGTATCGCTTATCTTTAATAGCGCTGGCGGAATCCGTGCCGCCCAGTGAAGCTTTTCCGACCCGCGACCCGTGAGCAACACGGCTCTGCCAATTCGTCATCACTGCATGCGCCGATACTTCACAATTGTGTCGCCATCGGCGGTTTTCTCCGAATACTTGACCGAGACGTGACCCGCTGACTTCATATTCGAACCCGGCAACTCGAGAAGCAAGTTGTTGGTCAAGAGGAAGCCGCCCGGTTTGAGGATCGCTCCGATGTTCGACAGCGCCAGCGATTGTTCGAACGTGTCGTAATACACGAGAATATTCGTTGCTATCAGAAGGTCGAATTTCTCCGCGTCGCGCTCAACCGCCGTTCGCTGCAATACAATGTCTACGTCAAAAGCTCGCATTCGCCGGGCGAGCTGCGGTCGCACGCTTACGGCTCGAAGTGTTATTCCCTTCAATGCTGCGGGAACAGCGGTAGGCTTCTCGGGTACGCCGACTTGATCCCCGAAATGACGCCAATACTCCACCAATTCCGGCTGCCAGTTGCGTGCTGCGTCCAGAGCAAGCTGAATCGTGTATGGCTTACCGCTTCCCGCCTCGGCAGCCAATTTCCTGGCGTGCCGCAAAACTCGCGGACTTAGGTCAAGCACATCTACTTCTAATTCTTCCTTCTTCCCCAGTCCAAGCCTCATTACCGAATCAGCTGCGGCGAACGGTTGCACCGTCTGGACCGGATAGAAATCGTAGCCTTCGTGCTTATCGGTGAAATCGAGCCCCGGCCCGATTACGCCAATTCGCCGGATTGAGCCTCGAGCCAGCTGCCCTGTCTCGCGCATCTGTTTTAACGTCTCTTCGATGGCAAAATCTGGGGGCAGGGAGGTATCCAGCGACAACCCCCGGTCCTTATATAACTTCGAGACCTCTGCGAACTCCTCGGTCGCATCACTCAGATTCTTCGCTTCGGCCAGCGCCTGCTCATATCCCGCCTGCTCGCGCAAGACGCGCTCGACATCCGAGATCATGTAACTCTGCGCCGTGCGCGTTGACTCTGGCCGTGAAAAAACGATCCCAGCCGCTTCCATCGTCTTTTTCGCAAATTCAACGCGTTCGTTGGTAACCCGCGCGTTCATACTTTGGCTTAAATCCAATGCGCGCTTTTCCAGTAATGCCCTGCTCGAAATTGAAGCGTTATCAGGCGTGGCCCCATTCGCCCCGCCGCCCAACGACCGCAATTGCTCACCCGTCAGCCGTGGCGCGCGCGTAAAGCTGGTACCAAATAGGAGAAAATTCACGACGGAGTCGGCGTCGCCTTGCCCAAGCCGCTCTCGTATCTCTCGGTCTCTTTTTTGAACCCATGTATTCCAAGCGTTTTCCCGGTTCTCCGCTGGAACATCGCGCAAATCCGCGGGAAGAATCTCCGCAAGCGCCCTCAGGATTGGTTTTGCGTCCTCGTAAGGAATAAAAGTGCTGCGTATCGCGGCCGTAAGTCCGGCCGCGCACGCGCAACACAAGAAGAAGCCTAGCGGGCGTTTCATGGTCCGAGAATCGCGGAGTATAGCAGAGCGGCCAGGACCCTTTCAAAATTCGAGGTCGACGTATTGCGTCGTCGGCCTCGTGTTCCTTGACACTATTTCAATGCCAGTTCAATCTCTTTTCGCCATGAAAAAGCGCCTAACGTTTCCTGATTTGGACGCAAACCCGTCGCGACGCGCCTTCATTCAGACCACGGGACTAGGAGTCGCCGGATCGTTTGCTTCGGTAGCCTCTGTCACTCCTCAAAACTCCGAAACCGCTCTTCCAGCCGCGTTTTCGTCCCTGAAGCCCCTCGGCTCGCGCGTCACCCCTATCTCCAACGACGAATTCCGTGCGCGCCTCGCGCGGGTGCAGCAGTTGATGTCTGATTTCTCGCCAAAATTCGACGCGCTCTTCGTTGCGCCTGGAACCTCTCTCTACTACTTTACCGGCATTCGCTGGTGGCCGAGTGAACGGCTCCTTGCGCTAATCCTGCCTCGCGCCGGCGAGCCGCTCTTCGTCTGCCCCGCGTTCGAAGAGGGCCGCCTCCGCGAACTGCTTCGCTTCCCTGCTGAAATCCGCGTTTGGCAGGAAGACGAAAGCCCCACTAAACTCGCCGTGCAAGCCTTAGCCGATCGCGGCCTCCGCGCTGGCCGCGTCGCCATCGACGAAACCACGTTCTTCACATTCTTCGACCATTTCCGCTTGGCCGCGCCTGCCTCCGAATGTGCCTCCGGCGATCCGATCACGATCGGCTGCCGAGCCGTCAAATCCGCGCACGAACTCGAACTTATGCGTCTCGCGTGCGAAGCCACTTGCGAGGTTTTTCGCGCCGTCTTCTCTTCCCTGCGCGCCGGCATGACGCAATCGCACGTCAGCGCGCTCGTCGAAGCCGGTTTTTCTAAAATGAATTTGCGTGGCGACGCGCTGGTCCTCTTTGGCGAGTCCGCAGCGCTCCCTCACGGCACCATCAAGCCGCAATCGCTTGCGGAAGGCGACGTCGTGCTCATTGATGGCGGCTGCAAACTGGAAGGCTACTCGTCGGACATCACGCGTACGGCGGTCTTCGGCAAGCCATCGGAAAAAATGTTGCGCGCTTACGATTTGGTGCGTGGCGCGCAAAATGCCGCGCTCGGCGCCGCGCGCAAAGGAAAACTCTCCGGCTCTGTGGACGACGCTGCTCGCGCCGTCATCACCTCCGGCGGTTTCGGCCCGGACTACAAATTCTTCACGCATCGCCTCGGCCACGGCATCGGACTCGACGGGCACGAGCATCCTTATTTAGTGCGCGGCAGCAAAACCGTTCTCGCGCCGGGCATGACCTTCTCCAACGAGCCCGGCATCTACATCCCCGGTGAATTTGGACTCCGCTGCGAAGACGACATGGTCATCACCAACGACGGTCCGGCGCAAATTCTCAGCCCCAGCTTTCAATCGTCGCTCGAAAAACCATTCGGCTGATCAACATGGAAATCGCGCGTGTCAGCTCTT
>Ga0137410_10000628_pt1 | contig 24588 bp, 20 predicted proteins | sample CZODoug1_16funga_FD_108878 | JGI IMG/M metagenome (GOLD analysis project Ga0137410, IMG submission 108878) | Vadose zone soil fungal communities from Angelo Coast Range Reserve, California, USA - CZODoug1_16fungal (Illumina Assembly) | ecosystem: Environmental > Terrestrial > Soil > Vadose zone... | reverse complement strand
ATCGTAGGCCGTGCTACATTCTGCAGCGGCACACGATTTGCGGGGCTTTTCCCTGAATAGTTGAAAAGAAACCCGGCAAAGATCGGGTGCGCCGTCAGGATGTCGATTCCACCTTTCCCGAAGAGTTAAGGAGCCACAGGAATGAAGAAGATCGTTCTCGCGATGTTGCTGGTAGCCGCGATTACCGCCGTCGCCCAAACCACTTCCGCTCCGGCCCAGACGCCGCCCGCCGCAGCCCCGCCGCAGAAGAAAGAAATCAAAGACCCCGCCGAATACAACGCCTACATCGGCGCTTTCGGACAGCAGGATCCGGCAGCCAAGGTCAGCGGCTTTGAAGCTTTCATCACGCAGTATCCCAACAGTGTGATGAAGGAAGAAGCGCTGGAACAGCTGATGGGTGCGTACCAACAGACCGGCAATATCGCCAAAATGGTCGAGACTGCAACTAAGGTCGTCCAGATCGACCCGAACAACCTGAAGGCTCTGGCGCTACTGGTCGTGGGCAAGCGGATCACGGCGAAAACGCCACAGGACCTGGCCGATGCGGCGCAGTACGGCGAGAAGGGGCTCCAGGTGCTCCCGACGTGGCCCAAGCCAGAAGGAATGGCGGACGCCGATTTTCAGAAATTCAAAACGCAAACCAGCGTGATCTTCAACGGCGCAGTCGGCATGACCGCGTTTCAAAACAAAGATTTTGCGAAAGCAGAGCAGTATCTGCGGGCTGCTGTGGATGCGGATCCAACCGATGTGAATAATATTTATCCGCTGGCATTAGCGTATCTCACGGCGGGTCCGGCCGAGAAGTCGCTCGACGGATTGTGGTTCATCGCACGGGCCGCCAACCTGATCGCCGACCCCAAGGGCAAGGCCGACGTGATCAAGTTCGGAAAGAGCAAGTATAAGAACTATCACGGTAGTGAAGAAGGTTGGGACGCACTGCTGGCGCAGACCGCGACCACGACTCTGCCGCCCGCTGACTTCACCATTAAGCAGTACATTCCCCCCACACCGGCCGAGCAGGCTGCCGACTTGGTAAAGACCAAGAAGGTCGAGGATATGAGCTTTGCCGAGTGGCAACTGGTCCTGTCCGAGGGCAAACCAGAAGACGCCGACAAAGTATGGACCGCTCTGAACGGGAAGCCGCTTCAGATGGTGGCTCATATCATCAGCATCGATTCGCCGAAGAACCTGAAACTCGCCGGCAGTTCCGACGACATTGAAGCCAAGCGCGCCGACATCGATCTGACCATGACAGCCGCAATTCCTGTGCGTCAAATGCCAAAGGCAGACACCGACCTTCAATTTGAAGGAACGCCAGTCTCCTATGTGCCCAAGCCGTTCGTCATGACGATGAAAGACGGAGCTCTGCTGGTTAAGGCGGCGCCCAAGCCGCCCGTGCATAGGAAGCCAGCGGCACATTGAGGCGGTACCAAGTACTCAGGATCACACAAACAAAAAGCGGTCCCGGGATGGGACCGCTTTTTGCTTGCAGAGGATTCAGCTCGATTTAGCGAACGGCCTTGCGCTCCAGACTGACGGGACGCGCACTGCGGGGCGGACGCTTCGCGCCGTCGCGCAGCGGGCGGACGTCAATCTTGAGCTCCTGCATGGTTCGGCTGAGCGTGTTGCGGTGCATACCCAATTCGCGCGCCGCCTTGCACTGGTTGCCCCGGTTCTCTTCGAGCACCGTGACGATGAACCGCTTCTTGAATTCGCGGACCGCCTCCGAGTAGAGAATGTTGCTGCGAACCATTTGAAAAATGAGCGCTTCCAGTTGATCTTTCACGGCGTCCTCTCGTTTCCGCAACTCGCAAATCTTGTTGGAACGGCGTCCTGCAAACCTATCGGGCTGGAGCGACCGGCGGCTGAGTCCCAGTCTGCGCTTTCCGAAGATATTCCAGCCCCTCGTCGAACCGATGCCGCAAATCCGCGGGCGCTAACCAGATGGCAGCGCGGCCCACGACCATGAAGTAGGGAGCCAACTGCGATCCCGGGAGCCAGCGCGCGGCGGGCGCGAAAGCAGCCATGGCCACCAGCACAATCGCTACCACCAGACTGCCCTTCAAAAGACCCAGCAGTGCGCCCAGTGTCCGGTCGACCCCAGTCAGTCCCGCCGCTTTCATGATCCGGCGTGTAAGCCGTCCGAGAAGCCCGGCAATGATCAAGACCGCAAAAAATATAATCAGGAACGCGCTGATGTCGCCCAGCCACGTCTGCTTCAAAAACGTTTCAAACCAATCCGCCAGCCACCGATACTGCCACGCAGCCACTAGGTATCCGACAACCAGGCCCGCCAGTCCGAAGGCTTCGTGAAAAAAGCCTTCCCATGCGGCCATGGCCACCGAGAAGAGTAAAAATGCCAGGATGATCCAGTCCGCAACGCCCATGGTTAAGCTCCGAGCGCCGGTGGCTAAATCTCCAACTCGTGCCCTGTCAGTTGGCGATACGCCTCGAGATACTTTTCGCTCGTCCGCCGCGCAACTTCTTGGGGGAGGGCCGGCGCGGGCGGTTGTTTGTTCCAGCGAATTTCTTCGAGGTAGTCCCTTACGTACTGCTTGTCGTAGGAGTTCTGCGCCTTGCCCGGTTGATACGTGTCGGCCGGCCAGAAGCGCGAAGAATCCGGAGTGAGAACTTCATCCGCCAGCGTGATGCCCTGGCCGGTTTGACCAAATTCAAACTTGGTGTCGGCGATGATGATGCCGCGCTGCCGCGCGTAGTCGGCGGCTTTCTGGTAAATCTTCAGACTGATGTCCCGCAGTTGCCGGCTCTGTCCGGGATCGACCAGCTTGCACATTTCTTCAAACGAAATATTGATGTCGTGGCCGGTCGTCGCCTTGGTGGCGGGCGTGAAGATCGGCTCCGGCAGTTGGTCGGACTCCTTTAATCCCGTAGGCAACTGGATGCCGCACACTTTGCCGCTGGCCTGGTATTCCTTCCATCCGGAACCGGAGAGATAGCCGCGCACTACACACTCGACCGGAAACATATCCGCGCGCATCACCATCATCGAGCGGCCGCGGAGTTCGTCCGCATGTTGATGGATGGCCTCCGGATAGCGATCTACATTGGCGGTCACAAGATGGTTCGGTGTGAGGTCTTTTAGAAAGTCGAACCAGAACAAAGAGACTTGGGTCAGCACCCGGCCCTTGTGCGGGATGCCAGTCGCCAGGACATAGTCGAATGCAGAAATCCGGTCGGTGGCGACGAATAGCAGATGGTCGCCATCGAGACTATAGACGTCACGCACCTTTCCGCTGGCATGCAACTCCAGTTCGGAATAGTCGGTTTGCAAAAGGACGGTGTCGAGGAGTTCGGGGCTCATGATGTAATTCTAGTGGCAAAAAACTCCGCGTATTCTAACTGGCGAGAAAAATTTGTCAACGCTTTCCGTCAAAGATCGAAAAGGGCATAAGACGCCGCGCAAGCGAATAAGATTGACAGTTCACAGAACTACGAGAAGCCTTATTCGGCAAGGGTTTCGGCGCAAGGACGATGTGGAAAAACTGAGGACGGCAGAGGATAAGTGGATCGAGCGAAAAAACTGCGCGGTTGTCCGGCAGTCAATCAATGATCGTGCATCGGTCTAAGCCGCCCCAAACCGCACCGACACCAGCTTCGATACGCCCGGCTCCTGCATGGTGACGCCGTACATCACGGGCGCGATGCTCATGGTTTTCTTGCTGTGCGTAATGAGTACGAACTGCGTCTGAACCGACATTTCTTTTACTAGTTCGGTGAAACGTCCGATGTTGGCTTCGTCGAGTGGAGCGTCCACTTCGTCGAGAATGCAGAAGGGGGCGGGCTGATACTGGAAGATTCCAACCAGCAACGACAGCGCCGTCAGAGCCTTTTCGCCGCCGGAGAGCAACAGCACGTTCTGTAGCTTCTTTCCAGGAGGCGAGGCAACTACGTCGATGCCGCTCTCGGCGGTGTTCTCCTCGTCGGTAAGGCGCATGAACGCGTGTCCGCCGCCGAACAGCTTCCGGAACGTGGCGCCGAAGTTTTCGTTGATCTTGCTGAAGGCCTCTTCAAACTTCTGCCGCGAAACCTGATCGATTTCTTTGATGGTAGCGGCAGTGTTCTCGATGGAGTCGAGTAGATCTTTGCGCTGCGTTTCGAGGAATTGGTGACGCTCCGCAGTTTCTTTGTACTCTTCGAGGGCCATCATATTCACTGGCCCCATGGCATCCAAGCGCGTCCGCATCTCGCGGTGGGCCTGATCTTCGCTCGCTAGTTCTTCACCTGCGACCAGCGCGATCGTGGTGTCGGCCATGAGTGTCGGTCGGTCGATCCCCAATTCGTTGAGGCAGGTATCGGCGAGGTGCTGCAAGTCGGACTGCAACTTGGCGGCGGTTGCAGCAAGCTCTCCGCGGCGATCACGAGCCTGATCGAGCTGGTGTCGTGTACTGCGCAGGAGTTCTTCGATTTCTGCGAGACGGGCGCGCACCTGTTCCGACTCAAATTGCAACAGGCCATCCCGGGCTTCGCCGGCATTGCGTTCCGAATCGAGGTCCACCAGTTGCTCAGCCAGTTGCAGATTCTCGCTCTGGCGCTGGGTGATCTCTGCGATCGCCGCTTCCATTTGGGCCTGCAAAGTGGCGGATCGTTCCCGCATTTCGGTGACGAGAGTCTCGATGCGCTCTACCAGTGTGGTGGCAGAACGATGGCGCTCTTCGAGAGCGGCCGCGCGGGAGGCGTGCTGCGAAGCGACGTCGGCAGCAACATCGCGCCGGGTTCGCAAACCGGCCAGGCGCTCCTGTCCGTCGGAAGTCTGTAATTCGAGTTGCGAACGCTGTTCTTCAATCGCGGTGAGTTGCGCCTGTCGCGCCGTTATAAGGTTCTCCTGCTCTTGGCGCTCTCCCGCGAGCCGTCGTAACTCCGCTTCGCTTACATCGAGACGTTCTCGCACGCGCCCCAGTTCGGTATTCAGCTGAGACAGCATGTGGCCGGACGTCATCGCCAGCTTCTCGGCTTCGCGCTTCTCATCCTCTAGGCGATCGAGCAGGGATGTGAAGTCCTTGATTTCGCGTCCCAGCGACAGTGCCCGCAGTTCCTTCTCGCGTAGTGCCTGTTCCAGTTCCTCCAGCAGGCGCAACACATCGCGCAGTTCGCGCTTCATGGAAAGCGGACCTTCGCTGCGCTGCTTGCCGCCAGTGACGGTCACATTGTGGAAGCACTCGCCCGACTGCGAAAGGAAAAACGCGTCGGGATTGCTGAGAGCGAGCTCGCGCCCCACGATTGGATCCGGGACGATGAAGCCATTCCCTAGCTTGGGCAGGATCATCTCCAGCGATTTGCCGAAACCATTGAGCACTCGAATCGAACTCTTCAAAGGGACGACCGATGCGTTCGATGGAGTGTGACGCAAGCTCTCGTCCACGACAAAAGAAAACTTTGCCTGGGAGTCTTCAGGATGCACCAGAAACGTCGCCCGGCCGTCGACATCGGCGCGTAGAAGACGCAGGCCTTCGTCGGCCGCGTCCCATGATTTCACTACGACGTAGTTGAGTTCATCGCGCAGGAAGTCTTCGACGACTTGCTCGTAGCGCGGATCCACTTCAAGGAAGTCGGCGAGAACGCCGGCGGGAGCATGTCCGCCTTGCAGTGCGCCGGACTGAAACAATCGGCGCACCGATTCGGTGGAATATCCGTGCTCGGCAATGACAGCTTCGAGCGATCCCTTCTTACCCAGGGCGGAGGCGTATTCCGAGCGGATCGAATCGAGATATCGCTTAGTGTCAGTTTCTTCCTCCCGCTTGCTCTCAAGCGTACTGCGCAGATCGGCGATTTCGGCAGCCAGCCCGCTGGCGCGCTGCACCACGGTTTCGAATTCCAGTTGGAGCTGTCCGCGCTGCCCGCCAAAGGCCTCTGATTGCTCCGCCGCAATGGTGATCTCGGTGCGCAGTCTGTGTTCTTCGCGATCCACTCCCGCCAGACGCTCCTGCGACTGCGTCAGCATATTTCGAAGATTGGACGCCGCGCCGACCGCTTCAAGGATAGCCGCGCGCGATGATTCCTGTTCCAGTTCCAGCGCCGCAAGAGCATTCGCGGCCTCCGACATTTCCTGTTGGCTGAGCGCGAGCTCCTGTTGCGCGGCGGCCAGATCGGCGGTCGCTGAATCCAAAACCTGTTGATGGCCGTTGCGTTCTTCTTCCAACGCCATCAGACGATTGGTCGCCTGTGACATTTCCGCATGAGAGGAAGCGGTGCGTACAGTCAGTTCGGCGCAACGTTCATCGTTGGTGCGACTGCGGGCATGTCCGCGGTCAACTTCGATCGCGATCTGGTTCAGCCGATCGCGGTTTTGCCGTAGTTCGGTCTCGATGGAATATCCGCGCTGGGTGCGCTCGGTGTGCTCGGACTCAAGTTGCTGCACGCCTTCCGTCTGATGGCGAATCTCCTCGCCTAATTGGTTGATCTGCGCGTCGAGCAACAGACCTTCCTGATCCATCTGCGTGAACTTGCTGGCCAGTACGACGCGCAACTTGGCACGCATTTCATCGCGCAGGCGGGCGTAGCGCTCGGCTTTGCTGGCTTGACGTTTGAGCGAGTTCATCTGGCGCGTGACTTCTTCGAAAATGTCGTTGACGCGGTTCAGGTTCAGCTTCGCTTCTTCCAGTCGCGCTTCGGCCAGGCGCTTCTTGGTTTTGAACTTTGTGATGCCAGCGGCCTCTTCAATCACGGCGCGGCGATCGGTCGGACGACTGCTCAGGATTTGTCCGATGCGTCCCTGCTCGATGAGCGCGTAGGACTCCGGCCCGAGGCCGGTGCCCATGAACAGTTCCTGGATATCTCGCAACCGGCAGAGCTTTCCATTCAGCAGGTATTCGCTATCGCCAGAGCGGAACAGGCGGCGCGTGACCATGATCTCGCCCGCATGCGATTGCTGCGGGTTGAATTTCCGGCGGCGAATCTTTAGGACGACTTGCGGTCCAGCCGGTACACTTTCGCTGGCTTCGACGGCTGCCGGGACAGCGCCTTCCACTTCCTCGGTTTTCCCCGGCTGCGCTTCTTCGACTGCTTGGTCGGTGTCGGCGGTAGCCTGGGCGCGCAGTTCCGCTTCGTCCCAGTCTTCGTCGCCGGTGGGAATGTCGTTCTGAATATCGATCTGGGTCGGTTCACTGGCGTCGGGGCCGGAGTAGACCTCGGGATCGATCAGGCTGAGAGAAACTTCAGCCATGCCAGTAGGATTGCGATCGCGCGTGCCCGAGAAGATCACGTCTTCCATGCGCGAGCCACGCAACGATTTGGCCGACTGTTCGCCCAGTACCCACGAGATCGCGTCCGCGATGTTCGACTTTCCGCATCCGTTGGGGCCGATGATCGCGGCAATGCCCTCGCCGTGGAACTTCAGTTCGGTGCGGTCACAGAACGACTTGAATCCCAGGATTTGCAGCCTTTTCAGTTTGAGCAAAGCGTACTCCTTCGTGCGCGGACACTTCTGATCTGCTGGCAACCTGCTTGGGCTGGTGTGTGCCGTGCAACTGTGCGGAACCTGTTAACTACCTGGGTTCCTGTCTTGCTACACAATTCGATGCTGCCCTATGAGGCCGGGCCGCTACCACCGCTTTTCACCAACTCTAACGGCGAATCCGGCAAGGGTCAAGAGATAAAACACCATATATAGGGGCTCCCTTCCGTCAACCGCCTTTAGTTGCACACAGAGTGCAGCTAGTGTGCGTGTTTTTGGGATGGGGGAAGAAGGAGGCGGGGAATCGCGAGAGCTTTTTCAATGTACGCCTGCGGGGGCGGTGGAGCAAGGGCGAGTAGTGCGTCAGGGCTTTACGGCAGCGAGAAATCCTTGTTATCCCCGAAATCCAGTTTCGGATCGTCTTGATTTGGCACCGTGGCTTCGGCGCAGGCATCTTTCAGCGGCCCTTCGAAGACCTGTTTCCCATTCCACGAGATTCGAATGGGGCCAGCTTGCGAAAGGATCTCCTGCCGCAAGTGCAACCGGAGCTTTTTTACCTCATGAGAATGGACTTCAATGCGATTGTCTCGCTTGATCTCGGCGGTCAAGTCCACCACGCCGGATTTCTTTTCCAGAACCTCGACCCAATACTGCCGAGGGAAGCTGAGGTCACTCATGCGCATCGAAACGCGCTTCGGGAACGCTTCGCGAATTTTGTCTTTGAGAAAGACAAGGGTGAGGCCGTCGTCGGACTGAAGCGTGAGGTCGTGCTCGCGGTCAGCCAGAAGTCGTAGTTGCGGTGCAACCCGGAGATGGAGTAAAGACAGTGAGTCGTAGGTGTCTTTAGAGCAGGAAGAAGCAATTCGCTCGTCCTTTTCGCCGTGCACAAACAGTATCGGAAGATTCGCCAGGGTCGCGAGGCCTTTTTGGACGTCTTCCATGCATTGGCCGGCGCCCATCAATGAGACGACGGCTGCAAATCGATCGGGCCAGAGCTCAGCCATGTAGAGTGCTCCCGTGCCTCCGTTGCTGAAGCCGGCGATGTAGACGCGATCACGATCGACGTTGAATTCCTTGAACACATCGCGCAGTGCGATGTCCAAGCGACCGGCCACCTCCGGCTTCCACCAATACTCACCGGCCTGCGGATAGAGGACGAGGTAGTCGGTACTGGCGATTGCGTCGTTGGCCGTATTAACACCGTCGAGAGCGAACCCGGCGCCGCCGCTCAGGTAAATCAGGAGCGGGAGCGGACGGTCTCCGCGGTAGGTCATTGGGATGCGAAGAAAGTAGGAAATGTTCGGCCCTGATTTTTCGGGCAGAGCAACACGCAGCACGGTACCAGTTTTCGGGGGCGCTGTTTTTCTGACAACAATTTGAGGGCAGGTTCCGGCCGCGGGTTTTGAAGGAGTAGGGTCGCGCATCGTATCCACGAGCGACTTCAAATCCGGATTCGCATTCCCGACAGTAGTCAAAACCGCGTCCGAGGGTGCCTGAGCGCGTCGGTACCCAACCACCAACGCCATTCGCTGCGCCGCAGGATTGCCGGCTTTCAAGACAGACGTCAGTTCGTCGGTTGTGGCTGGCACCCATGACGAAAGAAGGAGGGAATCGAGCGCGCCAAGGCGAGTCTCTGGCTTTGTGAGCCAGTCAGAGAGCGATTCGTTTCTGGAATGCGACTCCAGTTCCATGCGGACCTGGTCATGGCTGGTTCCGCCCGCTACTGAGTAACTTCCATCCAGTTCGATACGCTCGATGGCACCGCTCTCCGGCGACCACCAGTAGGAAATCGTCGTCGATCCATCAATCGCCTTACCACGCACGTGATGGCAGTTCTTGCCGTGTACTTGCTCTGACCCGATCCACTCAAACTCCACGCCCAGCATATCCATGGCCCGCCAACGGTCTCCCACTTTGACCGGACCGGGAGGCAGAAGTTCGATTTCATGCAAGTCGGGGAGCAGATGGCTTGGACTCTCTCTTGCGATTTCCCAGGAGTACCGAGGCTCGCCAGACGCGGTGAGCTCCATGGCTTCGGAGAATTGCGCCGGGCGTGCAAGCATCCGCTTGTCGAACTTTGGCCGTTCTTCGGCGAGCTTGTCTTTGCCCTTGATCCGGGAAACGAGGAGGCTAGCGCTGTCCCGATTGCGTTGGAAGCCAGCGCTGAGCATGCCGCCACGCTCGCCAGCAATCAGGACTTGGCTGTGAAACTTTGCTTCGACGGTGGTCTGGGCCTCGTCAGTATGGATTTCGCGGTGGAAGGTGTAGTTGTAGACGAGGTGGTCTCCGGGATGAAGATCGTAGCGCCAAATTGTGGATGTCTGCGCCGCGGACGCGCTGGCGATCAGAAGAATTGACGCAAATATTCGGACGGAGAATAGGAGGGAATTATGCACTCACTTCTTGCGCTCGACCAGAAATCGCGCCAGGTCCTTCAGAGTAGACGCACCGGAGCCGAATTCGTTTAGCTCCGCGCAGGCTTGGTCTACCAAGGCATCGGCCTTACGCAGCGATTCGTCGATCCCGAAGAGCGCGGGATACGTCGTTTTCTCAGCTGCGGTATCTTTGCCGGCAGTTTTTCCAAGTTGTTCGGAGGTTTGAGTCACGTCGAGCACGTCGTCCACAATCTGAAACGCCAGTCCGACGGATTGGCCGAAGTTGCACAGCCGGGAAACCTGGTCGGCGGCGGCTCCGGCGTATAGGCCGCCACTGACCACGCTCGCGGTGATCAGGGCCGCGGTCTTCGAGCGGTGAATGTATTCGAGCGTTTCCACGCCGGGCTTGGTGTGCTCGGCTTCCAGGTCGACGACCTGGCCGCCAATCATGCCGTCGACGGTGCCAGTCTGGTGGGCGATTTCGCGAATGATGGCGACGCGCGCTTCAGCTGAGCAGTTCAACTGGGCCAGGACTTCGTAGGCCTGAGTCTGCAAAGCGTCTCCTGCGAGGATGGCGATCGCTTCGCCGAAGACTTTGTGGCAGGTGGGACGTCCGCGGCGCAAGTCGTCGTTGTCGAGAGCAGGAAGGTCGTCGTGGATCAGAGAATAGGTGTGGAGCATCTCCAGCGCTGCGCCTACATCTTCGATTCCGGCAGGTAAACTTTGCGCAACCATGCGCCCCGCTTCGATGCAGAGGATCGGTCGCAGGCGCTTACCGCCCGCAAACACGCTATGCCGCATGGCCTGATGAATCGAGCTGGGATGTTGCGAGGCGGGGGGCAACAGCCTTTCCAGCGCACGATCTGCCGCTTCGCGCCCCTCCTCGAGGACCTGTTTCAGCATGGCATCGCAGTATAACAAGCAGGCTGGATGGAAATGAAAAGGGACGCCCGCAGGCGTCCCATTCATGAAACAGGTTTGCGATCAGGCGGCGGCACGGCGCGCTCGTTCGCGCGTCAGAGAACGCACCACATCTTCGGTGTTCCAAGGCACGCACAAGTCGGCGGCACCCTGGCTGAGTGCTTCGGTCCACAGCTGGTCATTTGCCAGTCGATGAGTGCATACGATGTACAGACCGGGGAATTCACCGTGGAGACGTTCCAGTTCCCGGTCATCCGACGTTTCGACATCCAGCACCAAAAGCTCAGCGCGATACCGGGAAATGGCGGGACGAACCTCTTGACGACTGCGAGTCAGGTGAATGGCAGGAAAGTAGCGGGAAAGGCTGGCCGCCAATCTTTCAGCGGTTTCAGCGTCATTCTGATAAAGGACTACGTTGAGTGGCTCCATACATCCCCCTTACTTCGCCGCGTAAGCGGCGGCCTTGGCTGCGACAGCACAACTGCTACCACAGGCGTGGACACTCCGTGCACGAAAGGGCATTACTTGCGCGACGCCTTTTCGGCCGGGGGCTCGAACGGTACCGTTTGGAGCTTGCCGTTCTGCTTCAACAAAATTTCTACTTTACCTTCGGCGTCCTCCAGTTGTTTGCGGCAGGAGGCCGAAAGCTGCATGCCTTCTTCAAACAGCGTCAAGGACTTTTCCAGTGGAACCTCTCCTTTTTCCAACTCATGGACGACCTTTTCGAGACGCTCGAGGCATTCTTCGAACTTGGCCAAACCAATTTCTCCTGTGTCTCTATTCTAATGCCGTTTCTGGGTCCGGATGTCCAATGAAATTTGTCTAATCATGCAAATTTTTTGTGCACCGCATTCCCAAAATCGATTCTGCAGTCGTCCGCGCCTATCCGAGGGCTTCCAAAACGTCCACTGCGGAACTGTACCGCCCTTGCGGCGCGCTGATTTGCGCTCCTTGCACCCAGTCGCGGACGGCCCTCAGCATCTCACGCGCGATCGCAATGCCTTCCTCGCGAGCGGCTTCCGGCGTCGGGGCATCGTTCATCCGTTTCAGGATCGCGTCCGGCACGGAAACACGCAACTCGTTCTTCATGAACTCGGCGTTGCGTGCGCTCACCAGCGGCCAAATGCCAGCTACTACAGGGATGCGGCAATGTTCAATATGCTTCAGGAAATTCTCCAGCAGGTTGAGATCGAATACGGGTTGAGTGACGACATATTCGGCGCCCGCTTCGACTTTGTACTCAAAGCGACGGATTTCTTCGTCGAGGTTGGGTAAGCCGGGATTTGCGCCCACTCCGATGACAAACCCCGTGCCCTTGCCAATGGTGTTTCCGCCCAGATCTAGTCCACGATTCAGGTTGCGGACGATGTTCACCAGACCGATCGCGTCCACATCGAACACCGCCGTGGCATCGGGATAATTTCCCATTTTGGGCGGGTCGCCGGTGATACAGATCAGATTGCGGATACCCGTAGCCGCCGCCCCCAGCAAGTCCGACTGGATGCCGAGCACGTTCCGGTCGCGACAGGTGTAATGCAGAATCGCTTCGATCCCAACTTCCTGCTGCATCAGCAGAGAGAGTGCCTGGTTGCTCATCCGCGCCGAGGCCCGCGGACTGTCTGGAATGTTGATCGCGTCCACGCCCACCGACTTAAGAAACTTCGCACCCTCGACTTCCTTGCGAATGTCGATTCCCTTGGGCGGCACGATCTCAACCATGGCCACAAACTCGCCGCGGGCAATCTTCGCTCCCAGCCGCGATCTTTCGGCGAGCGGGATGCTGGCTGGTGCCGAGGGTGCGGTGTGATCGTGATGCACGCCGGGGGATGGCGTTTTCTGGCGGGCTTCTCCGGCACGCAACGCCGACTTCATGGCGCGAATATGTTCGGGCGTAGTCCCGCAACATCCGCCAATCAGGTTCACGCCCGCCGCGACAAACTTGCGGGCATAGCTCGCCATGTACTCCGGCGAGCAGAGGTAGATATTGCGTCCTTCGACTGAGCGCGGCATGCCGGCGTTGGGCTGGGTCGCGAGCGGAAGGTCGGTGACCGCGCGGACCCGTTCGATCGCTTCCAGCATGGCGACCGGTCCGACACTGCAATTGATTCCGATCACATCGACTTTCCACTCAGCGAGCCGGGCCGCGAAGGCTTCCGGGTCGGATCCGTCGAGGCAGTTGCCGTCTTCGTCGATCGTGACATGCGCGACGACTGGAACCTTTGGATTGACGTCGCGGCTGGCCAGCACGGCCTGGTGAAGTTCTTCCAGATAACCGAACGTTTCGAGCATCAGCAAGTCGACTCCGCCTTCGACCAGGGCTGCGATCTGGTCGCGAAAGGCGGCGCGTGCCTCTTCAAAAGAGGTCTTGCCCAGGGGCTCGATCCGAACGCCCAGCGGGCCGACTGACCCCGCCACCCAGACGTCGAAGCTTTTTGCGGCATCCCGCGCTACTCGCACACCCGCCAGGTTGATATCGCGAACCCGGTCCGCCAGGCTGTGACGCGCCAGCCGGAAACTATTGCCGCCAAAGGTGTTGGTCTCTACGATCTCAGCGCCCGCCTGAAGGTAGTCGTGATGAATCCCGCGAATCAGTTCCGGTTGAGAGACGTTCAGCTCGTCATAACACTGGTTGATGAAGATGCCTTTGGAGTACAGCAAGGTCCCCATCGCTCCGTCGCAGAGGATGGGTGACTTAGTCAGTCGTCCGAGGAAATTTCCTGCCATCTTTCTGAGAATACAAGAAGCGGCGGGCAGGTGCATCTGGCGCTGCGGTAGCAATCCCCTTGACAGATACCTGAACGTCCCACTAATGTACGAGGCCTTCCCTTAATAGTTTTTTCTTCCCCCGTAAAACGAGGAAAAGCATGAGTGTAAGTGTTCCCGTTTCTTTCACTCGGCCCAGGCGTCTTCTCTCCATCGATGGTGGAGGACTATGTGGCCTGATTCCGGCTGAGGCTCTGATCCTGATCGAAAAACAACTAGACGATTTGACCGGGCAAGAACTGCCGCTCTGCGATCGTTTCGACCTGATTGGCGGCACCAGTACGGGGGCGATCCTTGCCGCCGGACTGTGTCTCGGACTAAAAGCCACACAACTGCGCAATTTCTACCGCGACTTCGGGAAGGGAATTTTCACGAAGGTATTCTTCCCCATTCGGTTCTGGCACAGCTATCCGAGTGAGCCGTTGGAAGGCCATCTAAAAGGCGTGTTTGGAGAAAACACCACCCTGGGGAGCAATAAGTTGCGCAGCCAACTTCTGATTGTTGCCAAGAACGCAACTCTCGGAACGACCTGGTTCTTCACCAACAACCAAAAAGGGAAGTACTTCAGCACCAATGCCGCACTCCCGTTATGGCAGATTGTGAGGGCCAGTTCTGCCGCTCCGACCTTTTTTCCGCCTCAGAAAATGATGGTTCCTGACGAACAGGGTCAAGTTCACAACTATGAGTTCGTGGATGGAGGCGTCAGCAGCTACAACAATCCCTCGCTCCAGGTATTTCTTGAAGCCACCGACCCGCAATACAAATACGGATGGCCGACCGGCACCGACAAGTTGCTGCTAATGTCGCTGGGGACGGGATTCAACTCCATCACGATTGGCGAGGGCAAGGCCTCAGGTTACAACCTGTTGGATTGGGCGCGGTACTCCGTCCACGGATTGATGGGCGATGCCAATCTCCAGCAGAACGTGCTGATGCACCTGATTGGCGAGCATCCGGCTGGCCCGGTGGTTACGTCCGCGGCGGAAAGGGACGCGGTGCGCGCCACGGGAGCACCCGGAGAGAATGCGCTCGCCTTCATGGACAACGGGCTGGGAGCGAACAAGCTGCTGACGTATCAGCGCATCACCATCAGTCTGACTCGGGCGCGCTTAGATGGGCTGGGACTCAAGGATGTCGACCCGGTGAAAGTACGTGAAATGGATGCTGCCGATCAAATTGGCGATATGCAACGGGTCGGCGCGGCCGTCGCCAAAGAGCAGGTCAGGATGGAGGCGCTGAAGAAATTCTTCATATAATGCGAGTTTAGAGTGACATTCGATCCCAACTGCATCTTTCCGGCTGGCCGTGGGCAGGCAACGTTTCAAGCTTTGCTATAATCCAACTCTTACATCTAAGTGATTATCCTGCATGCTGTTGGAGTCCCAGGTTTGAAAAGAGCCCTGATACTGGTGTCGCTTGTGCTGCCCGTGAGTTTGCTGTTTCTGAGCTGTAATAGCTCGACCAATAGCGGCGGCACCGGCGGGAGCGGCCTGAAATTTCGCGCCTTCATCTCGCAGGACATCGGCGCGGGCGCGGGCATCCAGATCCTGGACGCCCAGAAAGATGTACGTGCCTTCGTTTCCCCCATTGCGGCCGGCGCGACGCCGGGCCCGATGGTGGTCACGCCTAATCACGTTCAAACCCTGGTCTTCAGCCACGCTGACAACAAGTTAACTCTCATCAGCAATGGTGGCGAGAGTGCTTCCGCCAGCATTACGTTGCCGGGGTTTACGGAGAGTTTCGTCGTTTCGCCGGACAGCCTGACCGCCTACATCGCCGTGCCCACCGCTTCGGTGGTTGGGCAGTCTCCGGGCGCGGTGGAGATTCTGAATCTGAACACAGGTGCGATCACGGGGGAAATTGACGTGCCCGCAGTACGCTACCTGGCTCTGGGCCACACCGGGAACCGCCTTCTGGCATTCAGCGATAACTCAACTCAGGTTGCAGTGATCTCGTTTGGCACAGGGAATCCGGCGGTCACTTTTGTGGGCGGCTTTGACCGGCCGGTCACGGCATTCTTCAGCGGAGATGACAGTACTGCATACGTCCTGAATTGCGGGGCGGAGTGCGGCGGCACGCAGGCTGGTGTCCAGACGCTGGATCTGACCAGCGACTCGCTCGGAACTCTGGTCGCGGCTTGTACACCCGACGCGCCAGTGGTGTGTTCTGGTAGCGTTGCGCTGGTGGATGGCACAACGATGTATCTAGCGGGGATTCCATTCAACCCGGACGGCACCCCATTTGCTCAACCCTGCACCGGAGAGATCACTGCGGCGACTTCGTGTGGCTTGCTTGCCGTCATCGATCTGACCAGCATGAGCGTCACGAAATCCGGGATCGTCATCACCGACGGCTTCCACAACCGCATCGCTCTTGGGGCTGATGGACAGCTATTCGTCGGCGCGCATACCTGCACGGAAATTGTCGCACCGATCCCGCCGCCCCCCGACGCTGAGGTTCGGGGCTGCCTTTCCATCTACGACACGCAAACCGGGACAGTCGTGATTCCTCCGGCTAATGGGGATGTCACCGGCATCCAGCCGATCTCCACCCGGCATGTGGTTTACCTCGCGCAGGGTGGAGAGGTTCAGATCTACGACACCACAACCGACAAACTTCAAAAGACGCAAATCGATGTCAGTGGGGAAGTGATCGACGTCAAGACGGTGGACTTCTAGGAGCAGGTCACAGGTGTCAGGTCTCAGGAAAAGCTGGGACACGGAAAGTGTAGTTCCCCCCCAACAAGACTGTCATCCTGAGCGAAGCGAAGGACCCGCTTTCCTGGCAATCAGAAGAAAGCAGATCCTTCGCTTGGCTCAGGATAACAGTTTTGGGGTGGATTGGCGCTAGTTGCTGATCGCTAGTTGCTGATTCTCCCTACCGCGGCTCCAGCGTTAGCTCATGCTGCTTGCGTTTCTCCACCTTGGCGGGGGAGAAGGCGAAATTAAAGGTCCTTCCTGCGTACCAGGCGGGCCACTGGTCCATGTAGTGCTTGCTGAGAAAGATTCCGCTCTCCCCGGTCACAAGGTTCAGCGTGCTCTTGTCGAAGTCGGCGAAGTTCCAAGTGATGCGTTCTGACGGCCCAAATTCTTTTCCGACAGCTTTCACGGTGAACGCGCTTCCACTCAGTGGATGTGTGCCGGGGCCGGTAAGTTTCCCAACGAGCGGCAGGTGGCTCAGGACGGGATGCTCGATCTCTACGGGATAGATATTGCCCCATTTCCATTGGCTCACATCCGCAGGAACTTCCGGTTGCTTGAGCGCGTTCTCGACGGCAGCGACTAGAAGTTGTTGATAGTCGGCGTATCCGGAGGGCAGCCAGCGCGCGGGCTGCTTGGTCAGCACGGTTTCCAGCCACACGGTTGACATACTCCAGCGATAACTTTTCCAGTTCAGCGGACCGGGAGTTGCGCCGTCCGGCGCGGGACCGAGTTTGGGCTCCAAAATCAAGCGCACCAGTTCCTGACGAGTTTTGGTCTCGATCGCAGGCGCGGCGGAATCGGCCGACATACGTCCATCCCAATCGCGCAAAATGTCGGCCGCTTTCTTCGCTTTATCGGAAATCTTGCTGCCGTGGTCGAGGGCATAAACGAACTTGTCGGCGACAAAGCGGTCATAGGTCGACAAGACGTCCATTTGCAGCGCAAGCATATCGGCTGGCGCGAACTTCTTACCCGATTCCAGCACCCGGTAGATGCGATCCGTTCGCCAGGGCGCTTCCCACTCCGTGCTGATGGAATATTTGTAGCCATCGGGAGTGATGCGGCCATTGGCGCTTGCCAGAACGCCCGACTGCGGATCATAGACGCGTGGCATCTCGTCCCACGGAATGTATCCCTTCCACTCGTGCGCGTCATCGCCGCCACTCACTGGAAGACTGCCATCTCCCGCTGCGCGGATGGGAATCTTGCCCGTGGTCTGATAGCCGATGTGGCCGTCCACGTCGGCGTACATGACGTTCTGTCCGGGCGCGACAAAAACAGAAAAGGCTTTGCGGAATTCGTCCCAATTCTGCGCCGAGTTCACGTCGAAGAAGGGAAGGGTCATGCCATCGTAGAGGATCCAGCGCAACGCGAGTTTGCGAGTTTCTCCCGGAACCAGGTCGGTGATGATCGGGCCGTGGCGCGTCACCAACACGTCAAGTGTCACGTCCGGCTGGCCTTTTACGTGAATCACTTCCTGCCGATGCTGCGGATCGCGCCAGCCCGTGGGCGTCTTGTACTGTCCTTGCTCGTTGAATTCTTCGATGAAAACGTCTTCGACGGTCGGCCCAACGTTGGTGAATCCCCATCCGATACGCTGGTTGTGGCCGACGATCACGAATGGCGTTCCCGGCAAAGTGACGCCTGCGACTTCGAAGCTGCCGCTCTTCAAATGCGCGGCGAACCACAGGTTGGGCATCTGATGGTCGAGGTGCATATCGTTCGAGAGCAGCGGCTTTCCAGTAACGGTGTGCTGTCCGGAGACAACCCAATTGTTGGAGCCCGGGCGGAACAGGTCGGCTGCGGCGGCTGTGAATGAAGAGATCAGGCTGGAGTCCTCGCCCACTGGCTCGCCTTCGTCGTCATCGTCTTCATCTTCATCTTCATCTTTGTCCTTGCTGACGGCGGGATTGTCTTCATCCATGCGCGACCGGGTGGCCGAGGGCGGACGGTCTCTCCAGGAAGAATTCACGTAGAGGTCGGAGGTGAGTTCGGGCCCGAGCTTGGCCAAAATCTTTTCGCGCGTGAGCGCACGCGCATAGCTGTAGTGGTTCAGATCCTGCACCATGCGGGCGCCGACTAGTAGAGAGTCGGAGACCGTCCAGGGCTGCGGGGCGTATTTCAGGAGACGGAACTCCAGCGAGAGTTTGTCGCGATGCGACTCGATAAATGCATTCACGCCGCGCGCATAGGCTTCGAAGTAAGCACGGTCGCGTGCGGACATTGCCTTCTCGGTATCCTGGGCGCTTGCCCGCAGACCGAGAATCCGTTGGTCACGATCGATCTTGAGCAGGTTCGGTCCCAGGATTTCCGCTAGCTCGCCGGCGGCGGCGCGGCGCATCGCGTCCATTTGCCAGAGTCGGTCCTGGGCAGTGACGTATCCCTGCGCGAAGAACAGATCGTCGAGCGAAGCCGCTTCAATAGTCGGGATACCGTGGTTGTCGCGAACCACTCGCACTTTCGCCGAGAGTCCCGGGACGGCAACGCTGCCGTCCAGCTTTGGCAAAGCCGAGCGCGCGATGGAGTAGAGCCAGGCAGCGCCACCAAGAATCACCAGCAGAAGTATCAGCCCCACAATGGAAAGGATCCGGATGAGTGGACTGCGCTTGGGCCGGACTTCGGGAAGCGTTGCTGAGACGGACATTGTGTTGACGATTGTAGGGTGCCCGTTCGCCCATGACAACCGCCACCGGCAGGTAGGGAATCCCGAGCAGCATCAACCGGCCGGCTTCCCTACAAACTCCTTCAGGGGCGTGCTTTTCGGGAAGACTGCCAAGCTACTACCAAAGTTTTCAGCGACTTGGCGATGCTGTACGTTCGGTCTAAAAACCTGTGGCCTTGTCTGCTCGGCCAATGCTATTCTTTCTTCAGCCTGCACCCCAGCAGGACATATCCCAGAGAAGGTGGTACATCATGGTTTGGACGGCGCCGGTTTTCGAAGAAGTTTCCCTCTGCTGCGAAATTAACTCCTACGCGAGTGCAAAGCTGTAATCTCAGTTGATGCAGGTGAAGATCCTCGGCTCCGCCGCCGGAGGAGCGTTCCCCCAATGGAATTGTGCCTGTCCGAACTGCCATGCCGTGCGTGGCGGGCGGTTCCGGGGCAAGGCTCGTTCCCAGACCCAAATCGCCGTCAGCGCAGACGGTGAGTCGTGGTTTCTGCTGGGTGCTTCACCCGACCTTCGCTACCAGATTGAATCTTCACCCGAACTGCATCCGCGTTCAGGGACACGCAGTTCGCCGGTCAGTGGAGTTATTCTCGCCAGCGCCGATCTGGACCATGTCCTCGGCCTGCTGCTCATGAGGGAGCTTCAGCCCTTGCGAGTGTGGGCCGCCGAATCGGTGATCAAGATCCTGCGCGATGACAACAGCATGTTTCGCATGCTGAACCGCATCGCCGATCAGGTTCAGTGGCAGACCATACGGGCTGGTGAGCCGTTTTCCCTCCCGCCGCGGACTGAAGTTAGCAGCAGCATCGGTTGCAGAGCAGTTGCCGTTTCCCCACACTACCCGGCATACGCAACTGGCGTGCAAGTGTCCGAGGAAGTGGTCATGGGGCTGGTTCTGACCGCGCCCTCCGGCGCTACGATGGGCTTCTTCCCGCAACTCGCGCAGCTGACTCCTGAATTGAAAAGTGTGTTTGCAACGCTCGATTGTCTGCTGCTCGACGCAACCTTCTGGAGTGACGACGAGTTGATTCGACTGCAAGGCTTCGGCCAGCAGGCCCGTGAAATGGGTCACGTCCCAGTCGGTGGAGAAGATGGTACCCTGCAACAACTGGGGGGTCTGAGCACGCCACGCAAAATGTATATTCACATTAACAACACCAATCCCATGCTGAACGAAGCGGGCGCGGAATATCGCGCCGTCCGAGATGCGGGATGGGAACTGGCGGAAGACGGATGCCACTTCACGCTGTGAACACGGAGAACGAAGCGCTGCTCTCGATGGAGCAATTGCGCGCCGCCTTGCGTCAGGTCGGCGAAGAACGTTATCACCATCGGCATCCCTTTCACCTGCTCATGCACGAGGGAAAACTAAGCCGCGGCCAGTTGCAAGCCTGGGCGCTCAACCGCCATTACTACCAGAGCGTCATCCCAATCAAGGACGCGATTATCCTTTCGCGCAGCGACGATCCGGAATTCCGCCGCGCCTGGCGCAAGCGGATCGTGGATCATGACGGCGACTCGTATTCCAAATCCGAAGACGGCGGTATCAAGCGCTGGCTGAAGCTGGCTGAAGCGACGGGCCTTGATCCCGAGCGTGTTGCCGGCAAGCGCGAAATTCTGCCCGCGACCCAGTACGCAGTGAACGAATATCTGAACATCGTGCGGACGCGCCCGCTGCTGGAGGCGGTGGCATCTTCGCTGACCGAGCTCTTCTCGCGCGACTTGATTACGCTGCGTATGGATCGTCTACGCCAGCATTATCCGTGGCTAGCAGGTGGACTGGACTATTTCGAGGCCCGACTGGAGCAGGCTCCGGAAGATGCGGCGTTCGCCATCCGCTACGTACACGAGAACGCAAAAACGCGCGAGGAGCAGGAGAAAGCGATCCAGGCATTGCGCGACAAGTGCGACATTCTGTGGGCGCAGCTCGACGCGCTCTATTTCGCCTACGTGCAGCCGGGATGGCCTCCGCCGGGCGCGTTCAGGATTGAAAGCTGACCATGCCAGTTCTCGACATCAGCAAACCAACCTTTGCAGTAGGGTGCAAGTGGGGCGGAACGGAGGAGGCGCCTCTCGTCCTTTTTCCCGAAGGTGCAATGAAAGTCCAGGGCACGGGCCTCGCGATTCTGGCGCTCTGTGATGGCCAGCGAACGTTCACGGACATCGTCGAGGAATTGCAGCGGCAGTACTTCGGCGCCGACCCGCAACGCATCCGCGACGACGCAACCACTTTCCTTGAGCAACTGCACGACAAGCGCATTGTGGATTATTGATGCTTCCGAATCCGCTGGCACTCATCGCCGAGATCACGCATCGTTGCCCGCTGCACTGCGTCTATTGTTCCAATCCGCTGGAACTCGCGGTGGCTAACTCTGAATTGAAGACAGAAGATTGGCTGCGGGTTTTCGACGAGGCAGCGCAGATGGGCGTGCTGCATCTTCATCTCACGGGCGGCGAACCACTGGCGCGTGCAGATCTCGAAGAACTGATCGCCGCCGCGAATAGGAGAGGACTCTATTCCAACCTGATCACCTCTGGCCTCGGACTGTCGCGCGAACGGCTGAAGAGGCTGGTCGACGCGGGACTCGACCACATTCAACTGAGTTTTCAGGACTCACAACAGGAACGCGCCGACTGGATCGCGGGCACCAAGTCGTATGCCCACAAAGTCGAAGTCGCGGGATGGATCCGCGAGCATCGTATTGCTTTCACCGCCAACCTCGTTGTGCATCGCCAGAACCTCGACCATCTCGAAGAGACGCTAGTGTTTCTTGAGAGACTTCGGCCCGACCGGATCGAGATCGCTCACACTCAATACTACGGATGGGCCCTCGAGAACCGTGCCGCGCTCATGCCGACCGCCGCGCAACTGGAAAATGCGCTTCGGGTTGTCGCCGCAGCGGAATTGCGCCTCAAGGGAAAGATCCGCATCGACAGCGTGATCCCCGACTACTACGCCCAATTTCCCAAAGCCTGCATGGGCGGCTGGGGACGCCGCTTGATGCTGATCGATCCAGCAGGGAAGGCGCTGCCTTGCCATGCGGCCGGTGTAATTCCAGGCATGGTTTTTGACAACGTTCGCCAACATTCGTTGCAGACAATCTGGAACGAATCCTCCGCCTTCCAGCGCTTTCGCGGCGAAGACTGGATGCAGGAGCCCTGCCGCAGCTGCGATCGGCGCACCGAGGACTTCGGCGGATGTCGCTGCCAGGCATTTCTGCTAACAGGTGACGCCGCCGCCACCGACCCAGTGTGCTCGCTTGCGCCCACTCATAACATCGTCCTTCAAACCATCGGCGAATCCCCGGTGGGTATTATTTCGCCGTCGAGCCTGTCTGAAAATTGGAAGTACCGGCCGAATCCCAGCCGAACGTAGCGCCTCGGGACAGCCGGCAAGGTGGGGTGCCGGCGCCACACTTGCAGCTTTCATTGGCGCAATCGGCCCCGGCCCGTTTATCATGGCCTCGAACCATCTAGCTATGTTGCAGAAACGAATTGACGATCAGCCGAGCATCTCGCCCGAGAACATGCGCGAGGCAGAGGGTATTTTCCTGCGGCATCTCCGACGCGTTGGCTTGAAGCAGACCGAACAGCGCGGCACCATTCTGCGCACGTTCCTCGAAACTCGCGAACATCTCTCGACCGACGAACTGCACCAGCTTGTGAAAAAGAAAGACGCGCACATCGGATTCACCACCGTCTACCGTACGCTCAAACTACTCGCCGATTGCGGACTGGCCAGTGAAGTCGCCTTTCACGACGGCATCGCGCGCTATGAGCACCAGTACAATCGCCGCAGTCATCACCATATGGTGTGTACCGAATGTGGCGCTTCCGTAGAATTTTTCTCGCCTGAAGTGGGAGAACTCGAACAGCAGGTCGGACGCAAGCATCACTACGTAACTACCCGTCACACCTTTCAGATCTACGGCATCTGTGAAGAATGCCGGAAGAAGAGCAATGGCCGGCGCCTCGTCTAATCTATCGAACTCCGCGCAACCCGAAACGGTTTGCCCGCGTTGTGAAACCGCGATGCCCGCCAGCGCCTCGTTCTGTCCGGGTTGCGGACGCTCGATGCAACCCCTAACCGCAGCCGAGCGCCTGGCTGCGGCCGGTGGATACTTGACCCTCCTCCCGGCGGCCGTACTGTTGTTCCTGCCAGCATTTCGCAAAAGTAGCTTTGTCCGTTTCCACGCCTGGCAGAGTATTTTGTTGTGGGCAGTATTCTTCCTGGCGGCATTGACCGGGATACTGCTGTCCAATATCGCCGCCGCAGTTGCGTTGTTGCTGCTGGGAATTCTGGGATCGCTCGGCATGTTTTTTTTGTGGGCCGTTCTGTCGCTCAAAGCGTGGCAGGGAGAACGGTTCGAGCTGCCCTGGTTCGGTTCGCTGGCCCAGCGCCTTGGCTAAGTAAGGTCTCAGGGGTCAGGAAAACTGGGCTGCGAACGGGATCGACGATTTTGCATTCCTCAGACCTAAGACACTGCTTCCTGCTTTCCCGTTCGACATTCTTCTCTCCATCGTTCAAAATAATTGGTTTACTCATCCTCAGGAGACCTCATTGAGTCAGCTTCGCCGCGCCCAAATCAGCGCTCTTGGTACTTATGTCCCACCCCGCCTTTTGACCAACGCCGACCTCGAAAAAATGGTGGATACCAACGACCAGTGGATCCGAGAGCGAACTGGCATCCGCGAACGTCATATCGTCGAAAAAGGGATCGCAACTAGCGACCTGGCAGTCGAAGCCGCTAAGATAGCGCTGGCGGAGCGCGGCATTGAGGCATCTGATCTGGACGCCATCCTGGTCGCTACTGTCACGCCCGACATGTTCTTCCCATCGACTGCCTGCCTGGTGCAACACAAGCTGGGCGCGAAAAACGTTTGGGGATTCGATCTTTCAGCGGCTTGTTCTGCGTTCGTGTACGCGCTGCAAACGGGAGCGCAGTTCGTTGCCAGCGGGGCGCACGATAAAGTTCTGGTGATCGGCGCCGACGTGATGTCGTCCATCATCGACTACACCGATCGCGCAACCTGCGTAATCTTCGGCGACGGTGCCGGTGCCGTGCTGATCGAGCCCGCGCAGGACGACTCGCTCGGCATCATCGATTTCATACACGAGATCGACGGCTCGGGCGCATGCTCGCTCTACATGCCCGGCGGCGGAAGCCTTAACCCTTCCACGCACGAGACCGTCGACAAGAAGATGCACTATGTTCATCAGGATGGCGGTGCAGTTTTCAAGTTTGCGGTGCGCAAGATGGCGGACTTATGCGACCAGATCCTCACGCGCAACAACCTGAAGGGCAGCGACATCGATGCATTCATTCCGCATCAGGCCAACCAGCGCATCATCACCGCAACCGCCGATCGCCTGAAGATGCGTCCGGAGAGCGTCATCATCAACATCGATCGCTACGGAAACACCACTGCCGGCACCATTCCTTTGGCGATGGACACTGCGCGCCAAGAAGGGAGGCTGAAGAAGGGAAGCCTGGTGCTGCTAGCGTCAGTGGGCGCTGGGTTTACGGTGGGTGCGACCCTGTTAAGGTGGGCCTACTAGAACAGGTGTAAGGTCTCAGGTATTAGGAAGGCATTTTTTAGCCGGGAACTTTCCTCCCCATGAATTGTCATCCTGAGCGAAGCGAAGGACCTGCTGTTGCGACCGGACGCTCTTGTACGCGTGAACTCTTGCTAACTTGAGTCGACTCCCCGCAGAGACTACTGATGTCGTTCCTTGAAACCTAGTAACT
>Ga0137410_10000624_pt1 | contig 24656 bp, 23 predicted proteins | sample CZODoug1_16funga_FD_108878 | JGI IMG/M metagenome (GOLD analysis project Ga0137410, IMG submission 108878) | Vadose zone soil fungal communities from Angelo Coast Range Reserve, California, USA - CZODoug1_16fungal (Illumina Assembly) | ecosystem: Environmental > Terrestrial > Soil > Vadose zone... | reverse complement strand
TCTCTCCTGGATCGACTATGGGAAAAGCTACCGGACGGTCGCGCAGGCGCTGAAAAAAAACATACCCGAGGGCACGCGCTGCGTGGAGAGCCGTGGGCTTGGCGAGGCACAGCGCGCGATATTCGACTACCGCGTGGAAATCGTCACCCGGCGTGCCGAAGTCCGGGGCGAAACCGGATGTCCCCTGCTTCTGGTCCAGGCTCGCCAGGGAGATTCCGACGACATCGGTCCCGGGTGGAAACTCCTGTGGGAAGGCCGGCGGCCGCGCGATCGCGAGCGCTATCGCCTCTATCAGCGCACCGGCAACTCTCCTGCGCAGGGACAGCCGTGAGCCAGCTGATCCGCTCGCCCGCTTGGCAGGCGCTTGCCGCGCATCAGAAGAAGATCGCGGCAGCGAGTCTCGCCGAGCTCTTCGCCGCGGACCCGTCGCGCGCAGGGCGCTTTACCATCGAGGCCGGGGGCATTCTGCTCGATTATTCCAAGCACCGCGCCGACGCCGAGACGCTGCGCCTGCTCGCTGCGCTCGCCGCGCAGGCGCAGCTGCCACAGTGGATCGCAAAGATGTTCGCGGGTGATCCGATCAACAGCACCGAGGGGCGACCGGCGCTCCATGTCGCGCTGCGCGCGCGCGATGCGGCCTTTCCAGCGGGCCGCGATGTGATGGCCGAGGTGCGCGGCGCGCGCGAGCGTCTGCGCCGCTTCGTCGGCGAAGCGCACAGCGGCGTTCTCACGGGCGCAAGCGGCCGCGCGATCGCCGACATCGTCAACATCGGCATCGGCGGATCCGACCTGGGCCCGAGAATGCTGACGCGGGCGCTGCGCAGGCACCACAAGCCCGGCCCACGGCTGCATTTCGTCTCCAACATCGATCCCGCCGACCTCGACGCGGTGCTGGACAGCCTCGCTCCGGAAACGACGCTGTTCATCGTCGCCTCCAAGACGTTCACGACGGCCGAGACACTCGAGAACGCGGGGCGCGCCAGGGCGTGGCTCGAGGCGGCTCTCGGCAAGACCGCCGATCTCTCGCGCCATTTCGCCGCGGTGACCGCGAACGTCGCTGGCGCCGGAGCGCTCGGCATGCCGCAGGAGCGCGTGTTTCCCCTATGGGACTGGGTCGGAGGGCGCTACTCGGTCTGGTCCGCGGTCGGCTTGCCGGTCGCGCTCGCCGCCGGGATGGACGCGTTCGAGGAACTGCTCGATGGCGCGCGCTCGATGGACGAGCACTTCAGGACCGAGCCTCTCGAGCGCAACATCCCGGCCGTGCTTGCGCTGCTCGAGATCTGGTACGTGAACTTCTTCGGCGCGCAGACGCGCGCGGTGATCCCCTATAGCGAGGACTTGCGGGATCTGCCTGCCTACCTGCAGCAGCTCGAGATGGAATCGAACGGCAAGCGCGTCGACCGCGACGGGAACGAAGTCGACTACGACACGGCTCCCGTCGTCTGGGGCGCGTCCGGAACGCCCAGCCAGCACTCCTTTCATCAGCTCTTGCACCAGGGCACGCGGCTGGTCCCCGTCGATTTCGTCGTCGCCCACGAGTCGAGGCCGTCGACTGCACAGACGGCCCTCGCAGCCAATGCGCTCGCGCAGGCGGCGGCTCTGGCGTTCGGCAACCCGGTACCTGACGCGCCGCACAGGGCGCTTCCCGGGAATCGACCTTCGAGCACCCTGCTCCTCAAGCGCCTCGCGCCCCGCGAGCTCGGCGGGCTCATCGCAATGTACGAGCACAAGGTCTTCGTCGAGGGCGTCGTCTGGAATCTGAACAGCTTCGACCAATGGGGCGTGGAGCACGGCAAGATCCTCGCGCGTACGCTGGTGCCGCAGCTCCTCGGGAGCGGGGAAGCCGCGGACCTCGACTCCTCGACGCGGGCGCTGCTCAAGCAACTGCGAAAGCGCGATTGACTCGCGCCGCCGCGGGATTTAGGCTGACGAAAACGGAGAACACTCATGGACGAAGACGCGTTCAATCTCAGCATCCGCAAATTCCTGAAGATGGTCGGCGTGAGCTCCCAGCGCGAAATCGAGCAGGCGGTCGCCAGGGCGCGCGCCGGGGGCGCGATCAAGGGCAGCGAGAAGTTTCCCGCTTCGGTGACGCTCGAAGTGCCCGGCCTGAAGCTCTCGGTGCGCTTCGACGGCAACATCGAGCTCGGATAGGCGTCCGGGCGGCCCCGTGAACAAACCGCGCGAGCTCGACCCCGGGCTGCTCGAGGAGTTGCGCGGCCTGCTCGGCGACCGCGCCACGGCCTCGCGCGCCGTGCGCGAGCATCACGGCAAGGACGAGTCCTACTTTCCCTACGCGCCGCCCGACGCGGTGGTGTTTCCGGAATCGACCGAGGATGTGCGCGGCGTCGTAGACCTGTGCCGGCGCCACCGGACACCGCTGATCCCCTTCGGCGTCGGAACCTCGCTCGAAGGCCACGTGCTCGCCATCCGCGGCGGAGTGTGCGTCGATCTTTCCAGGATGAACAAGGTGCTTGTGGTGCACGAGGCCGATCTCGACGCCGTAGTGCAGGCGGGCGTGACGCGAAAGCAGCTGAACGAGCACATCCGCCACACCGGGCTCTTCTTTCCCGTCGATCCGGGTGCGGACGCGACCCTGGGCGGCATGGCGGCGACCCGCGCCTCCGGCACCAACGCCGTGCGCTATGGCACCATGCGCGAGAACGTGCTCGCGATGACCGTGGTGCTCGCCGACGGGCGCGTCATCACCACCTCGCGCCGCTCGCGCAAGTCGGCCGCGGGCTACGAGCTGACGCGCCTGTTCGTGGGCTCGGAAGGAACCTTGGGCATCATCACCGAACTCACCGTGCGCCTCTATGCCGTTCCGGAGGCGATCTCGGCGGCGATCTGCTCCTTCCCCGACATCGCCGGCGCGGTCAACACGGTGATCCAGACGCTGCAAGCCGGGATTCCGATTGCGCGCAGCGAAGCGCTGTGCGCCACCACCATGAAGGCGATCAACGCCTACTCGAAGACGCGCTACCGCGAGCAGCCGACCCTGTTCCTCGAGTTCCACGGCACTCGAGGCGCAGTCGAGGAGCAGGCCCGACTGGTTCAGGACATCGCGCGCGAAAACGGCGGCATGGACTTCGAGTGGACGACCAAGCCCGAGGAGCGCAACCGGCTCTGGACGGCGCGCCACCAAGCGTATTTTGCCTGCCTGCAGCTGCGCCCGGGATCGCGCGCCGTGTCGACCGACGTCTGCGTTCCGATTTCCAGGTTGACGGAGTGCATCGTCGAGACCTCCGAGGACATCGCCCGCGCCTCGATGCCGATACCGCTATTCGGCCACGTCGGCGACGGCAACTTCCACTGCGAGATCCTCATCCGACCCGATGACGAGGCCGAGCTCGAGGAGGCGCGGCGGTTCAACGAGCGCGTGGTCAATCGCGCCCTCGCCATGGAGGGCACGTGCACCGGCGAGCACGGCATCGGCTTCGGCAAGATGCGTTCGCTGCAGAAGGAGCTGGGTGAGGCGGTCGACCTGATGGCGAGCATCAAGCGCGCCATCGATCCGGAGAACCTGATGAACCCCGGGAAGGTCGTCGAGCCTTAAACCTTCAGGAAGCGCTCGCGGTAGTACTTCAGCTCGTCGATCGACTCGTAAATATCGGCCAGCGCCTCGTGCTTGCCCTGCTTGACGAGACCTTTTGCGATGTCCGGCTTCCAGCGCTTCGCCAGCTCCTTCAGCGTGCTGACGTCGAGGTTGCGGTAGTGGAAATAGGCCTCGAGACGGGGCATGTGGCGCGCGAGGAAGCGCCGGTCCTGGCAAATCGAGTTGCCGCACATGGGCGAGGTCCTGCCGGGAACGTGCTGCGCGAGAAAGGCGAGCAGCTGCTCCTCGGCGGCGCTTTCGGTCAGCGCCGAAGCTTTCACCTTGTCGATCAGCCCCGAGCGCGCGTGGGTGCCCTTGTTCCAGTCGTCCATCGTGTCGAGGATTGCGTCGGCCTGGTGGATCACTAGCACCGGCGCCTGGGACACTGTGCTCAACTGCGAATCGGTGACCACGATCGCGACCTCGATGATGCGGTCCCTGTCCGGGTCGAGACCGGTCATTTCCATGTCCAGCCAGACGAGGTTGTTCTGGTCCTGCGCCATGCCGCTCTGCCGCTGCTCCCTGTGTAGAATGCGATTGTCGCACAATCATCCTCATTCGAGACTGAGACTCAATGCACTGGTTCAGCCTGGTATTCATCGCGGCGCTCGCGCTCGCCACCGCGGCGCGCCTGTGGCTGTCGCGGCGCCACGTCCGGCACATCGCCGCGAACCGCGACGCAGTGCCCGCGGAGTTTGCTGGCCGCATCTCCCTCGCGGCGCATCAGAAGGCGGCCGACTACAACGCCGCGAAGGCGAGTGTGGGCGTCGTCGAAACGCTGACGGCGGCAGCGCTGACGCTGGCGTTTACCTTCGGTGGCGGACTGCAGCTCCTCTCGGAACTGTGGGAGCGCGCGTTCCAGCCCGGCGGGTACGCCCACGGCATCGCTCTGATCGTTTCGGTTGTCGTCATTTCGAGCGCGATCGACCTCCCTTTCAGCCTGTACCGGACTTTCGTGATCGAGACCCGCTTCGGCTTCAATCGCATGAGCTTGCGCCTGTTCATTCTCGATATGCTCAAGGCAGCCCTGGTCGGCGCGCTGCTGGGAATTCCGCTCGTCTTCGTCGTGCTGTGGCTGATGGCGAGAATGGGCGATTTCTGGTGGCTCACCGTTTGGCTGGTGTGGGTGGCGTTCAGCCTGCTGGTCGCGACGATCTACCCCACGTTCATCGCGCCCCTGTTCAACAAGTTCTCGCCCCTCCAAGACGCGGGCCTGCGCAGCCGCATCGAGGCCTTGCTCGCGAAGTGCGGCTTCCGCGCGCGGGGCCTGTTCATCATGGACGGCTCGAAGCGCTCGAGCCACGGCAACGCCTATTTCACCGGTCTCGGCGCTGCCAAGCGCATCGTGCTGTTCGATACGCTGGTCTCGCGTCTCGCCCCGCCTGAGCTCGAGGCGGTCCTCGCTCACGAGCTCGGGCATTTTTCCCTTCATCACGTCTGGAAACGCATGGCCGTGGGGTCCGCGGCGGGCCTGGCCCTTGTGGGGGCTCTGGGATGGCTGATGGCTCAGGAGTGGTTCTACACCTCTCTGGGAGTGAGCTCGCCGAGCACCGCCATGGCGCTGATTCTGTTTTTCATGATCGCGCCCTCCTTTACCTTCTTGCTCCAGCCGCTCGCGAGCCTCTATTCGCGCCTCCACGAATTCGAGGCGGACGCGTATGCGGCGCGATATGCCGATGCCGGCGAGCTGGTGCACGCCCTGGTGAAGCTCTACGAGGACAACGCAGCGACACTCACTCCCGACCCGCTGCATTCGATGTTCTACGACTCGCACCCGCCGGCGCCGGTGCGCATCGCCCGGCTGCAATCTCAGCACACCTAGGAGGCATGCCCGTGTCTTCGCTCGCCAGGATGAAATGCAGGGACCTTCCCGCCGGGACTCCGGCGCTCAGCCGTGCGCGGATCGACGCGCTTCTCGAAGAAGTGCCTGGGTGGAGCTACGACGGAAAAGTCATCGCAAAAACCTGGTCGTTCAAGAATTACTACGAGACGCTCGCGTTCGTGAACGCGATCGCGTGGATCGTGCACGGCGAGGATCATCATCCCGACTTGAGCGTCGGCTACAACCGCTGCCGCGTGGAATTCAGCACGCACTCGATCGGCGGGATCTCCGAAAACGACTTCATCTGCGCCGCAAAGATCGAGGCGCTCCGCGGAATCCAGGGGGGAAGCGCGGCGTGAAGGCGGTCTATTCTTCGCTGAATCTCGTCGAGGCCCATCATCTGAAGAACGTGCTTGCGGCCGCGGGAATTCGCTGCAGAATGAAGAACGAGGAGCTGGTGCGTCTCGCCGGCGAGATTCCTTTTCCGGAGTGCGCCTTGCAACTCCTGGTCGAGCGTGTAGAGGACTACCCGGCGGCGGAAGCGCTGGTGCGCGATTTCCTCAAGCCCCGACCGCAGGCGAGCCCCTCGTGGCGTTGCGGCCGCTGCGGCGAGACGAGCGAGGGCCAGTTCACCGCTTGCTGGAACTGCGGCGGCGATCGCTGCTGAGACCGGACTGTCGAAGTTAGCTGGCTGCCCCGGCGAGGGCGACGAGGAGCAGCAACAGCAGCCACATCACCAGAGCGCGCCAGGCCAGTCCCACCAGGCTGTCCATGTGGCCGACATCTGCCGGATCTCCCAGACCCAGCGGCGGCCGGTCGAGCAGCCTTCCTGCAACGACCACCGGCATCCCCAGCCGGACTCCGATCGCTCCGGCACCGCTCGATAGCACCGTGCCGAGCGCGCGGTCGGGCCAGGTCGCCGCCTGCGTGCGCCAGCAGTCGACGGCGTTCTCGAAGTCGCCCACGATGGCGAAAGCGGCGGCGGTACATCGCGAGGGAAGCCAGTCGAGCGCCGCAAACGCGGCCTTCGCGAACTGGCTGAACCGCTCCAGTCCCGGTGTCGCGCTCTCGCTCCAGCGGCCGTCGAGAAACATCGATAGCCGGTAGAGGATCGCCCCGGTCGGCCCCGGCAGCAGCACGAACCAGAAAATCACACCGAAAACGTAACGATGGGAGGAGATCAGAGCCTGTTCGAGAGCAAGGCGCGTGACGGCCTCGCGGTCGAGGTCGGCGCAATTCTCCTGGCGCCAGGCCGAAAGCACTTCGCGCGCCTTGTCCAGGTCGTCCCTCTTGAGCGCCTTGTGGATGTCGGTGAAGAAATGGCTGCGCTGGCGAAACCCCATCGTCAGGTAGAGCGCACCGACATTCAGCAGGAACGCGACCAGGGGGTTGGTCGCGTTCGCCAGCGCATAGACGGCCCAAGCGGCGAGAACGGCCGGCAGCACCGCAACGAACCAGGCGACCTTGCCCTGCTGCGGCTCGCCGGCGTTGAACAGCCCTTCGAGCCAGCCCGCGTAGCGCGCCAGGAGCGAATACAGAGTGCGGCGGTCGGCGAGCGGCCGCCATTGCTCGAGGAGCAGCGCCGCGACGAGGGAGAGGAGGCTCATCGGGTTGCTCTCGCCGCTCAGCCTCTCAGGTAGGCGTGCAGGTTCATGAGCATTCCCGCCGTGGCGCCCCAGATGTAGTGCGTCCGGTAGGGGATGGCATAGTAGTAGCGCTCCCGCCCTTCGAACAGGACGTGGTTCCTCTGGTGGTTCGCGGGGTCGAGCAGGAACGCCAGGGGCGCCTCGAACACTTCGGCCACCTCGAAATCGTCGGGCCTGAGGTCGAGGGGCGGAGTGACGAGACCGACCACCGGGGTCACCCGGTAACCGGTCACGGTCACGTATTGGGGCAGTTCTCCGAGCATCTCTACCCGCTCGGCCGCAAGGCCGATCTCCTCGTGGGTCTCCCTCATTGCGGTCTCCGCGGCGCCCGCGTCTCCGGGCTCGGTACGCCCGCCCGGGAAGCTGATCTGTCCGGCGTGGTCGTGCAAGTGCGCCGTACGCCGGGTGAACAGGACCGTCAGCTCCTTCTCACGCCTGACCACGGGTACCAGCACGGCCGCCGGACGGATTTCGCGATCGCTGCGCCAAAGGTGGCCATCCCCCGCCGTCACCGGCGTGACGCTGCGGGGCTCGGCAAAGCGCGAGCGCAACCAGGTTTCGTCCGGAACGAAGGAAGGGGAATTCATGTCACGGGATCGGCGCGGGCGTCTATTCTACGCGGCAGCGTCGCTGCGATCACGGCCGTGCCCGGAATTGCCATGCCGTGTCGCCCCGGCTATCCTATCGGCAGCCGGAATAGATTTGCCGCCCTCGGCGTTTACCTCGTGACATCGCGGGCGACCCGGCAGGCGTAAGCGGCCCCGCGCTGGACCTCTAAAAGGAGACCTGGATGAAGATTCGTGTTGCAGCTCTGTTTGCCGCGCTCACGCTCGCGAGCGCGTCTGCGTTTGCCTTCCACTGCCCCGCCGACATGAAGAAGATCGACGAGGCGCTGGCAAAGAGTCCCCAGCTGTCCGCGCAGCAGATGACCGACGTCAAGAAATACCGCGCCGACGGCGAAGCCTTGCACAAGGCGGGCAAGCATCAGGAGTCGGTGGACACTCTGGCCAAGGCGATGAAGATCCTGGGCATCTGATTGCCGTTGCCAAAGCGAAAAACGCCGCGATCCGCGGCGTTTTTTTCGCCCATGTTCTCTAGTCCGCGAACGAGTGCGTGCGCTTGAAGTGTTCGGTCGCATCGACCAGGGCACCCAGGATTCCCGGTTCCCACGCGGAGTGCCCGGCGTCAGGCACGATCCGGTAGGCAGCCTGCGGCCAGGCGCGGTGCAACTCGTGCGCGGACACGAGCGGACAGACCATGTCGTAACGCCCCTGGACGATGACTCCCGGAACGTCACGCAGCCGTCCGGCGTTCTCGAGCAGTGCGTTCTCTCCGAGGAAGATGTCGTTGATGAAATAGTGCGCTTCGACGCGCGCAAGCCCAAGGGCAACCACGTCCCCGGCAAAGTACGCCACGGTCTCCGGGCTGGGAAACAGGGTCGAGCAGGAACCTTCGTAGACGCTCCACGCGCGCGCAGCCGGCATGTGAACCGCCGGATCCGGGTCGATCAGGCGGCGGTGATAGTTCCTGAGCAGGTCCCCGCGCTCCGCGGGCGGGAGGAAGCCGGAGAATTTCTCCCAAGGCTCGGGGAAAACACTGCGCAAGCCGTAGAGAAACCATTCGATCTCGCTTCTACGGCACAGGAAGATGCCGCGAAGAACCAGCCCGAGGCAGCGCTCGGGGTGAGCCTGCGCGTACGCGATCGCCAGGGTGCTGCCCCAGGAACCGCCGAACACCAGCCATCGCTCGACGCTCAGATGCCGGCGCAGCGCTTCCAGATCACCGATTAGGTGCGCTGTCGTGTTGTCGCGCAACTCCCCGAGCGGCGCGGAGCGGCCCGCCCCGCGCTGGTCGTACACGATGATGCGGTAGGCGTCCGGGTCGAAGAAGCGCCGGTGCCTGGGTGTGCTGCCCGCCCCCGGGCCACCGTGAAGAAAGACCGCGGGAATCCCGTCTGCGCGCCCGCTTTCCTCCCAGTACATCGAGTGCAGGGTGTCGAGCCGCAGCATGCCGCGCGTGCGCGGCTCGATTTCCGGGAATAGCCCGGGGAGTCCCAGGCTGCCGAGTTCGCCCACCAGACGGCTACGGAATCAGTATCGTGGATCCCGTCGTCTTGCGCGCCTCGAGGTCGCGATGCGCCTGTGCCGCGTCCTTGAGGGCGTAGCGGTGATTGATCTCGATCTTCACCTTGCCCGAGGAGACGATATCGAACAAATCCTTCGCAATGGCCACGAGATCGTCGCGCTTGCCAGTGTAGGTCACCAGGGTCGGGCGCGTGACGTACAGCGATCCTTTTTGCGATAGCGTCCCCAACTCGAAGGGAGGAACTGCACCCGAGGCGTTTCCGAAGCTCACCATCAAGCCGCGCGGCTGAAGGCAATCGAGCGAACCCATGAAGGTATCCTTGCCCACCGAGTCGTAGACGGCCGGCACACCCTTTCCCCCGGTGAGCGCCTTGACGCGCTCGACGAAGTTCTCCTTGCGGTAGTTGATGCAATGGTCGGCGCCGTGCGCCTTGGCGAGCGCGCACTTTTCCTCCGACCCCGCCGTTCCGATCACGGTCGCGCCCAGCGCCTTTAGCCACTGGCACGCGATTAGTCCGACTCCGCCCGCCGCGGCGTGGAGCAGGATCGTCTCCCCGGAACGCACCTTGTAGGTCTGCCTCAAGAGGTACTGAGCGGTCATGCCCTTCAGCATCATCGCGGCGGCGGTTTCGAACGATATCGAGTCCGGGAGAACCACGAGGCGCTCGGACGGCATGACACGGACTTCCGAATACGCGCCCGGCGCGCCGCCGGAGTATGCGACGCGGTCGCCGACCTTGACCTGGGTGACGCCCGCTCCGATCGCCTCCACGACACCGGCGCCTTCGTTGCCCATCCCCGAGGGCAGGGCGATCTTGTACAGCCCCGAGCGCTGGTACACGTCGAGGAAGTTGAGCCCGCAGGCCTTGTGGCGCACGCGCACCTCGCCCGGACCGGGATCGCCCACCTGGACGTCCTCCCATCTCAACACTTCCGGACCGCCTTGTTGTTGGATACGAATGGCTTTGGGCATTGCTTCTCCTTGAGTGAACGATCGGTTAGCGCAGACTCGGGCGCCCGGCGGCGCGCCGTATCACTTCTTTGCAGGTGCTTCGCCGCCCGAAGGCACCTGCGGGGCGCTTGTCGAGGCAGCGCCTGCGGCGGCTTCCGCGGCGCTCTGCATGGCCGCGAGCCCCGCCTTCTGCATTTCCAGTCCCTGAATGCTCATGCGCAGGACGTTGAGATTCATGTTCAGCCAGGTCTCCACCGACTTCAGTTCGGCGATGCGCCTGTCCACCTCGCTCATCGCCGCAGTCGGCCCGCCCAGGCCCGCCAGCGGCAGGCCCATGGGACCCCAGAGGTTCTTCAGGAATTCGAACGGATCCGGAGGAGTATTCATGGAATTCAAGTTTATTGTCAGGGACCCAAAAACTCCAGCAACTCGGTGCGGCGCGCCATGGTGTCCTGGTAGCCCAGGTCGATCAGCGCCTTGCAATATCCCGCCTCGAACAGCAGGTAGCTCGCGAGATTGGAACCGTTCCGGTTCATTGCGCCTATCCCCCTCAGGAGGAACCTCACCGTCCATGGCAGCTCGTGAACGTGGCGCACCACCATGCGCTCGATCGGCTGGCTGGGCGAGATCACCAGGACTTTGATCTGCCGCAGGGGCAGGCCGGCCTCCCGGACCTTTTCCGGAGAGATAAGGCTGATGGTGCGATTGATTCGCTGCACCAGTTCGATGTCGGCGTTGAGACTGTCCAGGAAAATGCTGTTCAGGGCATGGCCCGCGATCTGCGCCACCGACGGATACAAGTTGCCGCGCACTCGCGGGGGCTCCGCGTCCGAGGCCTGCCAGGCTGTGCTGACGACCAGCACGCGGTCGGCCCCGAGATGGAGGGCGGGACTGATCGGCGCGATCTGGCGCATCGAGCCGTCTCCGAAGTATTCGCGGTTTATCTTCACGGCGGGGAAGATGAAGGGCAAAGCGGAGGAAGCCATCAGATGCTCGGCCCTGATCGGCATAGCCGCGCCGACGCGCTGGGTGCGTTCCCACGCCTCGGTGTCGGGCCCGCCCTGGTAAAAAGACACGCTCTGTCCGGACGAATAGCCGGAACAGGTGATCGAGACCGCGTACAGGCAGCCGTTGTCGATGTTCTCCTGTACCCGGCCGAAGTCGAGGCGGCGGGTCAGCATTTCCGCGAGCGGAGTGTTGTCGAGCAGCGAGGTGGGGCTGGTGCGCGAAAGCAGCGTCATCGCCCCGAGCCATCGCGCGCCCACACGGGCGATGCCGACAGGATCGGAGCGGTAAACGTGATGGACGTGGAAGTTCTCCCACACGTCCAGGAGCCGGTCGACAGCCGCGTTGAAATCGTCGGCGAACACGGCGAGCGTCGCGGCATTGATCGCGCCCGCCGAAGTGCCGCACAGAATGGGAAACGGGTTTTTCCCCACCTTCGGCAGCATTTCTCTCACCGCCTTCAGGACCCCGACCTGATAGGCTGCCCGCGCTCCGCCCCCTGTCAGAACCAGTCCCGCCTTGGATTTCGTGAACTCGGAATTCAGGGCCATGCGCCGGGTTCGTTGGGTTTGGGGGTGGCGGCCGCGGGGGCGCTACGCCTTCGACCGCGCTTCCTCGCTCGAGGCGTTTGCGTCAACCACAGTAAGCGCGGTCATGTTAACGATGCGCCTGACGGTCGCCGAGGACGTGAGGATATGCGCCGGCCGCGCCGCACCGAGGAGGATGGGCCCGATGGTAATGCCGTCCCCTGCAGCGGTCTTCAGCAGATTGAAGGCGATGTTCGCGGCATCCAGTGTCGGCATGATCAGCAGATTCGCCTCCTCTTTCAGGCGTGAGCGCGGAAAATTCGCAAGGCGCAGCTCCGCGTTCAGCGCCGCATCGCCGTGCATCTCCCCTTCGATCTCGAGATCCGGCGCGCGGGACCTGATGAGATCCAGCGCCGCGCGCATCTTGCGCGCGGAAGGGGCATCGCTCGTGCCGAAGTTGGAGTGCGACAGCAGGGCCGCCCTGGGGATCACCCCGAAACGCCGGATCGCCGTCGCGGCAAGGGCGGTCATCTCGGCGAGCTGCTCGGCCGTGGGGTCGAGATTGACGTAGGTGTCGCAGATGAAAACCGTGCGCTTGGGAAGCATCAGAGCGTTCATCGCGTAGAAATGCTGCACGCCGGGCCGCAAACCGATCACCCGGCCGATGTCCTGCAGATGCTGCCCATAGGTGCCGACGATGCCGCAGACCATCCCGTCGGCCTCGCCGCGATGCATCATCATCGCCCCGATCAGGGTATGGTGCCGGCGCATCTCCATCTGGGCGTACTGCTGGGAGACTCCCCGCCGCTCGGTCAAGCGGTGATACTCGGTCCAGTAGTCGCGGTAGCGCGGATCGGATTCGGGGTTCACCAGCTCGAAGTCCGTGCCGGGCTTGATGCGCAGGCCGTTGCGCTCGATGCGCCGCTCGACCACGCCGGGCCTGCCGATAAGGATGAGCCGCGAGAGTCCTTCGTCGACCACTACCTGCGCGGCGCGCAGCATGCGCTCGTCCTCTCCCTCGGAGAGCACGATGCGGCGCCGCGGGCCTTCCTTCGCGCCGCTGAACATCGGCTTCATGATCAGGCCCGAGTGGTAGACGAACTGCAGCAGCTGGTTGTTGTAGGCCTCGAAATCGGCGATCGGGCGGGTGGCGACACCGGAGTCCATCGCGGCCCGCGCAACGGCCGGCGCAATTTTCCCGATCAGGCGCGGATCGAAGGGCTTCGGGATCAGGTAGTCGGGCCCGAAGCGGAGGTTCTGCTCCCCGTAAGCGGCTGCCACGATATCCGACTGCTCCGCGGTGGCCAGGTCGGCGATCGCGCGGACGGCGGCGAGCTTCATCGATTCGTTGATGGTGGTCGCCCCTACATCGAGAGCGCCCCGGAAAATGAACGGAAAGCAGAGAACATTGTTCACCTGGTTCGGAAAATCCGACCGCCCCGTAGCCACCACCGCGTCGGGGCGCACGCCCTTCGCGACATCGGGCAGGATCTCCGGTTCAGGATTGGCGAGCGCAAGGATCAGCGGCTTTGCGGCCATCTTCGCGACCATGGCCTCCTTGAGAACGCCTCCCGCGGAGAGCCCGAGGAAGACGTCCGCTTCGGAAATGATTTCCGCGAGAGTCCGTGCCTTCGTCTGCCTGGCGTAGCGCGCCTTGTTCGGATCCATTTCCTCCTTGCGACCTGCGTAGACCACGCCCTTGATGTCCGCCACCCAGATGTTTTCCGCCTTCAGACCCAGGCTCACGAGCAGGTCTAGGCACGCCAGTGCTGCGGCGCCGGCGCCCGAGCAGACGAGCTTCACTTCAGCGATGCTTTTGCCCACGACCCGCAGTCCGTTCAGCACGGCGGCGCCGACGGTGATCGCGGTGCCGTGCTGATCGTCGTGGAACACGGGAATCTTCATGCGCTCGCGAAGCTTCCTCTCGACGAGAAAGCACTCGGGTGCCTTGATGTCCTCCAGATTGATGCCGCCGAAGGTGGGCTCGAGGGCCGCGATGATTTCGACCAGCTTGTCCGGATCGCGCTCGTCGACCTCGATATCGAAGCAGTCGATGCCCGCGAACTTCTTGAATAGCACTGCCTTACCTTCCATCACCGGCTTGGCGGCGAGCGGCCCGATCGGACCGAGGCCAAGGACCGCCGTTCCGTTCGTGATCACGCCGATAAGGTTTCCCCGAGCGGTCATGCGGCGCGCTTCGGCCGGATCGCGCACGATTTCTTCGCAGACGGCGGCCACACCGGGGGTGTAGGCGAGCGCGAGGTCGCGCTGGTTCACCAGGCCTTTGGTGGGAGTGACCGAGATCTTCCCTGGCGGCTGTCGGAGGTGATACTCCAGGGCGCTCCTGCGCAGAATGTCTTCCATGGGAGATTCGCGACTGAGGTCTTGTTGCTGGCCGCATGATAGCCGAATTCGGACGCCGCGGCGCCGAGCTTCCTCGGGTGCCGCTCGGGCCACCACGCTCTGCGGCATAATCCCGCAATGCTGGAAAGACCGATCACCGCCGCCGGGCAAGCATCGTGAAGCGCGAAGGGAACCTGGTTCTCGCAGCCCGCATGGCCGAAATCGAGCCCTTCCACGTGATGGACGTGCAGAATCGCGCGCACGACCTGGAAGCGGCGGGACACCGGATCGTGCACATGGAGATCGGCCAGCCCGACTTTCCCGCTCCACCTCTTGTCGCCAACGCCGCGATCGAGGCAATCCGCTCGCGGCGCCTGGGCTACACCGATTCGGTCGGCATACCGCAGCTTCGCCAGGCGATCTCCGAGCACTATCGCGAGCGGCTGGGCGCCTCGGTTCCGCCCTCGCGGATCGTGATCACCGCCGGGGCGTCGGGAGCCTTCCTCCTCGCGTTGGGTGCGTTAGTCAACCCCGGCGACGAAGTGCTGATGCCCGACCCGTGTTATCCGTGCAACCGGCATTTCGTTCGCCTGTTCGAAGGTCGACCCCGGGCGATTCCGGTCGACGAACGGGGCAGCTACCAGCTTAGCGCGGCGGACGTCAGCTCGAACTGGAGCGAGGCCACGCGGGGCGTGCTCCTCGCCTCGCCTTCAAACCCGACCGGAACCTCCATCCCCCGCGAGGAGCTGCATGCGATCGTCGAATCGGTGCGCCGATTGGGCGGTTTCGTATTGATGGATGAGATCTACCAGGGGCTCGTCTACGACGGCGAAGCCTCCACCGTGCTGGATTTCGCCGACGACGTGTTTGTCGTGAACAGCTTCTCCAAATACTTCTGCATGACCGGGTGGAGACTAGGCTGGATCGTCGCACCCGAGTCCCACGTCAGGGAGATCGAAAAGCTCGCCCAAAACGTGTTCATCTGTCCCTCCGCCCCGGCGCAATACGCGGCGCTGGCAGCGTTCCTTCCGGAGACACTCGCCGTTCTCGAGCAGCGCAGGGCGGAGTTCAGGCGGCGTCGAGATTTCATGGTCCCCGCCTTGCGCCGGCTGGGGTTCCGCGTTCCCCTGATGCCGCAGGGAGCCTTCTACATCTATGCCGGGTGTGAGGAATTTTCCGACGACAGCGTCCGGTTTGCGCTGCGGATCCTCGAGGAGGCGGGCGTCGCGATCACGCCGGGACTCGACTTCGGGTCGAACGCTCCCGAGCGCCACGTGCGCGTCGCCTATACTCGGGCGCTGGAGGATCTCGAGGAAGGGGTCGAGAGAATCGCCCGGATGCTAGCTCGCGCCCGCAGCTAGCGGACTCGCTTAGGGAAACCTAGATCGAGCTGCGCGACCCCGGCCGATCGGGTCGGCGTACCGCCTGCTGGAGCCGTTCCTTTTCGGCGAACACCTTCTGGGCGTACTGACTGGAGGGGTCGGCGAGGGCTCCGTTGTAGAACTGCAAGCCCGCTTCGAGACTCCCGGTACGCCGGATGTACTCCTTCAGGATTCGGGCCCCCAGGGCGATGTTGGTCGCGGGATCGAGCACGACACCCTCTCCCCCGTGCTCCATGAGCTTGTCCAGATGGTACTTAGGAATAACCTGCATCAACCCCTTCGCACCGACCAGGCTCTCGGCGACGGGATTGAAGCGCGACTCGACCGCCATCACCGCAAGAATCAGGAGAGGGTCGAGACCGACCTCTCGGCCAGCTTCATGGGCCGCGCCCACGAAAACCTCGGTCACATCGGGCGCGATGCGGTACCGGCGGGATACATAGCTGGCCAGCGCGCGATATTTCTGGCCGTCCGCCTCTTCCGCGCCTTCAAACAGGGACGTTCCCCCGTCGTAGTGAATTGAGCCGATGGTGGCGGAGCGATTCGGCTGCTCGTCGTAAAACAGGCTCTTCCCCCGTACCACGACAAGCAGTACCGCGACCAGCCCGATAAGGGCCAAGCCGTGGTGGAGTATTCCTGCAGCCTTTGCAAACTGCCCCAGCAAGTATTGCCTGTTCCAGGTGGTGTTCATTGCACCTACCTCCTGTTTCTCACCCGCACTGACCAGCGAACCGATAGAAGCAAATAACGGCCCATGACTATGCGGGCACCCGAAATATCGGGATGGTCATGCTGCATAGCAGCAAATGTATTCTAAATAAGTACTTAACATCGGTCAAATAATCCTCCCTAGGCGCCCGGCGTAGTCCGAGAACAACTATCCCCTGCTTGGCCACCAACAGACCTCAATAGCCACAGTGAGTACACGCTAACTGCCCGCCCCTAGCCGAAGAAGAATCGACCGAAGACCTGCAGCTCAGCCCGAGGTAAAGCACCCCGGACTGAGCGCAGCTTGATTCCCCACCCGCCTCAAGGCCTGGAGCCCGTCGGAAAGGGCCATGCGGCTGCGGGGTTGAGGGCGGTCTTCGCCCCCTCTGGCGTCATCACCGAGGACGCCGTACTTGTCGGTCCCGCCGTCGCTGCTGCCGGTTTCGTCGCGGCTTTCCTTGCCGTTTTCCGCTTTGCCTTTTTCTTGGCAGATTTTCTTGCGGGTTTCTTCAACGATCTCTTCTTTCCTTTGCTTCCTGCTGCTCTCTTCTTTTTCTTTTTCTTTGCTGCTTTCTTGGCTTTTCTCTTCTTAGCCATACCGGCCTCCGTTGAGGGTTATGAAACACACGCCCCGGGCCCGACCATCGGACACGGGCTATTCAACCGCCGGGGAAATCCCCGGAGAATTGAATTCCTTTGCTGCCCTGCTGGAGAGCAAATCCTGGTACAGGATGTCGGGATCGAACTGGATTCCTCCATCCCACACGACCGTCGCCGCTTCCCTATCCACCGCTGCGCGACAAAACCGGTCCACGTCACGCCAGACGCTGAAAACGCCTACGTCGAGCAGGTTGCCGAGAAACACGCTGCCCTCTAGGCCGTCCTCGAACCTCAGCCAAAGCCTGTAGTCCCGCGAAGCCTTGCATTCGGTCACGCGATGCATGTCGTCACCGTGCCGGGGAAACCGAGGCCTATTCCCAACTGAGGGCGCCCCCGGTCTGATACTCGATAACCCTGGTCTCGAAGAAATTCCGCTCTTTCTTGAGATCGGTCATCTCGCTCATCCATGGAAACGGATTGTTTGCGCCGGGGAACATGACATCCACGCCGATTTGCTGGCAGCGGCGATTGGCGATATAGCGCAGGTATTCCTTGAACATGGGCGCGTTGAGCCCCAGAACCCCGCGCGGCATCGTGTCCTCGGCGTATCGATACTCAAGCTCGACGGCTTTGCGGATCAGGGTTTGCACCTCTTCGCGGAATTCCGAGGTCCACAGCTGAGGGTTCTCCATCTTGATCTGATTGATCAGGTCAATGCCGAAATTGCAGTGCATCGACTCGTCCCGGAGGATGTACTGGTACTGCTCGGCTGCGCCGGTCATCTTGTTCTGCCGCCCGAGCGCCAGGATCTGCGTGAAACCGACGTAGAAGAACAGACCCTCCATGAGGCACGCGAAGACGATCAGGCTCATGAGGAGCTTCTGGTCGGCCTCAGGCGTTCCGGTCCTGAAAGAGGGATCGGTAAGCGTGTCGATGAAGGGGATGAGGAACTCGTCCTTTTCCCTGATGCTCTGGATCTCGTGGTAAGCGTTGAAGACTTCCCCCTCATCGAGCTGAAGGCTCTCGACGATGTACTGATAAGCATGTGTGTGGATGGCTTCTTCGAAGGCCTGCCGCAACAGGTACTGGCGGCACTCGGGCGCCGTGATGTGACGGTAGGTGCCCAGTACGATGTTGTTCGCCGCAAGCGAATCGGCGGTCACGAAGAATCCCAGATTGCGCTTCACCAAGCGCCGCTCGTCCTCAGTCAGCCCGTTCGGATCCTTCCACAGAGCGATGTCGCGGCTCATGTTGATTTCCTGCGGCATCCAGTGGTTCGCGCACCCTGCCAGATACTTCTCCCAGGCCCACTTGTACTTGAACGGCACCAGCTGATTGACGTCGGCTTGCGCATTGATGATGCGCTTGTCTTCCACACGCACGCGGCGCTCGCGATTGCCCGCGGAATAGCGCTCCTGCGGAGCCGCGGCCGGAGCCGGTGATTCGGGCAACAGCCCCCTCACCGACTGCAAATTCAGGCCGGGGATCGCTTCGGCGCCGATGTCGTCAAAAGAAAGCATTCATTTCCTCCTTGTTTTTGCGTCTGCCAGGACTTACTGGCAGGCCTCGCACTCCGGGTCGTCGATCTTGCAGAACTTGATCTCGGGCTCGACCGAGGGGCGCGCGACCGCGGACACCCCGGCGGTGGCAAGTGTGCCCTCTGGCACGGCGTTCAGCTGCCCCGTCTTGACCGTCGATTTCTCGGCGTGAGTCGCCCCCATGGCGCGCAGGTAGTAGGTCGTTTTCAGACCCCGCTGCCAGGCGAGCTTGTAGGTCTCGTCCAGCTTCTTTCCAGAGGCCTGCCCGATATAGATGTTCAGCGACTGCGACTGGTCGATCCACTTCTGCCGGCGTGCACCGGCCTCGACGATCCACGTCGGGTCGACCTCGAAAGCGGTGGCGTACAACCCGCGCAGCTCGGGGGGCACGCGGTCTATACGGGCGAGGTTGCCGTCGAAGTACTTGAGATCGGCCACCATGACCTCGTCCCAGAGCCCGAGCTTCTTCAGGTCGGAGACGAGATACTCGTTGACCACCGTGAATTCGCCCGACAGGTTCGATTTCACGAACAGGTTCTGGAAGGTAGGCTCGATCGAGGCCGATACCCCGATGATGTTCGCGATCGTCGCCGTGGGAGCGATGGCGATGCAGTTGGAGTTGCGCATGCCGTGGCGTCTGACGCGCTCGCGCAGGGTCTTCCAGTCCATCGACTCGCTCATGTCGATGTCGACGTAGCCCCCCCGCTCTTCGCGCAGCAGGTTCAGCGTGTCCTGGGGCAGGATGCCGCTATCCCACAGCGAACCCTTGTAGGACGCGTAGCGGCCGCGTTCCTCCGCGAGCTCGGTGGAGGCCCAATATGTGAAGTAGGCGATGGCCTCCATCGAGCGGTCCGCAAACTCCACGGCCTCGGGCGATGCGTAGGGGACCCGCAGCAGGTGCAAGCAGTCCTGGAACCCCATGATGCCCAAGCCCACCGGACGGTGCTTCACGTTCGAATCGCGGGCTTTTCTCACAGCGTAGTAGTTGATGTCGATGACGTTGTCCAGCATGCGCATCGCCGTCGATATGGTTTTCCTGAGCTTGTCGTGGTCGAGAGCCGGCTTGCCGTCGCTGAGCTTCATGTGCCCGACCATGTTGATCGAACCGAGATTGCACACCGCGATCTCGCTCTCGTTCGTATTAAGCGTGATCTCGGTGCAGAGGTTGGAGCTGTGCACCACGCCCACGTGCTGCTGGGGAGAACGCAGATTGCAGGGGTCCTTGAACGTGATCCACGGATGCCCGGTCTCGAAAAGCATCGACAGCATCTTGCGCCACAGCTGCGTAGCGGGAATCCTCTTGAAGAGCTTCAGCTCGCCCTGGGCGGCCTTCTCCTCGTACCCCGTGTAGGCCTTCTCGAACGCTTTGCCGCAGCTGTCGTGGAGGTCCGGCACGTCCGAGGGGCTGAACAGGGTCCATTCCCCGTTCTCCATCACCCGCTTCATGAACAGGTCCGGGATCCAGTTGGCGGTATTCATGTCATGGGTGCGGCGCCGGTCGTCGCCGGTGTTCTTGCGCAGTTCGAGAAATTCCTCGATGTCCAGGTGCCAGGTCTCGAGATAGGAGCACACGGCTCCCTTGCGCTTTCCGCCCTGGTTGACCGCGACGGCCGTGTCGTTGACGACCTTCAGGAAAGGGACCACTCCCTGGGACTTGCCGTTCGTCCCCTTGATGTGAGAGCCGAGCGCGCGCACTGGAGTCCAGTCGTTGCCCAGGCCTCCCGCGTACTTGGCGAGGAGCGCATTCTCCTTGATGGCCTCGTAGATGCCGTCCAGGTTGTCGGACACGGTCGTGAGATAGCAGGAGGACAGCTGTGAGCGCGTCGTTCCGGAGTTGAACAGCGTCGGCGTCGAGCTCATGAAATCGAACGACGAGAGCACCTTGTAGAACTCGATGGCACGCGCTTCCCGGTCGATCTCGTTCAGGGCCAGGCCCATCGCCACGCGCATGAAAAAGGCCTGCGGCAGCTCGATTCGCGTTCCCTGAATATGCAGGAAATACCGGTCGTAGAGGGTCTGCAGCCCGAGATAGCCGAACTTGAGGTCACGCGAGGCGTCGAGTGCGGCACCCAGCTTCTTCAGGTCGAAGCTCGCCAGCCGTTCATCGAGCAGCTCGGCCTTGATCCCGCGCCTGACGAACTGAGGGAAGTACTCGGCATAGCGCTTCGTCATTTCCGCGTGGAAGGTTTCCTCCCCCAGAACCTCGCGCCGGATGGTGTGCAGGAGCAGCCGCGCGCTGACATAGCTGTAGGCCGGGTCCTTCTCGATCAGAGCGCGGGCCGAGAGCACCACAGACCTGCGAACTTCTTCGGCGGGCACTCCGTCGTAGAGATTCTTCAGGGTCTCTCCCAGTATGAGCCCGGGGTTGACCCCTTCGCCCAGGGACTCGCACGCCGACGCAATCAGGTCGTTGAGGCGCGCCATGTCGAGCGGCCGCCGCACGCCGCCTTCCACAACGTTGAGCTCCGGCTGGGAGGTCTTCTTCTTCTGCGCCGCCTCTTGGGCGCGCGCCTCGGCGCGCTTTTCCCGATACAACACGTAGGCGCGCGCGACCTCGTGTGCGCCCGAGCGCATCAGTGCTAGCTCGACCTGATCCTGGATGTCCTCGATATGAAAGGTGCCACCGGCGGGCTGGCGCCGCGCCAACGCCCCCACCACCGCGTCGGTCAAGCCGGCGACCAGTTCCCTGATCCGCGCGGACGCCGCGCTTTGCCCGCCCTCCACTGCGAGAAAGGCCTTGGTTACAGCAACCGAAATCTTCCCGGGCTCGAACCCGACGACGGCTCCGTTGCGACGGATGATCTTGTACTGGGAATACGCGGGCTGGAGCGCAGGGCCGGCGTCGGAAAGAGGCGCTGATCCAGGAAGCGATTGTGGTGCCGTTACCTCAGCCGCAATCTGCATATACCTCTCCTCTTGTCTTTTTCTTCGCCGCCCGCAGCTTTGAGGGTGGCGACCCCGGGCCTGGGGGTCTTTTCCCCTAGCCACACAATATATGGTATCTACGGAAGAGTGTGCTACTAATTCTAGTGTAGTGTCAAGCCGCAACCGCGGCTTGCTCAAGAGCCTCTCTAAGTCGCTCCGGTCCGAGCGCGGAAACCCTCAGGCTTGAACGACGGGACTGAAATGGGCGCGGCGATTCGAGGCCGACCGCCCGCGCGCGGCTATTCAATACCGGCCAGCAATTCCCGGAAATAACCCCAGTCGAAGGCCGGTCCGGGATCGCTCTTGCGCCCTGGGGCAATGTCGGCGTGGCCGACGACGTCGCTAATCGGATATCGCCTGCGCAGATCCCGCAACAACCCGGCCAGGCAGGAGTACTGCGAATCGGCATAGGCTTGATCGTCGGCGCCTTCGAGCTCCACGCCGACGGAAACGTCGTTGCAGCGCTCGCGCCCGCGCCAGATCGAAGCCCCGGCGTGCCAGGCCCGCCTGTTACACGGTACGAACTGAATCAGCTCGCCGTCGCGACGAATGAGAAAGTGCGCCGAGACCTCGAGCCCGCGCAGGGTCTCGTAGTAAGGGTGCGCGGAAAAGTCGAGCGTATTGGTGAACAAGCCGATTATGCCGCCGCCTCCGAGTTCCCCGGGGGGCAGGCTGATGTTGTGCACCACCAGGAGCGTGACCTCCGTACCCTCCGGCCGCTCGTCGCAATTGGGCGAGGGAATCTGCACCGCGCCCTTGAGCACTCCTTCGACGTCGAGGAAACCGCGCTCCACCCTACCGAATTCCCAGGCGCTCCATCCGGTAGCGCAATGCCCTGAAGGTGATCCCCAACAGCTTGGCGGCGGCCGTTCGGTTGAAACGAGTCTTCTCGAGAGCCTCCAGTATCGCCTCCTTTTCGATGCGGTCGAGGTAGTCCGTGAGGGGCCATTTCGCATTCGCAGCCCCAGGCTCCGGGGCCAGCGCCGCCGGCGGAGCGAGCTGCAGGTCTCCGGGCCCGATCTCGTCGCGCGCGGTCAGCGCGACGGCCCGCTCCAGAATGTTTTCCAGTTCCCGTGTGTTCCCGGGAAAATCGTAGTCCGCCAGCGACTTCTTCGCCGTCTCCGAGAGCCGCATGGTGCGTCTGCCGTCGGACCCGGCAAGACGCCGCAGAATCGCCTCCGCAAGCACGGGAATGTCCTCGCGGCATTCCCGCAGGGGCGGCATTTTCAGCTCGATCACGGCGAGACGATAGTACAGATCCTGCCGGAATTTCCCGGCGTCGACGCGGGCGGCGAGGTCCTGGTGCGTGGCGCAGATGATGCGCACGTCGACAGCGTCCTCGGAAGTCGCGCCGACCTTGCGAACCTGTTTTTCCTGGATCGTGCGAAGCAGCTTGACTTGCATCGCGAGAGGCAGATCGGCGACTTCATCGAGAAAGAGGGTTCCGGTGTTGGCAGCCTGGAAAAACCCGTCGCGATCCCCTTCGGCTCCGGTAAAGGCGCCTTTCTTGTATCCGAAGAACTCGCTCTCCATCAGGTTTTCGGGAATGGCGCCGCAGTTGACCGGGACGAAAGCCCTTTCGCGGCGCGAACCCTTACTGTGAATCAGGCGGGCTGCCAACTCCTTCCCGCTCCCCGATTCGCCGGTGATGTAGACGGGCGCCTGGCTGCGCGCGAGCTTCTCGATTACCGCGCGCACGTTTTCGATTCCGGGGCTCGAGCCGAGGAGTTGGGGTTCCCCCGATTTGGTCGCCGGCGTCTTCTGGGGAAGAGACAGTGCAGATTTCACCAGCGCTCGAAGCTGATCCAGAGACAGCGGTTTGGTCAGATAGTCGAACGCCCCGGCTTTGAGCGCCGCCACGGCGTTTTCGGTGCTGCCGAACGCAGTAATCACCGCTACGGGCAGGTCCACGCACTGAGCGCCTATGAAGCGCACGAGGTCAAGTCCGTCGCCGTCGGGCAATTTCATGTCGGTCAGGCAGAGGTCGTACCGCTTGGACTGGAGCAACTGCTTGGCCTGCGCGACCGACCCGGAGCACTCCACGGCCAGCCCCATTCTCACGAGCGAGAGCTCAAGTAACTCGCGGATATCCGCCTCGTCGTCGATGACCAGCACCGTGCTCTGCACGGAGTTTGATCGCCGGTCGGCGCGCCGATTCGCTACGGTTCCTGCCATACGATCCTGAAGTCCGCTCCCGAACCGCGGTCCAAATAGTCGAGACTCGCGCCGTTGGCGGCGCACAATTCGCGCGCGATATAAAGACCGAGCCCCGTACCGCTCGCGAAGGTGGTGAAGAACGGCTCGAACAACTGCGCCTGCAAGGCCTTGGGCACGCCCTCGCCATCGTCAATCACGTGCAATTCTACGCGATTTGCCCGGTGCAGAACCGCGATGCGGACGCTTCCCGCGCGCCTGCGGCAGTGCCGCCAGGCGTTGTGCAGCAGGTTCCAAAGGACCTGGTTGAGATGTGCGCGGTCGAATTCGATCGTCACGTCGTCGCCCGATTCCACGGAGAAACTCTCGTTCGGGATTTGCCCCTCGTTGCGCGCAAACTCCTCGATGAACGTCAGCAGATACTGCCGCACCCGGATGGGTTCGGGCTGGACTCGATCGCGCCGCGACAGTTCCAGCACGTCGTGAACCATGCGCTCCAGGCGCCGCGCGTTGTCCCGGATGATTTGCACCATGCGTTCTCTTTGGGGGCTGCGCTGCTCCTCGAAGAGCAGGTCGCCCGCATGGGTGATCGCCGACAGAGGATTGCGGATCTCGTGGGCGATGCTCGCCGTGAGCCGGCCCAACGCAGCGAGCTTGAGCTGCTGAGCCTGCTCCTGCAGCTTGGACAAGTCCTCGAGGAACACCAGGGTGAAGGCGCCGCCCGCGACACCGGCCGAAACGAAGCGCCCCCGGACGAGACGACCGCTGTCCGCGATTCGCATGTTGACGCTGCTTCCCGCCTGGCCCGCCCGCCAGCCTGCGAGCCGCTGGGCGAGCTCCTCGGAGAAGGCCTCCACCTGGCTCAGCTCGGGGATAGCCCGCCCGAGCAGATCCGCCGCTCGCGGATTGTGCAGGTGCACCAGGCCGTTCGCGTCGACTACGAGCACCCCATCCTGCACGTCCCGGATGATCAGTCTGTTGATGCGCAGCTGGTCGGCAAGATCGGCCCCGCGCTGCCGGGCGAGGCGCTCGTTCAGGATCAACCGCCGCGCCAGCCGGTTGGTGATGAGCGCAGTCGCGAAATAGCCGATCGACAGCAGGCCGGGCTGCAGGAAATTCCCGGTGCTGGAATCCTCGACCAAGACCCAATACGACTGCTCCAGCAGAACCGCGATCGACGCAAGCGCCGCATAGAAAAGCATCAGCCTGCCCCGGCTGACGAGAGCGGCCCCGGCAAGGGAAATGAGCAGCATCACCCCGAGACCGCTGCGGATGCCGCTCGAGGCGTACATCAGGACAGCGACGGCGAGCACGTCGGTGGCGACATGCAGAGTCAGCTGAAGGTTGAAGTACGCCGGGGCCTTCCGCAGCGTGA
>Ga0137410_10000620_pt1 | contig 24680 bp, 51 predicted proteins | sample CZODoug1_16funga_FD_108878 | JGI IMG/M metagenome (GOLD analysis project Ga0137410, IMG submission 108878) | Vadose zone soil fungal communities from Angelo Coast Range Reserve, California, USA - CZODoug1_16fungal (Illumina Assembly) | ecosystem: Environmental > Terrestrial > Soil > Vadose zone... | reverse complement strand
CGACCGGCATGTTCAATTGGCAACTGAGATCGCCGACCTGCATCGTGGAATACGTGCGGAGGGGGACTTGGGGCTGATAACCGCCGAATGGATCATTCATTTGTATCTCCTATTGCGTTGTTGTTTGTTACTGAGACAAGGAAATTCACTACGCGCATCGTCCGAGGCGTCCCTCGCTCGCGCATTTACGGCTGTCCGGTTTCATGTTCCGGCAACGCCTAGTTCGGTACCCTAGAGCGCCGCTGAGTTCACGTAGCGAACTTCCTTGTGCCAGCAACCACGCGCCCTGGCGTCATCAGCGTCGGTAGGGCAAGTCCGACCGGAACGGGTCGAGTGTTCGGTGGGGAGGTGACTCGACCCGGTTTCGCCTGCGGCTTCGCCGGGGGAGGACGAAGGCGACGTTCGTGGGAATTAGACTAGTCGTTTTCAGGTGACGATCCACACCCCGAACACCGAGGGTCATCGGACCCAGCAGGTTGATGTGGCGCGTGCTGCACGGACACGTGCTGCACGTTAACAAGCTTGTCAAGCTCGTTAAAAATCTTGTCGGACAACACGCCCATGTCGGGCATCGAATCTGATGCGTCGATCACGTCAATAAGCACGAGTAATCGCATGATGTGCCTTCGCTCTATTCGATGACGATCGTCCACGGCAGCGTGGACTTCATGTTGAACGCGACGGGGAGCACGGCAGCTACGTAGGTCGAGATCGTCGTCATGCCCAGACCGACGCAGGTGTCGGCGACCATCTTCGACGCCGCCAGCACGTTTGCCGACGCCATCGAGCCTCGTTGATAGATCTGCGTGGTGGTCCACCACAATTGGTTTGCGATCCCGCCGTCCGCGTCCGCGGTCGCGACGTACGCTTGACCCGCGCACCCCGCCTGCGTGAAGTAGATCGGCGTCGGCGCCATCGACACAAAGAGTCCATCGGGCACCGAGAACGCGTCGGTACCGAACGTCACGAACGAGCCTGTCATCCCGACGCTGGCTGTCGGGAAGCTGACACTGCCAACGAACAGCCCGAGTCTGTGACCATCCTTCGCGTACACGATGGGCGCGGGGCCCGGAGGCCCGTGAGGCCCCTCATTGCCGCGCGGTCCGGCCGGGCCCGCAGGTCCCGTTCCCGACGGCCCCTGAGGCCCCTGAGGGCCTATAGGGCCCGGGAGTCCAACGATGGACGCGCCGGCGGGGCCCACGGGACCCAGAAGTCCTTGAGGGCCAGGAACGCCTTGAGGGCCAGACGGCCCTTGTAATCCCGTTACCCCTGTCGCGCCACGATCGCCCTGTTGTCCCACCGACCCTTGGGGGCCTGCAGGTCCCGCGGGCCCTGTCGGACCTATGAGGCCCATCGGTCCGCTCACGCCGTCAAGCCCCGGAGGGCCGCGAAGCACCGAGCTGTCCTGCGCGTCCGCGCTGCAGGCAGCCATAAACATGACTAGAAACACCGCAACGAGAGTATTCATGGACGTTTTCTCCTCAGTGCCTTATGCCCTTTTTTGGGGTGTTTTTAGAGGGCGCCGAATAGGTCAACCGGGAGTTCCGCGACGTCTGGCGAGCTACGAGTGTGCCTTCTTGTACGCCTTGCGCGCCTTCTTGAGGCTGGCGAGGTTGACCACTACCATTCTGAGCGACGCCTTCATCTTAGCCTCGGCGGAGTCGAGAACGGACGTCTCCAGAGACGTCATGTCCGACAGGTCGGCGAGGTCGAGCGGAAGCTTGAGGGTCAGGCTCTGGCGACCGATCCTGACGGCAACGTCGGCGGTGAACTTGGTTGCAACTTTGGGCATATGATGTTTATCGAATAAACAGGACGCGTTCGTCAATGATGGACCGGGTCATTCCTGCCAGCGAAGAGGGTGGATCAGGCGCCCGACTCTCTCCGCGTACCTGATGCAGTTGAACGTCCCGCCCGTCGAGCCGTCGTGCACCGTCACCAGCAGCTTCGAGTTGTCGACCATCCATTCGTTCCTTCGCTGCATCTTCCACGGCTTGTACGGCCCCGGGGAGACGACATGTACATGGGCCGCAAGCGCCAGCAGTTTTTGGAACTCGACCCTCGATCGAGTAGGCCACGCGGCATCCATGTCGTCGCATGGCAACGCAGCCGTGAACGGAACGCCAGCAGCCGCGCTCTCCCAGGCCGCCCACTGATCCACGCCCAGCGCCATCCCCGAAACCACCATCGAAGGCTCGAGATCGATCAGCGAGCCGTGTATGGCGAGCTTGACCCGTCCTACGACGGGGTGCGCCGGGTTCCATCCGCCGAGCTTGTCCGGCCGATGACCTGCGTACGCAATGATTTCCCCGCGTGGACACGTCATCGAAAGCACGTCCACTCGTCCGGGAGCTGGCAATTGTCGGGCGCATTCGAGAACATCGGACCGATCTGGTCGTCCGTGAATCCCGCGAGCCCGCACCCCACCCGGGTGACTTGAAAAACAAGACCCGGGTTGGCCCGCGCGTAGTCCTTGAACGTCTCCACCGAGGAGTGCACGTCCTCAATCGTCCTCGTGCGCAGCTGCGCGTCCTTGGTCGGAATCGCGTACGCGTTGCCCGTTCGGCCCTCACCCACGCCGAGCTGCGCACCGTGCTTGAACCGAGCGTCCAGGGCGGCACCTTTACCGTGACGCCCAGCCAGGTTGCTGCCGAAGACGAACACGGCGTTCACTCGGTCACCCACAGGCCGACCGCCTTCGCCTCGGTGCGCACCGCGTCAACCAAGGTTGTCCAGTGGGTCGTGTCGACGCGCGGAAGCCCTCCGCCGTGTGTGATGATTCCGGGGTGCGTGCGCTCCCGCTCGTCGAAGCCCGGTCCCCATTTCCACCCTGACGTCGTCAGAGACAGCAGCCACGCGGAGAATGCGTGGTCCGCTCGGCTGAGCCCGGACGCCCCGATCGCGGCCAGGGCCACCGCGGCCATCGCGACGCGGCGCCACTCGGGCGCGCCCTCCCAGGGCACGGGATCGACGTCATGCGAGAGCGCCACGCGGGCGATCGCCTCGAGCTGGTCGTTCCGCACGGCCATCAGGTGGCCGGCGTGTCAAGAGTCTTCAAGACGCTCCTGAACGCGAGCATCTGGTCCGCAATCATCTGCGACGTCTCAATGCCCGCCGAGCCCAGGAACTCGCCCACCTGCTCGCTCTTGCCGTATCGACCCGCGTAGAACTCGTCCCATACGACCCGCGCGATGCCGGCGTTGACGATCCGCTTGGCGCAGTCATAGCACGGGGTCACCGTGACGTAGATCGAGCATCCCATCGCGAACCGACCCGCGAAGTCGATCGCGTTCGACTCGGCGTGGAGCGATCGAATGCAGTGGCCATCGCTCAACTCGTGCCCGACTTCGTCGCAACTCGGCATGCCTGATGGGGCTCCGTTGTACCCGGTCGCGACGATCCGATGGTAGGGGTCGACGATCAGTGCGCCGACGTGCTTGCGGTCGCAGGTCGCCCGCGTCGCCGCGAGATACGCCACGCGCATGAAGTAGGTGTCCCAGTCAGGCCTTGCCATCGCCTATTCTTCGCAGAGAGCAAAGCGCGGCACAAGGACGTTGCCGCGCTTTGCTCGTCCCATAAACATTGCCAGGTGATAGAGCAGGGTCACCCCGCACGGGCCCTCGCAGCCGACCATCGGCTCGCATCCCGGGCGCGTCACGCACACGGCGACCACCCGGTAGGTCGACCCGCCGAGTCCACGCCAGAGCTGCCCCACGGTCACGCCGGATCTCCGGAGCGCCTCGATCGCGTCGTCGGTGGTTCGGGACTCACACACCATCCGACGTCATTATAGGTCAACGCCCCGGGACGCCCGGCTCGCGGACTTCCAGGCGCTCGACGCGCTGGCGGAGATCCCGAACCTCCCGAATCGCGCACGCGTGGATGGCGGACGACGCGAGCAGCGCGGCCGATACCAGAATCGCGGCCGTCGTCACCGTGCGTCGGACGGCGGACAACGCCTTGGAGAGCGAGGTCCCGCTGACCTGCTCCGACAACGTGCTCACCTCGATCCGGAGGTTCGCGATGTCCCGAGCCTTAGCGTCGACGTCGTCCATGTCGGCTACCTCCGCACAAGCGCGATCTCATCGGTTTCTGCAGCTACGAGAAACGCTCGCTTGTACAGCGAGGGCAGCTCCAGATCGCTCGCCTGCTGTGCGCGAAGGTTGTCGGTGATGTTCTCCGCGGCGATAAGGCAGGTGTTGATCGCGGTGGGAATCGTGACCACGACGCGGGCGTCGGCCAGCGCGGACGCGGCGGACGCGCTCGTCGCAAGGCCCGGCGGGAGGTCCAGCGGCAACACGACAGGCTGGGCCGCCGCAGCCTCCGGGGACACCAGACCCTTCGTGGACAGGCTTACGCCGCTCACGTGCCGACCACCCGAACCACCCGATGCGTGGCGACCTTGCCAGGGCCAGAGTACGTGGTCGTCACCTGGAACGTCGCAAACTCGCCCTCCCCAGATCCGCCGCCGTTGGCGCCCGCGGCGCCGGCTTCGTCGCGCCACAGGCGCAGGCGCGCTGACGTCTGCCCGTTGCCGTCGTTGACGACGGTGTCCATGAAGAAGTTGCCCTGCAGCAGGCCGGCGGCGATCGCGAACGCGTCGCCCACCGAGCCGATGGACGCGTGGTCCGTGAGGAGCGCATCGAGGATGTCCGTGGGGGACGGCAGACCCGCGAGCGCGGCGTCAGTGTGGGCGTTCACGGCCGTCGTGATGCCCGCAGTCGAGGCATCGGTATGGGCATTCACAGCCGTGGCGGCGTCGTCCAAGTTCTGCTTCGTGGACAAGCCGGCTTGCGTGCCGATCGACGAGTTTGGCAGCGCAGACATCCCACCGCGTGTGGCGTCATTCTTGTCGACGGCGACCACGTCGATGAACAAGTCGTCGTTGGGAATAAGGCCGATCCCAGTGACGTTGATCGCCATCAGTCCGAGCGTGTTCAGGTGCAGGCCGGTGAACGCGATGTCAATCAGCCCGGTGAAGCCCACCGCCGTGACCACGGGCGTGACCGTGGCATAGGACGTGACGCCGCCTTTCTTGATCTGGACGCTCAGCGAGGCGACCTGTGCGGGCGTGAGCAGAGCGCCAAGCCCCGTGGCGGGATCGCGCATAACGAGCGCGAAGTGCTTGGCGACGTTCTGTGTTGCTTCCAGCAAGTTCATGCCTTTGTTGAGGCCGTTGACGATCTGGGTGGTCGAGCTAACCGTGTACGCGATTGGCCCGCTTCGTCTCCCGCGCGTCCCAACGCCATCCGGGATGAGGGTGGGGGACGGAACGTCACTAGTGGCCGATCGAGTCGTCTGGACCATGCGTCACGCGATGGTAGGTTGCTGATTGCTCGGATTTGGCCAAAGCAGCGAAAACATCTGCACGAACTGGTAGCTGTTGCCGAAGCCATCCCCGAACAAGAGGCCCTGCGGGTTCACGCACCACATGTCGATCATGTTGCCCATACGACCCTTGGAGCCGGTGGTAAATCCCGCGATCCCCAGGGGATAGGGTACGAAAACACCGCCATGAAGCTCCTGCGCGGCACTGAACACTGCGGGCAGCGAGGTCGCGCCGCCACCTGTCTCGAGGGTGAATCCAGACTGACAGCTGAAATTGATCGACGACACGCGCGTCTTGACGAGCATGCCTCCCTGATTCGCAGTGAAGCTTCCACCGAGGCTCGAGGCGCCGAGAAGACCGCTGGCGTACACGCCTCCGGTCACGGGTAATATCGAGACGTTTGAAACTCCAGACAGCCCGTACTGGAACTCCTCGACGAAGAACAATGGGCCAGCCATCGCGTTGTTCTGCGCGATCATGCAGCGAAACCCTTTCGCGTCGTCACGCGCCCATACATGAAGGATTCGATCAGCAGACGACGACGGAGCGTTAACGACCGAAGTGGCGCTCAGCAGGACCAGCTCATCCGATGCGGTCGGCTGATTGTTCGTGGTTCCTGCCAGGGCAAACAGGCCGCCCGGCGAGTACGAGATCCGGCACACGTCGTTCGACGCGCCTTGGAACGCGACCATGATTTGCTCGCCCTGCCCGCCCGTCACTATATACCAGGCCTGGGAGGCGGCGCTCGTCGTGGCCTGTGGCGTCCACGCGGCCGCATTCACAATGCGATCCGTGTGATCCGCGGCGTTCGTCGGCCCCGTCCCGCCGCTGGCCGACCACAGGAGTGTGTACTTCACCGACGCGGAGCTGCTGGCACACAGGAAGTCCTTCAGGCGGAACGCGACCTCCTGCATCGTGTTGAGCACGGTCGTGAACACGATGCGAGAACCGGGAACGCCGGCCGTCAGCATCTGGGTCCAGACCTTGGTGATCGTAGGCAGTACCGCCATCAGCGACTCCTCGACTGCAGGACCATCAGTGCGGCGGCTTTCGCGAGACCTGATCCGCCCGTCAACGGGATCTCGTGGTGCCCGCGTGCGGCGACGTGCGCCCGGTCAATCGTGAAACTCCCTGACAACGGAGGCAGCGAACGATCCGATCGTCCGTGCTGCTCGAGGTAGCCCAGCGTGATGTGCGGCGTAAACACGTGGGCGCCGCTCGGCTTGATGCCGTGCTCCTTGAGTGCGTTCGACATGCCGACGTGCAGGTGCTCCAACCCCGGCGCGTCCAGCAGGGCAACCAGCGCGGTCGTACCCTTGCCGTCCTTCTCGGCGCCGTCGAAGTAGCCCCAGCCCTGAATCCGGGCTCGAATGGGCTCGTGGTCGGCGCCGACGGCCCGCAGCGCGTCGATCGCCTCGTTCACCTTGTCCGGACGGTGCTCGTCTTCGCGCGGCTTGGGTACATGCACCAGCGTGACGTGATCGATCTCCTGGTGCCGGGCGGCGTCCGGGATGACCTGCCTCTGCACCTCGCGCAGGCGATCCGCAATGTGCTCGGGGACCCGGACGTGCACGAAGAACGTCCGGGGGCCCGTCTTGATTTCCGCGGTCTTGACCGACACGGCCCACGGGCGCCGCGGCGCCGCGGCCTCCACGTGCTCCAGGACGGCCAAAAAAGACAGGGGGTTCACGCTGTAATGATAGGTCATCCCCCGGCGGGCAGGCAGCACAAGCAGTCGACGTCGGACGTGGAGAAGTCGAAGATGCGCTGAAGCCGGCCGACGATGGTGTACGCGTTCCCCCTGAAGACGATCAGGCTGTGCGACCGACATAAGGTCCGCCACCCGGCGCTGTCCTCGACAAGCGCGCGGTGCGTGATCCCGTCGATCGTCACGCGCACGGAGGCGCACTCGTCCAGCTCGGGGAACTGCGCCAGCCGGTCGTGCGCCCACACGTCGTCGATGTTCATCGCCGGGCCACCAGGCACGTCATGCAGTCGATCTCACCCTCTCCGACGTCGTCCTCGTACCCGTTGCCCTCGTACGAAACCCCGCAGAACGTCATCCACGTGGCCGACCGGCGCTCGAACCCGGCAATTCGATGGACCATCCGATGACGGCGCACGATGACCGGGTTCGTCTCGAGAAATGACCTACGCAACTCGTCGTCAGATATCGCCATCGCACGCAGCAGAACCTCGGCTACGGTCGGCATGGTCTCGCCAGTCGCACGAGGCACGTCATGCAGTCGACGGCGTCCTCGGTGAGCACGGGATAGACCTCGGGGTTGTCGGGGTCCCACGACCACCACGTGCACTCGGTCTCCCTCCCGAGATCGATGCCTCCGGACATCATCCGAGCGTTCACCACGTGAACGACGCCGCGGGCGTCCGCCCATCCTCCGACGACGTAGAGCCCGATCGGAACCAGAATCGCCGGCGCGAACGAGCTGCGCGCGAGCTGAGATACGAGGAAGTCCGCTACCAAGGCGGCGCATTTCTCCGCGTTGCGCTTCCAGCGCTTCTTGCGCTGCCGCTTGTTCATGAAGCCATCCGCGCCCCACGCACGATGCAAGTCATGCACGTGACGTCGGACCTGTCACGGGCTGGCGAGCGTGGCGTGCCTCGGATGTCATGTGCAAGACCGCAATCTGCGAAGTATTGAACGACGCCGCCCGAGCGCCAGCCACGCACTTCGTGCGTTACGCCGCCAGCGTCCAGCATGACCAACGAGGTGCTCTCGCGCTCGGACAGGTATTCCGGCGCGTTTACCCAGCGATCAGTCGTCATCGCCCGGCTCGGCGACCTGCTCAGCTGGCTCCTCGACCGGTGCAAGCTCCCTCGTCCATGCGGCCATGCGCTCGAGAAGCAAGGCTCGCGCAGCAGGGTCCTCGAACGTGTCGCCGCTGAACACCGCGGCGTCGATCTCCTCGATCGCGCTCGCCACCTTCGGATGCATTTGATCTCCTTTGTTGTTGCTAGTCCATCGGGAAGTCGGACAGCACGAGGCACGTCATGCAGTCGACGAATTCCGTCGGCGACGCCATCGCGGTCGTCACGACCTGGATGCCGCACCATGACTCGAGCCACCAGTTGTCGATCCCACCCACGCAACCGGCTCCGCGCTGCTTGGCGGCCTGGTGCGTGATTTGGTCTCTCTTGAACGTCAACCGCTCGATCGGCCTGGACGGACGGCTGGCGCTCTCGGGGAGGCCGATCAATCCTCGGCGGCTTCGATGATGCATGCCTACATGTTACGCCGGCCGAGCGTCCACGCCGAGAACCGGAACATGTGGCGGACCGGGAACGCCAAGGCGAGCGGCCGTGCCACGGCGTGATGCGCCAGCCACCAGAACGCGCGAGCAACCAAACGCGCCACGGGCGCCGGGGACGGACTCTCGGCGGCCGCAGCGTCCGCGACGTCGGCAGCAGTCTCCTCGTGCGTAGGCGGTCGAGTGAAGCTCTCGGGAAGGCTCATGGGATCGTTCCTTTCGGAGGCCGAGCGGTCAAAAAACCCGCCATGGCGCCACAACGACCCGCCGACCCCGCGCGCCCCTCCATGCTCCGTCTCGCATCGCTCGATCGAGACGGACGACTCACCATATACACGATGGACCAGCGCGCGCGATCCTACGTGCAGCGAATCGAGGCACCTGTGATCCGACGACGATCCTCGACGGATGGTCCAACCACCGCGTTAGTCGGACTCACGCCCGGCGCCAACCCGCGCCGTCGAAGTCAGTCAGCGTCACGCCGTCCTCAAGGGTAACCACGGCCCAGTGTCCGGGATTGACACACGTACGAAGTCCGCAGCGGTTCACGCGGCGAACCCGGCCGGCGGCGTGGAGCAGAAGTCGGACGACGACCCACTGGGAGCCGTCTCGCTTGAGGACGGGGATCGGATCGAGCCCGTCCCTGGCGACGTCGCCGAGCCAGTACCAGTGGCAGCCGGTGTCCGCGGGCTCAACCAGGCGCATGACCTCGTCGAGCGTCGGCTCGGCGACGCCTCGGAGCGCGTGGTTGACGGGCAGGCCCATGAGGACAAGATACGCATCGCGCGCGTCAAGTCCACCCTCAAATTCCGAGTACTTCCTCGAGGTCAACGATCTCCTTTGCGACATCGTCTTTCCGATCCCATGGAGGCGAGCGACCCAGGTGCAATAAATCCATCACGGGCATCGGACGACGAAGCGCGGCGCGCAGTTCAAACACCATGTGTGGAGCCTTCGAACCACCGGTCAACACGTACAAGTCGCACTTCAGCATGATCTGCACCCGGTCAACAAACGACCGAGGCTGGTGCGCAGACTCGTCCAGCACGGCCATGTACGCGAGCGCGGGGTAACAGATCGCCCATTGCGTAGTCATCCGGAGAAACTTTAGCCAATCCAAAGAGTTGGCTACGTTATCAGACCGACTATTGTCCCACACATTGGTGAAATCCCGCTCACCAAGCGCGTGGCCCAAGTAGGCGACGATCGACATACCAAAGTATACCTCAGCTCGAAAGCGAGGTTTACTGATCACCACCCCAGGCGGGTCACGGCCTCTTCTTCTGAAGAAACCAGAATGGCGCCGTCCGCCAGGTACGGTGCGGGCACCGCGCGGAAGCATTGAGCCCGGCGCCCTCTGCTCCCCATCCAGAACAATGTAAACGAGACCCGGCCGTCTTTGTCGGGTTCACCCTCAACGACCATGTACGTCGTCGGTTTCGACACGCTCGACTCCGATCTCCCCCAGGTACTTCCGATAGGGCTGCGGCGCCATCCTCCGCGCCTTGGACTCGTCTCGTGCGCAGACGCGCGCGATGGGACGACCCTCGGGCATCCAGTACAGTTGCCAGAGCGGGAGCGTCTCCTTGGTCATGTCAGCCACCGCAGCGCCGCGCCATTGATGACCACGTGCATCGTGTTGTCGACGATGATCATCAGCCATGTCGCGAGCCAGGGCGGACGATCCGACGGGTAGCCGGTTCCGGCGCACTCCGACCACGGCCGGCGTCCAGGCCACGGCCAGTTCTTGGCCCAGCACACGAACCGCGCCAGACGCCAGCGATCGATCACGAAGTGCGTACCCGCGATGACCGTGAGCGCGACGGGAGACGCCGTGAGCAGGAGGAACGGCAGCGCGTAGGTCACGACGTGCGCGAGAGCGGCGAGGCTGCGCTTGGTCTTCTCGGTGGCCATCCAGTCGGACTGGATGACGTAGTCACCGATGACGTGGAGGAGCAGCTGGTCGGCAGTGATCATGGAACTCCGTGTAGGTTCTTGGCCAAGAATGAATCCACGAAACGATCCCTGGCGCGCTCGGCCAACACCTTGTCACATTCAGCGTGGTTGTGTTGCTTCCATCGCGGGCCAGCAAATCCTTGCCCGCATCGAGCGCAGACCTTCCTGTAGTACGACGCGAAGCGCAGCCCGCTGCCACGGTATGTCGTCGGAGACTTGTTGTCCACGAACGTCAGGCCGTTTCGGTTGATGGTCACCCGAACCTCCTGTCACGGGTCACGATGAAACCCGCACCGCGCCCGGTTTGTTCAGGTCCTTCTGCTTGCTGTGACTACGATCCTCGAAGAACACCAGGTCCTCGGGGCCGTCGCCGAGCGTTCGCTCGACCAGGAGGGTCTTGTTGAACTTCGACTCATTCGGGTACGTGAACCTGTAGTGGTCCCCGGCCCGCGCCGGACGCGCGGGGTCCGCCCGCAGGACGGGGACCCAGGGACCTTCGTGACCAACCGCGATAGCAATCGATCGGGCGAACGTAGACAGCGCGACGTCCACATCGAGCCACACCGACTTCTTGTAGCCGGGGGTACCAACCCGGCTCGTCCAGTTCTCGTGCAGGGCTTTGTTGGCCGAGCCGTATCGCTCCACGAAGTCGGACTTGGTCGCGTGACGGAGTCCGATCACGGCGTCCGTGATTCGGTCGATCGGGTCGCCGGTTCCAAGGGCGGTGCCCTCGTGCGCGGCCGCCCTCGCCACGGATGCGACCACGCCGTCCTGCCACTTGTCGATGTCGCTCATTTAGTGAACCTCGCGTCAGATATGAACAGGTCGACCCCGCGCCGAAGCTCGGGGCTGTGGTGGTCGTCGCGTTCGGCCTGCAGATCCGCCTTCGCGAGAATCCAGTGGAATAGCCGCTCGTTCCAGCGGACGTCGGCCAGCGCGTTGTGCGCCGGCTGCTCCGGCGGATTGTCGGCCTTGAAGGCCACGCCGGGAAGCAACGTGTCCACAAGCTGCTTGAGATCGTAGCAGACCTTCGGGAACCGGCTGGGCATGCGGAGCATCCCACCCCACAGCCGACAGAACAGGAACCAGTCGTAGGCGCAGTAGTAGCCCCAGAACTCGGGGCACCCGTCGTGGCAGAGGAACAGCTCGATCTTCTCGGCAAGCGTGTCCTTCGGCCCGACGTGGTTCGCGGGGACATCGTACAGGTGCGGCAGCACGTTGGCCTGCACCCAAGGATTGCACGTCGCGGTGCTGAAGTCCGAAGAGACCAGGTACAACTCGCGGCCGTCGGCCGCTCGAAGCGCCAGACTCAGCAGCACGAGACGGTCTTCGGTCTCGTCGAACTCGGTGTCCAAGTAGTAGCGCATTCGCTTCCTTTCATTCGACCATGATCCGGATTTTTCTCTTGTCTCGCAGAAGGCGCGCAACCGCCTCCAAGAACTCCGCCGCCGCGTCGGCATCGGCGAAGTCCACCTCGATCGTGCCGCCCATCAGGCGCGGCATGGGCTTGGTCGGCGTTCGGCCTCCCAGCGCGCTTTCCAGGAACTCGCTTCCCTCGTCTCGTCGGATCGTAGGAGACCGACCCATCGCGGGGTGCGGCCTCTCGTGACGCTCCAGACGGTCGTGCGTGCACCCAAGCAGGGGCCGGTCGTCAGGTTGATCGCACGCCAGGCACCTCTCGCGCTGGCACATCGGGCACTTGGGGCTGGGGCACGTAATGATCGTCACCACCAAAATATAGGGCAAAGCCCGCGGGCGCCGGTAAGGCGACGGACCGATCCGAAACCCTACATTTATTTTGGGGGTCGGAACGCTGCCCACAGCACGACCAACGCGTAGACGACGAACACGACCGCCGCCAGGCCCTGCGCGGCGGGGCTCACTGCCCGCCAGGCCTGCGCCGGTTCGGCGCGGGCACCGGCGTCACGCGAGCACAGCCCTGCCTGTTCACGAACTGCGCGATGGCAGACGCGTCCGCCACGCTGGCGCACGTGGCCATGGCGCCGTCGAGATCGCTCGGCTCCTCGGTCGTAAAGACGATCGTTACGTCATCCTTGTCGATGCACGCACGGACCAGCGGCCACTGCGGATGTCTCGAGGGTGTTGCCAGGACCTGTGCCGGCGGACGTCTTGATGTGATCATGCGGGGTTCCTCTCGGTGCTCGGCTGTAGACCGCGGTCGGCTCGTCGTGCCACGCGGTCGCCTTGATGTCCGGGAGGGGCGACGAATCCCGCGCGATCTCCAGATTCCTGGTCAGCCAGGCGTACGCGTCGCGGTGCGACACCTGCGGATGCTTCTCGACGAAGTTCTTCGTCACCCAGGCGACTCGCGGCGAGACGCCGATGGCGAGGGTGCTCGAGAACATCGTCCGGGATCGATTCCAGAGCAAGACCAGCTCGTCCCACTCGGTCAGCGAGGGCGCGTACTCCTTGTTCTCCACCATGTGCTCTCCTTTACTGCCTACGCGTTGATAGTTTAGGTCACTGCGAGCGGGGTCAGGTCAGACCCTCCTTCTCCGCGAACCAGCGAGTGACCACCAGGTCGCCCGTTGAGTTCTTGTCAGCATCGTAAACCTCGCTGTCCTCGTGGATCTGACTCTTCGGTATCCACCGAGGCGTGTCCTCGGACTCGAGCTGCACGCGCAGCGCCTTCTCGGTCCCGGCGATCGCCTGGGCCTGTCCGAGATTGACGCCGTCCGTCTTCATGATCGCCATGCCGTTGAGCCTTTCTTGGCTTTGGAAAAAAGACCTCGTCGTCCGGCGGAGGGCGTCCTACCCATGCGGCGTTCGCCCTTGGCCGTCTATCGCCGCGCATGGAGTTTCCGGCTTCATCCGGATGCGCGGCGCCGGGACGTCGGGGACGAGGAAACGTGCGCTAAGCGTCGATCCATGAGTCAAGCATCTCACCGTACAGGCGCGCTCCGAGCCGCATCATCCGGGCCACGTCGCGGCCCTCGGGCGAGCCCTTCTCGATGGGTCCGAGCAGGTCCAATCCCAGCATGAGGTGGTCTCCGTCGACCGCCTTGTGAATCCGCCAGAACTTGGCGTGTTCGTTGAGCCGCCCAGGTCAAGTATCCAATGCGACATCTAGCACCTCTTTCCTTACCAGCTTATGCCAAGCGCTGCCGTCATTGTACGCTCGGGCGGGCCTTGCTAGTGCCCGTGGTGCCCGCCTCCGTCGAAGCTACCGCCATACGACGAGTCGCCATAGGACGTGTCGTGGGTCGAGCACGTGTCGTGATGCCCGCCGCTGAACGTGTCGTGCGACGGCGCCTCCGCGCACGCGGGAGGCGCGTGGTGCAGCTCGGTGTCCGCGCGAGCCATGGCGGCCATGTCGACGTCCGCGGGCGTGTACGTTCCGTAGTCGGTGTCGACGTGACTGAAGTCCTCGGGGTCCGCTGCGGTGGACACGACCCGCAGTCCACTGATCGGATGCGAACGAACCCTCGATTCAAGGGCGTCGATGCGCCGGGTCAGTTCAGGCGTGAACACGGGCCGCGACCCGTTCGCCAACCGACGAGGACTAACGGTCGTCATCTCGCGGATCCGCGGCCCAGGCGCCAGCGCCGCCGTGACGGTATTGTGATCGCGCACAACCCGCCGATCCTTGCGCGCGCTGTGGATGACGTAAGCGGCCGCGGCCAGGCACAGAATGATCACGATGATGGCTTGCATGTCAGGTCTCCTTAGTGCGGGATTGAACCCGCGCGTTGATGGTGTCGACGATGCGATCGACCGCCATCGCCTTGTTGTCCTCGAGGTCTCCGTCGTCGAGCACCAGCTCGCCGAGCGCGACCATGCAATCCTCTGCGAGCGGAGAACCGTTCATGCAGAAGGATCGGAGCGCTCGGATCTGGTAGGGGGTGACCGTTCGCGCGGTCACCTCGACGTCGCCGAGGGTTCTCTGCGCCATGGCCCACCGCGCGATGGCAGCTCGTCGGCTCGCCTTGGCCCGAGAGTTCTTCCAGCCTGCGCCGAACCCGATGCCCGGCGGCGTGACGGCACCCAGGCTCATCGACGGAGCCTCTCGAGGGTCGACAGGACCGCAGCTTCCACCAGAGTGCAGCTGAGCCGCGCGACCGCCGAGCAGTCATGGCCGCAGTCGATAACCGCGGGGATAGGTTGGGGTTCCGGAACGCACATACGAAGGCCCCGGGCCGCCAGCACGACCACGACGATCCACAACGACGTCGAGCGCACCGCACGGAAGGGGAAGCGCCAGCGGGGCTTGTAGCTCGGCCGGGCTAGCACGGCTCGCCCTCACCGACGTCGATCCACCAGGGCTCCGCTTCGGCTTCTTTCGCGAATTTGCGTTCTTCCTGATACTTCCGAACAGCTCGAGCGTGTCGCTCGGTTTCGCTCTTGTCCTCTACTGAGGCCACAACGTCACGAACTTGAGTCAAGCCGCCCGGGGTCGCGCGAATGTCGCGTCTCATGGGTGTCCTCCGCTTATGAGATAATCAGCGTATCACCGCTCAGGCGGGGCGGGCCAGTCCTTACGCGCCTTGTGCGCCTCGATGGCCACCTTGATGATCGCCTTGGCGCTGACCATGTACCGGCTCTCCCGCTTGCCGGGCCCGCGCACCGTGACCACCACGCTGGGCGCCCCGCACGTCGAGGCAGCGTCGCCCTCGATGTCGTCGCCGGTGAACGTGCACCCATCGATCGTCAGGAACATCGAGCCGGACCTCGACCCGTCGGGGTTAACCGGACGCTCTTCGATGTCGAGCACGCGCTCGAGCGGAATCGAGAACCCGGGCACCGGCACGTACGCGCTGCGTTCGTCGTCTTCGTTGCTCACACGATCACTCCTCGAGCGACCATCCGGGTCACCACGTTCGCCTTCTCCTCGTAGTTCATCTTCTCGAAGCTCGCGCGGTTCGTGGGCTTCAGAGCGTCCCGGATGATCGGGATGCGGGCGTCGATAAACGCGGTCAACGCCCAGCCCATGCGCTTGCGGATCGCACGGGCTTCCGGGTCGCCGCCGCACGCGAGGCACAGCCCCGTGTGGTCCGGGTTGCCAGGGTACGGAGTCACGCCATGCCAAGCGTTGTCCTCGGGCGTGTCGTCGATCCCCTTGCCGCAGTACTCGCACGCAAGATGTCCGAGCATCAGCTGCCTTCCTTCGTCAGCAGCAGGCGCATCTGCGACTCGAGCACGTCGATGCGATAGGTCAGCGTCTTGTACGCGCGAACGGCCTGCATCACCAGCTCGCGCTCGAGGAGGCCGTGCTCCTCTCGGATTGAGTGGAACTCGGCGAACTCCGCCTCGGTCAGCGAGACGTGCACGGCCTTGTTCCGGACGCGCTTCCTCATCGAGCTTCCTTTCTGTCGCATCGCCGCTCGAGCGGCAGACCCGACCACGCCGCGACCGAGTCGACGACGATCATGCCCGGCACCAGCATCTGCCCGCAACGGTTGCAGCAGCGGCGCTCCGACCCGTACGGCTGGCCGGCCTGGTCGACGAGGTGCGTAGGCGGAGACCGAGCAGGCGCCGAGGCCACGGCGCCAATGACCGCGTCCTGCACCGCAATCATGGCGTCGATCACCTGGCCGATCTCCACCGAGCCGTTCGTGGCCCGCAAGAACGCCTGGTGATACATGCGCTCGGACCCGTCGTCCTGCGTCACGATGACGTACGACCCGTTCTCGAGGGCCTCGAGATCCTGCGTGTCAACCTCTCGGCCCTCGAGCTTCTCGACGTCCTCGATCGTAGCCAAGCGCTTGATGGTGACGACGTCGCCCGTTCGGCCGTAGACCGTCATGGCAAGCCCGCCAGGAAGTCGAGGCCCATGCGCAGGAGCTTCTCCTGGGCGGGCGCGCGGCCGTAAACGACCGCGTACATCGCGCGGCCCAGCTCGACCTGCATCGAATACCAAGCCAGCGCGCGCTGGGTTGCCGCGTCGTCGTCAGCGGACATCGCGATGTTGGTCCACGGATTCTTCATCCTGCCGACCTGCATCCACACGAGCTTGATCATCTCGCGGACCAGCTCGGGTGGCACGCGGACCGGGTGACCGTCGAGATCAGCGGCATCCCGGCCACCGAAGTCCATCGGCTTGTTGCAGACTGGGCAGTCGAAGGTCATGAACGCCTTGCCGCCGTCCTTGACGCGAATGTCCAAGACGACGTCCCGCCCGCAGTCGCCGTTCATGCACGCGAAGTAGTAGTACGTGTCGCTCATGGCGCCTCCGGCATCTCGGGCTCGTCGGGCAGCGAGTTGCGAGCGCGCAGGCTCTTCCGACACCCGGCGCACGTCACCTTCGAGACATCTTGGGTGTCGTCGTCCTTGTGTGAGGCGGTCCCGCCGTCCATCTCGCACGCCCGGAAGCCGGACGCGAATCGCCGATGGTGAATCACGTGCGCGCCTTGCCTCTCGCGTACGCGACCGCGTCGGTCCAGCCCTCGGCTGAGGCGGGGAACCGCGCGGCCGGCGACGGTGCTTCGATGGGCGGCCTGCCGTCCTTCTGGAAGTGCGGATCGATGCGCGTCCAACCTAGCGCCTGCTTCATCGTAGTCGAAAAGAACACCACGACCTTGCACTGGTCGAACGAGCAGCGCTTGCAGCTCGGGTAGCGGACCTTGAGCACGAGGTGCTTGTCGACCTGCTCGTAGTCGACGATCTTGAAGTCGTCGGGGTTGGGTGAGCGCTCGGACAGCTCGCGGATGCGTTTGGCGTCGGCAGCCTCGCGTTCCTGGGCCTGTTGACGTGCGTGGTCGAGCGCGGCCTGTTGCGAATATTGCGATTGCTCGACAGCGCGTTGGGCGTGCTCTTCATGCGTCTTGCAATGACATGTCATGTCGGGTTCTCCTTCCGGCTGATAACGGTGGCCTTGCATGCCTCGATGAGCGCCGGCAGCACGATGTCGCGCAGCGCCTTGTCCTCGAAGGTCTGCTCGGTTATCTCGATTTCCCAGGGTTCGTCGGTGACGTAATCACTGAACCCGGGAATCGAGGGGAGGCGTTCCCAGAACAGGTCTCGGTTGCGGCCGCAATCGTTGCCAAGCGACTTGATCGCGCCCCACAGCTCGCGGGCCTTCTCCGCGGTCAGGTACGGCAGGCGCTCCATTCGCGTCAGGTCCCGCCAAGTCGGAACCGGCACCGAGCGATGGCTGAACAGTGGAAGGCCGTCCTCCGTGTAGCGGTCTCGTTGGCGGCCCCAGTCCTCGGGCTCGAGACGGTTCTCGAGCTGCACGCGGCCGTCTTCAAGCCGCCGAGCGCACAGCAGACGGTTCAGCTCATGCGCGGTCTTCTGTGCGGAGAAGCACGTCCCGTTGCGCCCCTCCTTCTGAAGCTTGCGTGCGAGGTAGTCGACGTCCCCGCGATCGCCGATGAACGCGGTCAGCGTCGCGTGCCCGAGCGCCTCGGGCGAGGCCGGCCAGCGGTGCGACCAACTGCCCCAGTCGCTCGTGATCAACAACTCACCAGTGTGATCGTTAACCGTGCACAGCGCCCAGGACTTGAACCCCTCGCCCTCGGTCTCGAACGAGTAGGTGGTCGCGGCGGCCTTGGCGGACTTCAGGATGAGCTTCGGGATCGATCTCACTTCAGACCCTTCGCGAGCGCGGCTAGGTGCACCTTCAGCTCGCGCACTGCGCACGTCGTGCAATAGTGACCCATGCAGCCGCCGTCAATCGGGTCAGGACAGCTCTCCTTGCGGTTCATGTCGATCATGTCCACGAGCGCGGACATGCGCTGAAGCCTGTCTTTCATTGGTCTCCTCGTTGTCGAGCATCAGGGATAGCCCGGGCCCGTTCGTACATCTCGCGCGCCACAGACTCGTCGGCCGCGAGGGGACGGATCGTATCCGGGCACCTGCGAATGTCATGACCTAGTCAACGGCACCCGGTGCAGCGGTGTCGTCGATCGGCAGGCCGATTCATCCCTCGACCGACGTGTTGACGGCCAGCGGCGGTGCGGGCGGGGTACACGATTGTAGCCCGCCCTGCTCCTTGCGCCGGAGTCGGGTGATCGACACCAGGGGCGCGCCGAAGTAGGTCTGCTTCGTGCGGAGCAGCTCGTGCCCCGCCTTCTCGCTCAGCAGGTCCCGCGCCGCGTCCATCGCGGTCAGGCAGTCGCCGAGCTTGTCGTCGGTGTCCGGAACCTGCAGGGTGATCGTGATCGTGACCTCGAGCATCTTCATGGTGACTCCTTGTTGAGATTGTTGAGCAGCGACATGCGTGCGCCGTAGTCGCCTTCCTTCACGCGGCGCATGCGTGAAACGGACACCTGCGGACGGAACGTAGCGCCGTCAGCGTCGACGTTCTTGAAGCCGTTGTCGCGCCATGCCTCGTAGGCGAACCACAACCAGGACGCCAGCAGAGAGCACGTCGACATCATGAAGCTCCGTCTTTTCCGGGGCTGATAGACAAGGCGATCCCGTCCGCCGTGTACGTACCGCCGTATGCCTCAGCCTTGGCAACCACCGTGCCGCCCTCGCGTAGAGCCGCTTGAAACTCGTCCTCCGACAGCGGACACGCCCAGCATCTGTTCGGGCCAGGCAGCTGCCCGGTCTCCAACGCTCGCGTGACGATCAACGTCTCCGCCACGAGCCGAGCGTCCTTTGCTTCGTAAAGACGGTCTCGGTGCAGGGGGCACCAACCGTCATCGCTCACGAGACCCGGGCTTCGCCGCGCTTGATCTGCAGGTCCGCGGCCTTGAAAGCGGCGTCATTGAGCTGCTGCAGCGACCAGCTCGGGTTCTGCCGCTTGAGGCCCCTCGCGATCTTCTTCGCAATCTCGGCCCGGATCTCCTGGTTCTGTACCTTCAGCTTGTTCGCCATCAGTTGTTCGCTTTCCCCTTGGTGTGACCCATCGGGTCCTTGATGCCCGAGCGTCGGATGTATGCCAGGGTCTGTTGTTCCGGCATGTCGGCAAACAGCCGCTCGAAACCGTCAGCCCAACGCACCCCATACAGTTCGGTGGTTCCGGGCTCGTTCGGCTTGGGCCGATGCATAAAATCCCACGACTCGTTGATGGTGTGCTTCATTGCCATGCGTGATCGATGCAGGAGTCGAACCTGCGGCCTGCGCTTTAGGAAAGCGCCGCTCTATCCGGCTGAGCTAATCGATCGTCGAGAACCACTCCCGCAGCTCGCACTGAACCAGCGGCCGCGTGATCTGCCCGTGTGCGCTCAGGCTGGTGCGCACCGAGTTCCGCGCCGCGTCCGTGTCCGCCAGCTCTGTCCACACGGCGATACCTCTCGTCTCCGCCTCGTCGAGGCGGTACGCGTACTCGCCATCGAACTCCATGGCGACGTCACGCACCACCTGGCGGGCGTGGTCCAGGTCCTCAGCGACGACCAGGCAGTGGCGCTCGTCGCTGAGGTCGTTGAGCTGGAAGAATCGCGGAAGGGGCATCGTGGTATCCTCTTCACCATGTCCACCCGTTGCAAGTTCCAAGTCACCCACATCTTGCCGGCCTACCCCAGCACCGACCCCGACTCGCCCATGAAGCGCATCGTGTTCGAGCCGCGCTACGACCACTCACTCCCGGAGGACCAGCGCTTCTACAAGGCAACGCCGAGCGGTCGGCTTGACATCGTGGTCGACAACCCCGCGGTGATCGCGTCGCTCGCGGTCGGCAACTTCGTGTACGTGGACATCACCAAGGCAGAGTGACCGGGGCAGGATTTGAACCGGCGTCCCGTGGTTGTCCCGCAGCATCATGGCTGGGCACGGGCTCTGCCTCTGAGCTACCCGGTCGAATGCCGTCTCTCCGGCTGTCACGCCTTGAACCCTGACGTTTGGTAACCTGGGGCGCACGCAGGGGTCACGTTGACCAACGCGTCCGCACTCCCTGTCAGGCCCGGTTCGAGGCCTGTGGACCCGCCTGGATTTGAACCAGGGTCCAACCGGTTATGAGCCGGCCGCGCTAACCGCTGCGCCACGGGTCCGTCATGAATACGTGGTCGCCCGCTTCTCTCCCTTCGTCCGGACCTTCTTGGCCGCGATGAGCCGCCGGACCGGGATCACCAGCTCCTTGGTGCTCGTCCCGAGCTTGTCGTTGATCTGCTCGATGCGCAGCCCTGGGTTCTTCTTGACGAAGCCGGCGAACTTGTCCATCAGCTTCTGGATGTCGTCGGGGGAACGCTTGACGACGGACGCCTTGGTCTTTTTTGGCATGGTTTACTGGATAAACTAAGCCACTTCGCAGCGAAACCCAAGAGGAAGGCGCAGGAAACAGCTAGTCGTCCAGCGCCGCGATGCGCTTCTGCAGCTCCTTCTCGCTCAGATCGGACAGCTTGCCGTCCTGCTTCTCGGCGAGGATGGCCAGGAGCTTCTCCTTCTCCTGCTTCTTCGAGGCGCGGTCCTTCGCAGCGGCCTCCTCGGCGAGCTTCGTCTCGATGACGTACTTGACGACCTCCAGCGCGGCCTCGCGACGGGTGTGTTCGGGCGTCTTGGCAGTCTCGACGAAGTTTCCCTCCGAGACGTCCTTGAGCGCCTGGTTGGCAGCCCTGGCGATGGTGTTGAGGTTGAATTCGCCATTCGAACGGAACGGATAAAGCGGGACGTCCCACAGCTGCTCGACGGTCAGCTCCCCGCGGATAGACGCGAAGCGGAGCTTGTTGCGGGTGGCGTACTCGAAAATGTTGTTCATGGTGATTTGGTCTTTCGTTGCGGGCTGTTGGTAGCGGTTAGAGAACTTGGAAGAGATGGAACACGAGCCCGACCACGGGCTGGAACGTGCCGAGATACGGCATGCGCGTTAGATCGCCCCGGTCGAATTCCTGCCCTGTCGGCAGAACACGAAACCTGTGCGGCACCTTGCGTTGTTCTGGGTCAATGAGAACCCACATGCACGGTGCGCCATTCTGCATTTGAATCGACAGGAACTCAAACCCGCCTTCCGGCATGTCGAGCGTGAACTCGGATGCTCGCTGGATGGGGTATTTCCAGATGATTTTCGGCATAGGTTATCGCTTGTGCTGGTCTCGGCGGCAGCCGCAGGTGCGGCAGTAGCTGAGTAGTGGGTGACGGAAGTAGAAGTCGCAGGCAGTATTAGGCATCGGCGCTGGCCGCGTCCGCATTGATTGCATCCGTCAGCAGCATCGCTTTGCCGTCGCTGTAGTGCGTCCACGACAGCGCGACGGGGTTGAACAGGTAAGCCAGCCCGTGGTCGGAGTAGAAGGCCTCCACGGTGCCATTGACAGCATCCGTGTCAGATTCACCGCGATCGCGACCGTAGACATTGCACACACCGTCGTGCGAACCACTGAAGTCGTGCTTCTCACCAAGCTCCTCGCCGAGCGAGGAGATGCTCCCCAGCGCGATGAGAGCCCGGACCTTTTCTTCGGTCGTGTAGTGGTCTCGAAGAATCGGTCCGTGATGACTCACGTAGCCGTCCCAGTGGCAATAGATATACGTCACGGAACCGTTCGGTTCCAGAATTCCGATGTTTGAACGAGTGCCCATGGCGGTCTCCTTGGTATCGCAGAGTAGAAGTCGAGCGTGTATCAGGCTCCGGTGTGGACGTTGTACAAGCGCTGCTTCTTGCCCTGCTGAACCCGCGCGATGAAGTTGGTCTTCTTCGTCGACGAGAATCCGAGACCCGAGAGCTGCCCGTCCGTAGGCTGACACTTGGTCTTGTCGCCGATCACCTCGAACACCTTGCGGTGCGGCTCGAAGCGCGAGTGCAGGAACTCGTTGTAGATGCCGCGGGTCGGCTCGTCGTTCTTCGCGTCGTGCAAGACGAAGAACGTGTGCTTGTTGCCAACGGCGTTGTCGCCCCAGTGATTCGGTGACAGTGTCACCATGTCGACCTTGGCGTACTGCTCGGTCGTCAGGCCCCACTTGGTCTGAGAGATGTTCGACGCCGTGATCGCGGGGTCGCCGGTCTCGACGCGCTCGATGACACCCTCCTTCATGTGCAGCGTCACGACTTCAACGTTCTGCTGATTGCGAACGGTCTTGTTGAAGGAGAAGTGCGAGAGCTTGCCCCTGCACTCCACCTCGACCACGAAGCCGACGTCGCCGGTCTCGCGCTGGGCGAAGTTATTGACGACGACCTTGTAGGGGCCGTTCGGCATCTTGTCCATCCAGACGACGTTCTCGACGGCCTCGCGCGTCGTGCCGCTGCCCGCGTTCATGTCGACGTCGAGCGTGCCGCCGGTGGCGCCGCGCTTGTTGCGGAAGTAGATGTGGTCGTGTAGGCCATCGACGCCGCGCCCCGCCGGCTCGTAGATGTGGAGGTCGAGGTCGTCGTAGTTGAACCACGACAGCGAGATTCGAAGAGCCGCGCCCTCGACCTTGCCGCCGGCCTTCTTGACGCGCTCGGCGATGCTATCGGTGACGTTGCCGCCATAGCTCCAGGCGAAGTCGTTGCTCCAGCGGAACAGCTGGTTGGGCCCGGGATGCACCGGTGCGGTCAGCGACATCAGGTTGCCGAGGTGCTCGCCCTTGAGCAGAACCTCCATGCCCGTCACCGTCGGCAACACCTGGTCGACGAACTGCTCAAGCCCGATGTCCTCGGCGCGCTCTTCGTCCTTTTTCGTGCTCTGCGGGTTCGCCGTGACTGCGGCCTTCATCAGGACATCGCCGAGCCCGCCCTTCATGGCCGGCTTGACGCTTCCGTCAACCCACTTCACGTCGTTGACCGAGACATCACCGATGACAGCGAACCGCCGCTCGAGCGCAGGTTCGAGGCCCAGAGTCTCGATGGTCTCCATTGCCTTCTTCACCATGGCCGGCGTGATGACGGCCGAAGTACGCTTGTAGTTGGTTGGCGCCACCTTCGTCTCGAAGCTCTTAACCGCGTGCTCGACGTCGACGCCCTCGCTGAGGTCCTGCACAAGGGTACCGATGACGGTGTTGCGAAAGCGGGACGCGGGGCCAACCGCGTTCGTCCACGCGAAGATGGACCGATTGCTCGCATCCAGGGCTAGGTAAGCTTTCTGCGCCTTCTGGAACTGCACGACCGCCGGCGCGTGCTCGGCGCCGCGGTACAGGTTGTTGGCCTCGATGAGCGAGAGCACCGTCTCGATCGCGGAGGGCGCAAGCTCGACGAGCCCCCGCGTGAACACCTGCACCGTGGTGCGGTACTCACCACGAGCCTGGTCGGGCGACTCGACCTGGAGCGTCTTGGGGATCTCGCCCGTGTAGAGATGGTCCCAGGTGCGAGCCGTGTCGCCCTCGAGCGACCGCGTGGTGGCGGCGCCGAAGCTGTTCTCCTTCGTGCTGACCCGATAAAGGTCAGAGATGTCCGCGTTGCACACGATGGTGTACAGCGCGGACGCGACGACGTTGTAGGGGTACGGCGCCATCGTGGCTGCCTTGCTCCAGACGGTGCGAACCACGCCGTGGTCGTCGATGGTGACGACATTGCCTACACGGCGGATGAAGTACCGACACGTCGAGCACTCGTGCTCGGTCGCCTTCTTGAAGAGAGGGTTGGTGCCGTGAGGGAACGCGGCCAGGTAGTGCTGGTATAGAACGTCGCCGTCGATGTTCGTGACGAAGACCTGTGGGGCCTTGGCGATCGCCTGAAAGGAAGCGGCCACGGTCTGCGCGAAGGGCGGGAACTTGTTGATGGTCATGTGTTGTCCTTCTCTCGTACGCTTATACCGATTGTGACCGTGCTGCTATCGTTAGGGTCTCGGGACGACATGCCCCGCGGAGTCCCCGAGTGGAAGTGCCTGCCGTAGCCCATCTCGTCGCCTGGCGGTCTACGCGTCGCGATCGCCATGCACAGCGCGTCGGCATCCGACCAGCTCGTGTCGATCCCGAGGATGAACCCGTCGACGACGACCGTGTACCCCATCGGACCCTTGTTGAGGAACACGCCGCGCTGCGGCGGCTTCATGGCGTCGCGAACAGCCTTGGCCGCGGCCTCGAGTCGAGCGGCCAGTCGCTCGGCCTCCTGGTGCTCGATACTCACGGTCGCGGGTCCTCGGGGTCGACCCGCCGCGTCGGCTCCTCACCCCACTCCTGAAGCGAGGCAAGCTGTCGGCGCAGGTGATAGTTCTCCGCCATCGCGTGGACGTAGGCCTCGCACACCGCGGCGGTGTTGGGCGCGCCGTTCTCGGCGAGAATGGTGGCAGCTTTGTGGGCGAAACGAAGAAGACGGGCCGGGTCCATCGGAGCACGGGCTGCAGGAGCACGCGACACGGGAGGCATGCCAATCTGGGTTG
>Ga0137410_10000615_pt1 | contig 24756 bp, 29 predicted proteins | sample CZODoug1_16funga_FD_108878 | JGI IMG/M metagenome (GOLD analysis project Ga0137410, IMG submission 108878) | Vadose zone soil fungal communities from Angelo Coast Range Reserve, California, USA - CZODoug1_16fungal (Illumina Assembly) | ecosystem: Environmental > Terrestrial > Soil > Vadose zone... | reverse complement strand
TTGGCCCGGATTCCCGAGGCCTGCAATCAATTTGATCATTGGACGATACAAAAAGGGCGCGGTTGTCGCCGCGCCCTTTCCGGCGGAGATGAGGTGCGCTATTTCTTGTCGGCCTTCTCGCCCTTCCCGCCCTTGCCGCCCTTGTCGTCGGCCGCGGGCGCCGCAGGCTCGGGCGCTTTCTGCTTGACCGTCGGCACGTCCGCGGCGGCCGGCACAGCCTCGGCCGGTGCGGCGACGCCTTCGACGCTGACTGCTGCTGCGGCGGCGGCAGCGGCCTCTTCCTCGGCGATCGCCGCCTTCGGGATCTGCGCCGAAGCCACGGTCGGGTTCTCGTTGCCCCCCAGCGCCAGCTCGACGCCCTTGGGCAGCGTCAGCTCGCGCACGTGAATCGAGTGGCCGATCGAGATGTTCGCCAGGTCCACCGGGATGAACTCGGGCAGGTCAGCGGGCAAACAGCGGACTTCGATGTCGTTCAGGACGTGGGTGATGAGCCCGCCCTGCTCCTTGATCGCTGGCGACTTCTCCGCGTTGACGAAGTGCAGCGGCACCTTGATATGGATCTTCTGGTCGGCCGACACCCGCTGAAAGTCGATGTGCTGCACCTCGCTCTTCCACGGGTGCATGTTCAGGGCGCGCAGCAGCACCTGCTGCTTCGCACCGTCCAGCGACAGGGTGAGGATCGACGCATGAAACTTCTCGTCACGGAGCTGGTGAAACAGATCGTTCTGATCGAGCTCCAGATTCACGGGCGCGTCCCTCCCCCCGTACAGAATCCCGGGGACCTTCCCTGCGTGGCGCAGGCGGCGGCTCGCACCCCTTCCTTGCACCTTACGCGTTTGCGCTACCACTTCGATTGCCATGTTGCCTCCTAGTAAGAGCGGAGCCCGCGACCAGGCACCGCGTGAAAAAGCTATTCTATGAACAGCGACGAGACCGAGTCCTCGTTGCTGATCCGCAGAATCGTCTCGGCGAGCAGCCCCGCGACCGAAAGCACGCGGATCTTGCTGCACGCCTGCCCCGTCTTCGACAAGGGAATCGAGTCGGTCACCACCAGCTCGTCCATGTCCGAGTCCGCAATCCGTTCCACCGCGCCTCCGGAAAGGACCGGGTGCGTGCAATACGCCACCACGCGGACCGCGCCCTCCTCTTTCAGCGCCTGCGCCGCCTTGCACAGCGTGTTCGCCGTGTCGACGATGTCGTCCATGATCACGCAGGTGCGCCCCTTCACGTCCCCGATCACGTTCATCACTTCCGAAACGTTCGGCTGGGGGCGGCGCTTGTCGATGATCGCCAGGTCCGACTCCAGGCGCTTCGCCATCGCGCGGGCCCGCACCACGCCGCCCACGTCCGGCGACACCACCAGCAGGTTCTCGTACTGGTGCTTCCACACGTCTCCCAGCAGCACCGGCGTCGCGTAGATGTTGTCCACCGGCACGTCGAAAAACCCCTGGATCTGGTCGGCGTGCAGATCCATTGTGAGCACGCGGTCCACTCCGGAAGCCTGAAGCATGTTCGCCGACACCTTCGCACTGATGGCCACGCGCGCCGAGCGCGGTCGGCGGTCCTGCCGGCCGTACCCGAAGTACGGTATTGCCGCGGTCACCCGCGCAGCGGACGCGCGCTTCAGCGCATCCACGATCAACAGTACTTCCATCAAGCTGTCGTTCGCCGGTGCGCAGGTCGACTGCAGCACGAAGCAGTCCTTCCCGCGCACGTTCTCCAGCAGCTCCACCATGACCTCTCCGTCCGAGAACTTCCCTACGGTGGCATGGCCGAGCGGAATGTTGAGCCTGCGCACCACCGCGTGCGCGAGCATCGGGTTGGCATTCCCGGTGAACACCATCAGGCTTTCGTAGGCCATGCGCTTTGCTCGAGTAGCGGCGATTTCCGGGGCTCGCGGCCCCTACGCAAAAAATTAGCCGCACCAAGCGGCTCAACATCCTTCTCGGTTCCTCTTTGCCGCCTCAGTTCGACTGCCTTTGGCTGGGGAGGAAGGATTCGAACCCTCGAATGGCGGAATCAAAATCCGCTGCCTTAGACCAGCTTGGCGACTCCCCAAGCGCTACTCGTTCTCCAGGAGCGCCGCGAGCGGTTGGCGATCCAACCCCCGCACGACCAAGCCGCGCATGTCCGCGGGCATCTTGGAGTGGACCGACCGCGCTTCGCGTTCGGTCGCAAATTCGACGAATACACAGGCGCCCGAGCCGCTCATGCGGGCATCACCGAACCGCCTCAGCCATTCGAGATGCACCGCCACCTCTGCGTGACGCCGACACACCACCGGCTCCAGATCGTTGCTCCCGAAACCAGCGGAAAAGCCTGATATTTTGATGGTTTTCGAATTTCGTGTCAATTCAGGATCGGCAAAAACGGAGCGCGTGGACACCGCCACGGGCGGCACCAGCACGAGGTACCAGGCCTGCGGTAGATCGAGCGGCGTCAGGCGCTCGCCGATGCCCTCGCCGAAGGCGTTCTGCCCGAGCAGGAAAAACGGAACGTCGGCACCGAGCGCGAGCCCGATCCCGGCCAGCTCGTCGCGCGGCAGGCGCAGGCCCCAGAGGCGGTTGAGCACGGCGAGCGCAGTCGCGCAATCGGAGCTCCCCCCGCCCAAGCCGCCGCCGACCGGGATGTTTTTCTCGAGATCGATCTCGACGCCGCTGTCCCGACCACCCTGCGCCTGCAGCAGCCGCGCGGCGCGCACCACCAGGTTCTCCCCCTCGGTCACCCCGGGCACGGACCGTGCGAGCCTGATTTCGCCGTCGGGGCGCGGCGCAAAGCGCAGCCAGTCGCACAGATCGATCAGCCGGAACGCGGTCTGCAGCAGGTGGTAGCCGTCCGCCCGGCGGCCGACAACGTGCAGAAAGAGATTCAGCTTCGCGGGCGCGGGGTAGCGGCGCTCCCAGGCGCTTACTTTGCCCATTGATCCACGACCAGCCGAATCTCGATGTCCTCGCGCGACAACCGCATCCGGAAGGGGCGCCCGTCGCGAAACTCCTGGTAGGCGACGCGCCAGCCGTCTTGGCGGATTTCGAGCCCCTCCTCCGCCCGCCGTGTCACCTCGGCAGGCCGGCCGGCGCTCGCGCGCCCCTGAATCCAGTCGGAGAGCCCGGAAAGAGGAAGCCGCCAGCCGAGCGCCTGCTCGGTCAGGCTCTCCGCGTCGGCGGCGCTGTATTCCTTCCTGTCGCCTGTCACCAGGCGGAACCGGTCGCCCTCGCGCGTGATGCGCGCGATGCCCTGGCCGACCGGAGACGTGATCAGCAGTTCGTCGGCGTCGTCCGAATGACGCCAGAAAATCCGAGCTGATCCCGAATCCTTCGTGTGCCGCACGGCGACGCGGCCCGACAGCTCGAAGCCCCCGGGCGGCGCGGCCCCGTGCTCGGGCAGCCCCGCGCAGGCGCAGAGAACGGCCGCGGTTGCGACGCAGAGCCCAAGCCGCGTCACGGACGATCAGCGCTTCAGGCGCTTGACGGTATTGGCGAGCGTCTCGTTGTCGGGGCTGTCCTTGCGGGCGTCGCCCCAGACGCGCTCCGCTTCGGACCGCTCGCCCAGCGCCCAGAGCACTTCGCCCAGGTGGGCGGCGATCTCGGGGTCTGGCCGACCAGCGTACGCGCGCCGGAGGTAGGCGAGCGAATCCTTGAGCTTGCCCCTGCGGTACAGCACCCAGCCCATGCTGTCGATGATGAAAGAGTCGTCGGGGGCGAGCTTCAGCGCCTTCTCGATCAGGTCCTGCGCCTCGGGCAGACGCTGATTGCGGTCGGCAAGCGAGTACCCGAGCGCGTTGTAGGCATGCGCGTGCTCAGGACGTATTTCGATCAGCTTGCGAAGTGCCGATTCGAGGATGTCCACGCGCTCGATCTTCTCCGCGAGCATGGCGTAGTCGTAGAGGAGATCGGGATTGTTCGGCGCGCGATCGAGCGCCTGCCCGACGAGGTCGAACGCCGCCTTGGGCTGGTTGGCGTCCCGCAGAATCTGCGCCTCGGCCAGGATGAGCTGCACGCGCTGGTCGGTGCTCTTCGCCGCAGCCTGCTGCAGGCGCGCGCGCGCGGCGTCGAGCTTGCCCTGCTTGGCGAGCACCTGGGCGTAGCGGATCTGCGCCTGCACGTATTGCTCGCCTTCGCCCACGTCGCCGTACCACTTCAGGGCGTCCGACAAATCCTTGCGCTCTTCGGCAACCTGGCCCAGGTAGAGGCGCACGCCGTCCTTGTCGCGGTAGGGTGTGGCGAGCAGGTGCCTGAGATACCGCTCGGCGGAATCGTAGTCTTTCAGCTGAATGGAGAGCAGCGCCACGGCGAAGGCCATGTCGGTGCTGTCGGGCATGGCCGTCATCAGCTTTTCGAACTCCGCCCGCGCCTCGCCGAAGCGCTTTTGCGCGACCAGCGTTCGCGCGTACGCGAGCCGCGCCTCGCGCGCCGGCGGGTACTTCTGGACGTAGTCGGCCAGGACTGCCGCCGCCTGGTCGACCGAGGTCTTTTGGAGAACCTGAGCTTCGAGGAGAACCGCCGCCTCCCAGTCGGGCCGCAATTGCCTCGCGCTGTGAACCGCATCCAGCGCGGTCCGATCGTCTCCCGCGTTCACCGCAACGCGCGCCACGGCGTAGTGCGCCTCGGGAAGCTTGGGGTAGTCCGCGGCGAGGGTTTGCGTGAGACGGAGCGCGGCCTGTTTGTCCTGCGCGTTGGCGAGCGTGCGCGTGAGCTGGTTGAATCCGCTTGCAGTATCGCTCGCCGAGCCGGTGAGCAGCTCCTTGAGACGGGGCAGCGCCTCGTCGTAGCGCCCGACAGACACCAGCATCCCGGCAAGCGCCTGAAGCGCGCGCGTGGAGGTCGGGTCGGCCTCGCGCCAGATCGTCGCGGCTTCGATCGCCGCATTGTTCATGCGCGCGTACAGCGCGACTTCGGTGGCGCGTCGCGCGATCCGCGGGTCGCGGGTGCGCTTCGCCAAGTCGACGTAGGCCTGCGCCGACAGCGCTACGTTGCCGCGCTGCCCCGCGATCTCCGCCAGGAGGTACTCGTAGAGGAGATTCTCGGTGAGCTCCTGATCGGGATAGGTCGACCGATTCTCGCTCTCGGGCGTGCTCGCCTGAGCGTCTCCTTGGACCGGGTCGTCGGATTCTTCCTGAGCCTGCTCTGCCTGAGCGCCGGGCTCGGGCGGGTTCGTCGCGCATCCCGCGAGCAGGGCGAGCGCCGACGCGGCGAGCAGCCGCGAGACGCTGAAAGCGGGCTTGAGATTTGGCATGGGAGCCTTGCTGTCGTGGTGAGCTAGTTTAGGTATATTTAAGAGGTCAGACAAGGAGCCGAGTTCCCTCGTGCCAGAGCTTCCGGAAGTTGAAATCACGCGCCGCGGCATCGAGCCGTTCGTGCTCGGCAAGACCATCACGGGCGTCGCCGTGCGCAATCCCAACCTGAGGCAGCGCGTGCCGCGAAACATCGCGCGTCTCGTCGTCGGGCAACGGGTCAGGCGCCTGCAGAGGCGCGGAAAATACCTGCTGTTCGAGTGCGACGCCGGGGCGCTCATCGTTCACCTGGGCATGTCGGGGAGTCTGCGCGTGATCGAGCCCCGGTTGACTCCCGGCAAGCACGACCACCTCGACCTCGTGTTCGGCGGGTCGGCGCTGCGCCTGCGCGATCCGCGCCGCTTCGGAATGGTTCTGTGGAACCGCGGCGACTCGTCGCGCCATCCCCTGCTGACGCGCCTGGGCGTCGAGCCGCTCGGCGAGGATTTTTCCGCGGAATTCCTGTACCGGGTCACGCGCGGCCGCGCCGTCGGCATCAAGCAGCTCCTGATGAACGCCGGCATCGTCGTCGGCGTCGGGAACATCTACGCGAACGAGAGCCTGTTCAGGGCGGGAATCCATCCGCGACTGCGCGCGCGACGCCTGTCGCGCGAGCGCTGCGCAAGGCTGGTCGAGGCCGTGAGGGAAACGCTCCTTGCGGCGATAGCCGCGGGCGGGTCGAGCCTGCGCGATTTCGTGCACTCGGACGGCACTTCGGGCTACTTCCAGCAGCACTACTATGTCTACGATCGCGCCGCGCTTCCTTGCCGGGTGTGCGGAAGCGGGATCCGCGTGGCGCGCCTCGGACAGCGCTCGAGCTACTACTGCACGACCTGCCAGAGTTGAAGGGCCTTACTTCCTGCGCCTTCCCACCCGCTGGGCGAGAGCCCGGACGACGAGGGGCTGGACGAACTTGCTCACGTCTCCGCCCAGCGTCGCGATCTCGCGCACGATCGTCGCCGAAATGAACTGGTATTGCTCCGCGGGAGTCAGGAAGACCGTCTCGACGTCCGGGTGGATGTTTCGGTTCATTCCAGCCATCTGAAATTCGTACTCGAAGTCCGAGACCGCCCTCAGGCCCCGCAGTATGACCTGCGCCTTCTGGGCGCGAACGAAATCCATCAGCAGGCCGCGGAACCCCTCGACCGTCACGTTGCGGTAGGGCTTCAGCACCTCGCGCGCAAGGCGAATGCGCTCTTCGAGCGGAAAGAAGGGACGCTTGGCTTCACTCGCGGCGATGCCGACGACCACCTTTTCGAAGAGGGCGGCGGCGCGCCTCACCAGGTCCTGGTGGCCCAGAGTAATCGGATCAAACGTTCCCGGATACACCGCTTTGATCATCTGCCCCACTCGCCAGAAGATGAAAATGCACGCTCCCTGCGCGCGCGCTCTTGAGAACCATCCAGTCGCGGGACGTCGCGAACGCGGAAGGGCTCTCGACGTACACGCGCCCCCGCTCGCTCAGGAGTCGGCGCACTAGCGCGAGCGCCGCTGCCTGCAGGCCCAGGCGGTAGGGAGGATCGACGAACACCACGTCGAAGCGCGCGCGCGATTCCCGGGCGAATTCTAGCGCATCGCCGCGCACGACAGTCAGGCTCTTCGCGCCGAGCTTGCCGGCGTTCTCGCGCAACGCCCGCAGCGCGGCAGCATTGTTCTCGACCATGACCGCGGAGGCGGCGCCGCGCGATAGCGCCTCGAATCCGAGCGCGCCGCTGCCTGAGAAAAGATCGAGACAGGCGCGTCCGCTCAGGTCCTGGCCGAGCCAGTTGAACAGCGTTTCGCGCACACGATCGGGCGTCGGCCTCAGGTCCGGCGCTTCGGGAAATTCGACGATGCGGCTCCGCCACACCCCGCCGATGATGCGCACGGAGTTGCGCCTAGTTCGGCGCACCGACGACCACGACGTCGAGTTTTTTCGGATCGATGCGGCGGGTGAAGGCGGTGCGTATCTGATCGAGCGTCACCGCCTCCACGCGCGCCGGATAGGTGTCGAGCCAGTCGAGAGGCAACCGGTAGAAAGCGACCACCGCTACTTGCTCGAGGAGCTTGCGGTTGGTGTCGATGCGCAGGGGGAATCCGCCGACCAGGCTCTTCTTCGCCGCCCTGAGCTCGGCTTCGCTCGGCCCGCGCGCGACGAACTCCAATATCACGCCCTGCACGCGCTTGAGCGCTTCGTTCGCCTGGTCGCGACGCGTCTGCAGCCCGACCTGGAAAGGGCCGCGCTCTGCGTAGGGGTAGAAATAGCTGTACACGCTGTAGGCCAGGCCGTGCTTGCTGCGCACCTCGGTCATGAGGCGCGACGCGAATCCGCCTCCGCCGAGGATGTAGTTGCCCGTGAGCAGCGGAAAGTAGTCCGGGTCATCCCGAGAGAGGACCGCCATGCCCAAGAGCACGTGACTCTGCGTGGAGGGGTGCGCCACCCGCACCGTCTCTCCCGGTGCCGGCGGCGGCACGGGGGGAAGCGCGACCTCGCCGCCCGGCGCAAGGCGCGATGTGAGCTGCTCCGCGAGCGCGCGCGCGGCATCAGCGCTCAAGTCCCCGACGATAGTCACCGCGGCGCCGGCGGCGCCGTAGCGCGCGCGATAGTGACGCTCGACGTCGTCTCGGGTTATCGCCCCCAGGGTGGCGGGCGTGGCGGTCGCCCCGTAAGGATGCGAGGGGTACATGAGCGCGTAGAGGCGCTTGTCGGCGATGTGGTCGGGCTGGGTCTCACCTTCGGCGGCGTTCGCGACGGCGCGCGCCTTCTCACGCTCGAAAATGTCGCTCGCAAAGCGCGGCGCCTGCAGCATGTCGGCGAGCGTCTCGAGCGCCGACTTGCGCTCGCTCTCGGAAGACAGGGTCCTGAGCGCGAACCCGGCGCGGTCCAGATCGAAGTTGTCGCCCAACTGCGCGCCGGCATCGGCCAGCCTGCGGTCCAGCTCGGCCTCGGAGAAGCGCGCAGAGCCGCCCTTCAGCAGGGTCAGGGTGAGCTGTCCCAGGCCGGCACGCTCGCGCGGATCGTAGGCGCTCCCCGCCGCGAACTCGACCGAGACATCGACGATCGGCAGGGAGTGGGTCTCGACGAAATACGCGCGCGCGCCCGATCGCGTCGTCCAGTGGTCGATGTGGAGTCCCGCCAGGGCGGGAAGGGTCGCCGCGAGGAGCAGCAGTGCCAGTACGATGCGCAGCACGCTGTGCATGTTCAGCGCGCGGCAGCAGGCGCGGCGTGTGCCGGCGCGCTTCGCTCCAGGGGCTGCGGTTCGAGAATTCCCACGGTCATGCTGTCGTCGACGAGGTATTTCGCCGCCACGGTCCGGACCTGCTCGGCGGTCACTTCCTTGATCCTCTCGGGAATACGGTCGGCATCACGGAACGACAGGTCGGTGGATACCAGCTCGCCCAGCTCCATCGCCTGGGCGAAGAAGGAGTCCCTGCGATACACGAGCTGCGCGAGAAGCTGCACCTTGGCGCGCTGGACCTCCTCCGGGGAGGCCCCTTTGGATGCCACCTGCGCAACGATCTCGCGCACGGCCGCTTCCAGTTCGCTCCCGGCATGACCCTGGGCCGCGGCCGCGTTCAGAAAGACCATGCCCGGTCCGCGCGAGATCAGCTCATAGTCTGCGCCAGCCGAAGTGGCGATGCGCCGCTCGCGGACCAGGATCTGGTTCAGCCGGGCCGCATCGTTGCCGCCGAGCACTTTGACCAGCACAGCCACCGCGAACGGTTCCCAGTCCTTCTGCGCGTCGCGCAGAACCGGCGCCTTGTACCCGAAGCGCACGAAGGCCAGCTCCGCGGGAGCCTTGACCACCACTCGCTTTATCCCCCTCTGCTCGGGCTCCGATTGCGGCTTGCGCTCCGGCACGGCCTTGCGCGGCACCGGCCCGTAGTAGCGCTTGGCCCAGGCGACGACCTGCTCGGGATCGACGTCGCCCACCACGACGACGGTCGCGTTGTTCGGCGCGTACCAGCTGCGGTACCAAGCCTGGGCATCCCTCCAGGTCATGTTCTGTAGATCCTGCATCCACCCGATGGTTGGCCACTTGTAGGGATGCGCAGAGAACGCCGTCGCCATCAAGTTCTCATCGAGGAGCGCGCGCGGCTGATCTTCAGTGCTCAAGCGTCGCTCTTCCATCACGACCTTGATCTCCCTGGCGAACTCCTTCGGCCGGATCGCAAGATTGGCCATCCGGTCCGCTTCCAGGCGCATGACGAAAGGCAGGCGGTCGCGGTGCACCTGCTCGTGGTAGACCGTGAAATCCGTGGACGTGAAGGCGTTGTCCCGCCCGCCCGCTTCGGCCACCAGCCGCGAGAACCGGTCGGGAGCGACGCTGCGGGTTCCCTTGAACATCATGTGCTCGAGAACGTGCGCGAGACCCGTGGTACCCGGCGACTCGTCCATGGAGCCCGCCCGATACCATACCTGCTGGACTGCCGTCGGCGCCCTGTGGTCCTCCTTGACGATAACGCGCAATCCATTGGCGAGAGTGAACTCGCGCGGCTCGGCCGCCGCCTGCGACGCGAACGCAACGACAAGAACGAGGAAGGCTTGACGGGAAACCATTGCGGTGAATGCTAGAATCGGCCGTCCGTATTCTATAGTGGTTTGCGTTTCGTCATTTCCGGCATGCCCGAAGCATCTTCCGAAGCCGTTCGGCAGGTTTCCTGGACGGCGCGACTCAGGCAGGGGCTCGCGAAGACCCGCGGCCGCCTTTCGGGACTGTTCGGGGACCGCGCCATCAATCCGGCCTTGTACGAGGAGATCGAGACGGCGCTGCTCGCCTGCGACGTCGGAACCGAAGCGACGCAGAGTTTGCTTGGGCACCTGCGCGAGCGTGCAGGCTCGGCGAGAACCGCCGAGGAGCTCAGGTCGGTGCTGCGCAAGTTGCTCGCAGAGCTGCTCGCGCCGCTCGAGCGCCCTCTCGAGCTTTCCGCGGCGAAACCTTGCATCATCATGCTCGCCGGGGTAAACGGCGCTGGTAAGACGACCTCGGCCGGCAAACTCGCGAGGTTGTTTGGGAACCAGGGCCGGTCCGTCCTGCTCGCTGCGGGCGACACCTTTCGCGCCGCGGCGCGAGAGCAGCTCGCAGCCTGGGGCGAGAGGAACGAGGCTGCGGTCGTCGCTCAGTCGGGTGGCAATCCCGGGGCGGTCGTGTTCGACGCTATCGCCGCCGCACGCGCGCGCGGCATCGACCTGGTAATCGCCGACACCGCGGGAAGGCTGCCCACGCAGCTGCACCTCATGGCGGAGTTGAGCAAGATCAAACGCGTGATCGCCAAGGCCGAGCCCGGAGGCCCCCACGAGATCTGGCTGGTCATCGACGCCAATACCGGCCAGAACGCCCTCGCCCAGGTCAAGGCCTTCGACGACGCGCTCGGGCTCACGGGCCTGATTCTCACCAAGCTCGACGGTACGGCGAAGGGCGGCGTCGTGTGCGCCATCGCGCTCGCCCGCGCCGGACGTCCTCTACCGCTCAGGTTTCTCGGCGTCGGCGAAGGCGCCGACGACCTGCGGCCCTTTGCGGCCGAGGAGTTCGCCGGAGCCCTTCTGGGCTAGGCCGCTCGACAGGCAGATATCCGCGTGGCGATCATCTCGCTCCATCAGGTCAGCAAGCGTTATCCGGGAGGTTTCGAGGCCCTGAAGGCGGTCAGCTTCTCGGTAGAGGCCGGGGAGATGCTTTTCCTCACGGGGCACTCCGGCGCGGGCAAGACGACGCTGCTCAAGCTGATCGCCGCCATCGAACGCGCGAACGGCGGCACGGTGCTCGTCAACGGCCTGAACGTCTCGTCCATGCGCTCCACCGCGATTCCCTACCTGCGTCGCAACCTCGGGCTGGTTTTTCAGGGGCAGAAGCTGCTGTACGACAGAAGCGTCTTCGACAACGTGATGCTGCCTCTCGTGGTGACGGGACAGCCGTACCGCGAAGCGGCGCGTCGGGCGCGCGCCGCCCTCGACAAGGTCGGCCTTCTGGCGCGCGAGAGGGCGAATCCCGTGACGCTGTCGGGAGGCGAGCAGCAGCGACTGTGCGTGGCACGCGCGGTCGTGAACCGCCCGGCAATTCTCCTCGCCGACGAACCCACCGCCAGCCTGGACGCCGCCTACGCAGACGAGATCATGGAGATGTTCAGCGCCTTCAATCAGGTCGGCGTCACGGTGCTGGTTGCGACTCACGACCAGCAGCTCATCGGCAGGTATCGCAAGCGCCTGCTGATGCTCGACCACGGCAAACTCCAATGAGAGCCTGGTTTCTGCACCATCGCCTGAGCCTCGCGCAAACCGCCGCCCGTCTGGCCAAATCCCCTTTCGCAACCGCGCTCAACGTGATTGCAATCGGGGTGGCACTCGCGCTGCCATTCGGAGTCTACTGCCTGCTCGCGAACCTTCAAGCGCTCTCCCACAAAGTATCGCTCGAGCCGCAGCTCACGGTATTCCTCGCCAGGGATGCGACCAAGGCCGACGTCGCCGCGGTGGAGTCGCGCCTGAAGGCGGCGCGCGGGGTGCGCGCCGTGCGCTTCATCCCGCGCGAGGTGGCCCTGACGGATCTCGGCCGCAGCGGAGGCATGAACGAGATCATCGCCAGCCTGCCGCAAAACCCGCTTCCCGACGCCTATGTCGTCACGCTGTCTCAGAGTGACCCGGTCTCGGCAGACAAGCTCGAGCTAGAGTTCAAGTCTCTCCCAAGGGTTACGCACGTGCAGGCTGACCTGGCCTGGGTGAAGCGCCTCGACGCCCTGCTACGCCTGGGGCGAACCGGCGTGGCGATGCTGGCGGGACTGCTCGGAATGGCTCTCGTGGCCGTGACCTTCAACACCATCCGCCTGCAGATTCTCACCCAGCGCGACGAGATCGAGCTGTGCCGCCTGATCGGAGCGACCCACGCCTACATCCGCCGACCGTTCTTCTACCTGGGCTCCCTGCTCGGCTTGCTCGGAGGGCTCGCCGCTCTGGGAATCGTGGTTGGGGCACTGGTATACCTGAATCGCGATCTAAGCGCGGTTGCGCAGCTGTACGGCTCCGACCTGCGCTTGAGTCTGCCGACGCCGCAGGAGATGGGGGTCGTCCTGGCCGCCGCGGCCGCTTTGGGCTGGCTAGGAGCGCACCTATCAGTGAGTAGACACTTACTCGAAGGCGAGCGGTAAGTAGCTGTTCTCTAAGGCTCGGTCTGGTGCGGAACCGACCCGCCCCTTAGCACTCTAATACCTAGAGTGCTAAACTTGCAGGTCTTAACTGGGGGAAATCGCAGATGAACCAAGCTAGGACGTTGCCGGTAACGTTGCCGGTCCCGGTTGGAAGCCTGGAGAGCTACATCCAGGCGGTGAACCGCTTCCCGATCCTCTCGCCCGAGCAGGAGCTTCGGCTTGCCCGCAAGTTCCGTGCGGAGAACGACGTCGAAGCCGCACGCGAGCTGGTGCTGTCGCACCTGCGGGTGGTGGCGTCGATCGCGCGCGGGTACATGGGCTACGGCCTGCCGCAGGGGGACCTCATCCAGGAAGGCAATATCGGTCTGATGAAGGCGGTCAAGCGCTTCGACCCGGAGCGCGGTGTGCGCCTGGTATCGTTCGCTGTTCATTGGATCCGGGCCGAGATCCACGAGTTCGTCCTGCGCAACTGGCGCATGGTGAAAATCGCGACCACCAAGGCGCAGCGCAAGCTTTTCTTCAACCTGCGCAGCATGAAGCCCACGCTTGATCCTCTGACGCGTTCGCAGATCGGCTCGGTGGCCCAGCAGCTCAAGGTCAAACCCGAGGAAGTGGCCGAAATGGAAATGCGCCTCGCCGGACAGGAGATTGCGCTGGAGCCGTCGACGGACGACGACTCGTCTTACGCGCCGATCGCCTATCTGGCCGACCGCTCCCCCGAGCCCTCCGAGATCGTCGAGTCCCGGCAGGAAGAGACGCTGCGCACGCGCGGCTTGGAGAGCGCTCTTGCCAGCCTCGATGCACGCAGCCGCCGCATCATCGAGTCGCGCTGGTTGCGCGAGAAGGACCCGGCGACACTGCACGAGCTTGCGGCCGAGTTCAAGGTGTCCGCCGAGCGGATTCGCCAGATCGAGGCGAAGGCACTTCAGAAAATGAAGGGGCTCATTGCGGCCGCGTAGGCGGTCCGTGATCCGAACGAGCCGCGCTTAGGCGCGGCTTTTTATTTGACCGGCGACGCGACGTAGCGGTTTCGCCCCTGCTGTTTGGCCTGGTAGAGGGCCTGATCGGCCAGCTCGATGATGCCTTCCGGCTTGGTTTCGTTGACCGGGACGAGCGACGCGATGCCCTGGCTGAGCGAGATCTTCTCGCCGACGCCGGACCGCGCATGAGCGATCGCCATCGTCTCGATCGCGCGAGCCAGGGATTTCGCGACGTCGACGGCCCCTTCGAGCGAGGTCGCGGGAAGCACTATCGCAAATTCCTCGCCCCCATAGCGGGCCGCGAGGTCCGCGGGGCGCTTGCCGACCGACTTCAGCGCAGAGGCAACCTGGCGCAAACAGTCGTCTCCGGCCTGATGGCCGTAGTAGTCGTTGTACGCCTTGAAGTAATCGACATCGGCGAGTATCAGCGCCAGCGGCTGGCGCTCGCGCGAGGCGCGCTTCATCTCCGTCAGCAGATAGCTGTCGAAGTAGCGCCGGTTCGCAATCCCGGTGAGCCCGTCCTGCCTCGACAGGTTCTCCAGCTCGCGGTTGGCTGCGGCCAGCTCTCGCGAGGTTTCGAGCAGCTTGACCCTCGTGGACTCTATCCGCTGAAGGGCGCGGATCTTCGCGTTCAGCACAACGAAGCTCACCGGCTTGACAAGGTAGTCGTCGCCGCCGGCCTCGATGGCGCGGTCCAGGTCCTGGTCGGCTTCCTTGGAGCTCAGAAAAATAATGGGGACCCATTCGTCGGGCCGGATCAGCCGCATCTCGCGGGCCGCGTCGTATCCATCCATCACCGGCATCACGACGTCGATCAGCACAAGGTCCGGTCGGGCCTCCCGGTAGATCGCGAGAGCCTTGCTACCGTCCTCGGCGTCGATGACCGAATGGCCCATTTGCTCGACCAGGCCGCGTAGCGCGGCACGGATCGTAGGCGAATCGTCGACCACCAGGACCTTCATGTCTCCCTGAATCCCCTCGCTATCCCTGCCCCAGGGCGAAGAATACAACGGTTCCGGGCCCGCGCAGCGCGGCGACGCTTCTGCTGGCGGGACCCCGTCGACGCTGGCACGCCGGCGGGCGTATCAGCCCTTGGCTGTCAACAACGTCCGGAGGTCGGCGACAAGGTTCGGAACGTTGCCCTGGCGCGCCAGCAGACGCAGCCGCCCCTGGGGATCGAACACGTAGCTGCCGGCGGTGTGGTCCATCGTGTAGCTGTCCGGAGTCCTTCCGGGTGCTTTCTGGTAGAACACCTTACTCCCTGGCCACCCTGGCGGTCGCCGCCGCATCGCCGTAGAGCCCGAGAAAGCTCGGATCGAACGCCGGTACGTACTTCGCCAGCAGCTGCGGCGTGTCGCGCTCGGGGTCGACGGTGACGAACAGCACCTGCACTCGCTTGCCGTCCTCGCCCAGTTGCTCCTTGGCCGACTTCAGGTCAGCCAATGTCGTCGGGCACACATCGGGGCAGCGCGTATACCCGAAGAACACCACCACGACCTTGCCGCGAAAGTCCGCGAGCGTTCTCGTCCTGCCCGTGTGGTCGGTGAGCGTGAAATCCTTGCCGTAGTCAGCGCCCGTGATGTCGGTATTCTTGAACGGCGGGCCCGACCCGCTGCAGGCGGCGAGCGCCCCGGCGAGAAGCGTGGAAAGAAACACCCGCACTGTATGCCTAAAGGTAGAAATAATGATCGACCAGCAGCGCCGCGAACAGCAGCGCCAGATACGCGATCGAATAGCGGAATGTACGGCGCGCGAGCGCGTCGCTGTAGCTGACGTACAGGCGAACTGCGTACGCCACGAACATGCCGCTCAGCGCAAGCGTGGCTCCAAGGTAGATCCAGCCACTCATGCCGTACGCAAACGGCAGCAGGGCCGACGCGAACAGCACGAGCGTATACAGGAGGACGTACAGCCGCGTAAAGCGCTGGCCGTGGGTGACCGGAAGCATGGGCAGGCCCGCCTTGGCGAAATCTTCGGTGCGGTAGAGGGCGAGCGCCCAGAAATGCGGCGGCGTCCAGGCGAAGATGATGAGGAACAGGAGCAGAGCCTCGGGCGCCACGTCTCCGGTCACCGCGGCCCACCCCAGGACCGGCGGCATGGCACCGGAGGCTCCCCCGATCACGATGTTCTGAGGCGTCGCCGGCTTGAGCAGCACCGTGTAGATCACCGCGTAGCCGATGAACGTGCCGAGGGTCAGCCACATGGTGAGCGGATTCACCAGCGCGTACAGAATCCAGAGGCCGGCGGCGCCAATTGCCGTCGCGAACACCAGGGTCTGCAGGGAGGTGAGTTCCCCGCGCGGCAGAGGCCTGCCGCGCGTCCGGCTCATCACGGCGTCGATTTTCTGTTCTACGAGGCAGTTCACCGCCGCCGCCGACCCCGCGACCAGCCAGATACCGACAATCGCCGAGACAAGCAGCCCCGCGGGCACCATACCCGGCGTCGCAAGCAACATTCCTATCGCCGCGCAGAAGACGATCAGCGACACCACGCGAGGCTTGGTGAGCCCCACGAACTGTCGCAACCGCAAGCCGGAGGTGTTCAGAGCGAATTGCATCGCGGAAATCTTATCATCACCGCTCAGCCGATTCGCGATGCTCTGAGAAGGCGCGATAGGTCTTTCAGCATTTTGCGTCCGTCAGGGTCGCCGGGGAACCTCAGCATAAGGTTTCCGCGCGGATCGATCAGGAAAATGTAGCCTGTCGGATTGCCCGACGCGGGGAAGTCCCCCGTGAGCGCATCCCCGGGGGCGCGCGCTACCACGAGGCCCGGGTGCTCGCGCAGCAGCGCGGGATCCGGAACCGCTGGGTCGGCGAGCAGCCAGACGCGCTCGACCCGTTCCGCATCCTTGCCGAGCGCAAGGCGTGCCTGGCGCATGGTGACGAGCTTGGACCGGCAGGCGTCGCCGCAGGCGGCTGAATCGATCTGGAGCAGCAGCCACTTCCCGTGCAGTTTCGAGAGATGGTAGGGCCCACCGTTGAGCAGTCGTACCTCCGGGTCTGAGAGCGAGCGGGGCGCGACGAGCTCGCCATAGTTCGTTCGCGACTGGGGCTGCCAAACGAAGTAGGCGAGCCATGCCGCCACCGTGGGGGCTGCGCAAAGCGCGAGGATCACCAGCGCGACGCGGCGGCCGCGCCGGCGCTCCTCATCGCCCTGCGGCGCCGTCGATTCGCTTGAAGCCGAGAAAGACATAGAGCACCGCGGCGAGCGCCGCAAGGGAATACCACTGCAGCGCGTAGCTGCGATGCCGATCGACGCCGGTATCGGGGCGCACCCACGCTCTTACGAGGCCGTCGCGCGCGTCGCTGGTCTGCTCGATGACGAAGGGCTGCAACGCAAAGCCCAGACGCGTCTCCTCGCGCGCGACCACGAGGTTCTCGCGCAGGGCGCCGGAATCCGCCTCCGGCGCGAGCTCGAGAAATCGGGAGCCGGGCACGACCGCCACGCCTTCGATCACCTGGACGCCCTCGGGGGTCGCCACGTCGGGAAGCCTGGAGCGCTCGCCGGCAGCGATCCAGCCGCGGTTGACCAGAACCGACGCGCCGGGGCGCGTCGGCTTGAGCGGTGTGATGACCTGGTATCCCGCCGCGCCGCGCAGCACCTTGTTGTCCAGATAGAACGTGTCGCGCGCGATGAAAGTTCCCCGGGCCGAGACGCGGCGGCGCTCGAAGCCCACCCCGTCGATGCGCGCTGCTGGGACCTCGAGCACCGGTCCGCGCGCCGCTTCGTCCAGCAATCGGCCGGCTTCGGTTTTTTCTTCCGCGCGGCGCACCTGCCAGTTGCCCAGGGCGACCGTGAGCGCGATGAACCCGGCCGCCGCCAGGCTGGGCACCCACCCCGGCCTGAACGTGCGACCCGCTATCCTGATCTCGCCCATGACGCTAGTTGGATTGGAGTACACTCGACGCGGCCCGTTCCCCTCCGCCTGCATGAAAATCGTCGTCATACTGATCTTCATCGCCATACTGGCGAGCCTGGGCTCGGCGCTGTTTTTCCTGGTGCACGATCGCGGCCAGTCCAAGCGGACGGTCAAAGCGCTCGCGATGCGTGTGGGACTGTCGCTGGGCCTGTTTCTGCTGTTGATGGCCGGCTATAAGTTCGGCCTCATTCCCGGAAAGATCACCTAGCCGCCGACCGCGGCTAGGCGTCTAAAGCCAGTAGACGAAGATGAACAAGCCGAGCCAGACGACGTCGACGAAGTGCCAGTACCAAGCCACGGCCTCGAACGCGAAGTGGTGTTGAGGCTTGAAGTGCCCGGCGAGGCAGCGGACGAGAATGGTCGTCAGCATGATGGTGCCCAGGGTCACGTGAAAGCCGTGGAAGCCCGTGAGCAGGAAGAAAGTCGAGCCGTAGATACCGGTCGTCAGCTTGAGGTTCAGCTCGGAATAGGCGTGACCGTACTCAAAGGCCTGGAAGCAAAGGAAGGTAACGCCAAGCGCTACCGTGAAAAACATGAAGAGCGCAAGTTGTGCGCGCTTGTTCTCCTTCAGCGCCCAGTGGGCGATCGTGACCGTAACACCCGATGAGAGAAGAAGCAGCGTGTTGAGCGCCGGGATGCCCCAGGCAGCCATCGGCGTAAACGGATCCTTGAAATTCGGCCCGGCCGAAGGCCACTGGTCCGCAAAATCCGGCCAGAGCAGCATGCTGTCGAAGCTGCCCAGATCGGGCACCGCGATTAGCCGCGCATAGTAGAGCGCGCCGAAGAACGCGCCGAAGAACATCACCTCCGAGAAGATGAACCAGCTCATGCCCCAGCGGAACGACACGTCCTCCCAACGGCCGTACTTGCCGCCCTCGGACTCGCGGATCACGTCGCCGAACCAGCGCACCATCATGAAGGCGAGGATCGCAAAGCCGAGCAGCACGATGTAGCGCCCCGGCTCCCAGCCGTTGAACCAGCTCGCGGCGCCGGTCGCCATGCAAAGCAGCGCCGCCGAGCCGAAGATCATCCAGTAAGACGGCTGCGGAACGTAGTAGTGCTGAGCGCGGTCGCTCATCTCGCTCTCCTCTCCTTACGCGGCCATGCCGACGATGAACTTCACCAGCAGGACGAGGCTCAATACGAAAATCGCGGCTCCTATGAGGCCGGCGATGATCACCTGCGCCGGCTTCAGCTGAGTCACATCCGACTCATGCTCCGCGCGCCTCCTTATGCCGAGGAACGAACAGAACACCGCTTTCGCGACCTGGAGGGGCGAGGCGGCGCTGCGCTCAGGATCGCCTTTCATCACATTATCCGCGGCCGTCCCGCGCTCCGTTCACTTCGAAAAAGGTATAGGACAGCGTGACCGTGTTGACTTCGTGAGGCAGCTTCGGATCGATCACGAAGACGACGGGCATCTTTCGAACTTCGCCCGGGCCGAGCGTCTGCTGTTGAAAGCAGAAGCACTCCATCTTCCTGAAGTAGAGCGCCGCCTGTTGCGGGCTGTAGCTCGGAACGGCTTGTCCCGTCACGGACCGCTCGAGCGTGTTCCTGACCTCGTACACGACTTGCGTCACCTCGCCCGGATGCACCGATACGCTCGCCTGGAGCGGCCTGAAAGTCCAAGGCAGGCGTTGCGTGTTGGCGTCGAATTCGACCGAGATATTGCGCGTGGAGTCCACTTGAGTGTTCTGCGCCGCCACAGCGTCCGGCTGAAATACGTTTCGGATGCCCGTCACTTCGCAGATCTTCTCGTAGAACGGAACGAGGGCGAAGCCGAAGCCGAACATTACGGCCACCACCACCAGCAGTTTTTGCACCAGCTGCCGGTTGGCGTTCGCACGGTCGTCAGCCTGCTTTGTCATTTGAGCATGACGTACTTGAGCATGATCCCTACAAAGAACGCGAGCGCGATCGAGCCGAGCACCCACGCGGTCCTGCGATTGTTCCGTCGTTGCTCGCGCTCGGGCGTCATCTCACCACCGGTTGCTCGTGGAAGCTGTGATAGGGAGCGGGGCTCGGCAGATGCGTCCATTCGAGCGTGTCGGCGCCTTCCCAGGGCCGCTGGCCGGCCGTTTCGCCTTGCCCGAGCACCGTGACCTTCAGGGTGATCCACAGGAACAGGATCTGCGACAGCCCGAAGCCGAGCGCCCCGATCGAGGCGATCTCATTGAACCCTGCGAACTGCAGCGCATAGTCGGGGATCCTGCGCGGCATGCCGGCAAGGCCAAGGAAGTGCATCGGGAAGAAGGTGACGTTGAAGAAGATCATCGACAGCCAGAAGTGCCACTTCCCGAGTTTCTCATCGTACATGCGGCCGGTCCATTTGGGAACCCAGAAGTAGAATCCGGCGAAGAGCGAGAACAGCGAGCCGGCGACGAGTACGTAGTGGAAGTGCGCCACGACGTAATAGGTGTCCTGCAGCTGGATGTCGATCGGCATGATCGCGAGGATGAGGCCGGTGAACCCGCCCATGGTGAACACGAAGATGAAGCCCACCGCAAACAGCATCGGCGTTTCGAAGGTCATCGATCCGCGCCACATCGTGGTGAGCCAGTTGAAAACCTTGACGCCGGTGGGCACTGCGATCAGCACCGTCGCGTACATGAAGAACAGGATTCCCGCCGTGGGCATGCCGACGGTGAACATGTGGTGCGCCCAAACGACGAACGAGAGGATCGCGATCGAGGCGGTCGCGTACACCATCGAGGAATAGCCGAACAGAGGCTTCCTCGCGAACGCGGGGATCACCTGGCTGATGATGCCGAAGCCGGGCAGGATCATGATGTAGACCTCGGGGTGCCCGAAGAACCAGAAAATGTGCTGGAACATCACAGGGTCGCCGCCGCCCGCTGCGTTGAAGAAGGAGGTGCCGAAGTGGCGATCGGTGAGCAACATGGTGATCGCGCCCGCGAGCACCGGCATTACGGCGATCAGCAGATAGGCAGTGATCAACCACGTCCACACGAAAAGGGGCACCCTCATCATCGTCATCCCCGGCGCGCGCATGTTGAGGATCGTGGTGATGATGTTGATCGAGCCCATGATCGAGGAGGCGCCCATGATGTGCAGCGCGAAGATCGCGAGGTCCATCCCCGGCCCCATCTGGGTCGAGAGCGGCGCGTAGATGGTCCAGCCGGCGGCGGTCGCGCCGCCCGGCGCGAAGAACGACCCCACCAGCAGCAGCGCGCCCACCGGCAGCAGCCAGAAGCTCAGGTTGTTCATGCGCCCAAAGGCCATGTCGGGAGCGCCGATCATCAGCGGCACCTGCCAGTTGGCGAATCCGACGAAGGCAGGCATGATCGCGCCGAACACCATGATGAGCCCGTGCATCGTGGTGAGCTGGTTGAAAAACTCCGGATGCCACAACTGCAGGCCCGGCTGGAACAGCTCGGCGCGGATGCCGAGGGCGAGCACGCCGCCGGCCAGGAACATGGCAAAGCTGAACCACAGGTACAGCGTCCCGATGTCCTTGTGGTTGGTCGTGGTGATCCAGCGCGTGATCCCCCCGTAGGGGCCGTGCTCGTCGTGGGCGTGGCCTGAATCGATGACTGCGCTCATTGGCTGCTCCTAGTGCCGCTCAGTCTTGCTCCGCCGGGGGATGCTTCGTCGTAAACTCCCCGGAATGACTGCGCTTTGCCGCGCGCGGTCACTTCCGCGCCGACCTGATCTCGCTCGGCTGAACGACTTCGCCGGTCCTGTTCCCCCAGTTGTTGCGCGTGAACGTGATAACCGCGGCGATGTCGGTGTCGGAGAGCTGCCTGCCGAACGGCGCCATCGCCGTGCCGCGCTTGCCGTTCAGCACGATCTCGATTTGTTTCCCCCTTGGGCCGGTGACGAGCGGAGAGCCGTCAAGCGCCGGGAACGTTCCCTTGACTCCTTGCCCGTTCGACTGATGGCAGGCAACGCAATTCGCCGCGTAGACCTTCTCGCCGCGGGCTTTCAGGTCAACGAGGTTCCATTTCTTGTTCGGATCTTCTGCCGCGGCAGCGATCTTCTTTTTCTGCTCGTCGACCCAGGCGGTGTATTTTTCGGCCGAGAGGACCTCGACCACGATCGGCATGAATCCGTGATCTTTGCCGCAGAGCTCCGCGCACTGGCCGCGGTAGATGCCTTCCTTTTCCGCTCTGAACCAGCTGTCGCGCACGAAGCCGGGAATCGCGTCCTGCTTCACGCCGAACGCCGGGACCATCCAGGCGTGGATGACATCGTTGGAGGTGAGGAGCACGCGCACTTTCTTGTTCACGGGCACGACCATGTGGTTGTCCACTTCGAGGAGATAATGCTCGCCCTTGGGCGCGTTGCCCGTGATCTGGTCCTGCGGAGTGGAGAGATTCGAGAGGAATGATATGCCCTCACCCTCGCCCTTCAAGTAGTCGTAGCCCCATTTCCACTGATAGCCGGTCGCCTTGATGGTGATGTCGGGGCTGGAGGTGTCCTTGAGTTTCAGGATCGATTTGGTCGCCGGCCAGGCCACGGCGATCAGGATCAGGAACGGGACGATGGCCCAGATGATCTCGACGGTGACGTTCTCGTGGAAATGCTCGGACTTGTGGCCGACGGACTTGCGGTGGGCGTAGATCGAATAGAACATCACGCCAAACACGCCGATAAAGATCACGAGGATGATCCCCATCATGGCGAGGTGCAGATCGTAGATTTCGGTGGCGACGCGCGTCACCGGGGCCGGCAGGTTCCACTGATACGCCGCCTCCGCGGCCCCGGATAGCGCGAGGAAGGCCGCGCCGGTTCCATTGACGATCCTGTCCGTCATCAATGTCCTCGTTGGTTCTGGTCGAACAAGGGGGCTCAGAGCAGCCGGGGAAACGCGTCGCAAAGGGCGCACAAAGATCGGCACGAAATCCGAGCTAAAATTTAGCACACTCTCGCACCCCGGGCAACCCGCGGCGAGAGTGAAAGCGCGGGTTTCAGCGCGATTTTTTCGCGTCCAATTCCACTTTTATGATCCGCCTTCCGTCGGCGATCGTACGCGGTTCGCCTTTCCAAGCGTGTCCGTAGATGACCTCGATTGTCGCCGGCAGCTTGCCTTGCTTGCGCTTGCGCTCGCGCTCATAGGAGGCGAGCATGCGCTCCCACGCACGGCGTCCCATGAGGCCGCGCTGTCGATCGCGCGCCGCGCAGGTCGCGCCGGAGGCTTTCAGGTCCCGTAGGAGCGCCGGGACCTCGGAGTAGGTCAGCGTGATGACTTCCATGTCCATGACAGGCGCGGCAAATCCGCTCGCGACCAGCATGTCGCCGAGGTCGTGCATGTCGATGAAAGAGTGCACATGGCGCGCGGCTTCCGCCGCTGCGAAGGCCGCTTTGAGTTCCTTCAGCGTGTCGGGCCCGTAGCTCGAGAACATCAGCAGCCCGCCGGCGATGAGCACGCGGTGAACCTCGCGCAGCGCCGCGAGCGGATCGCCCGCCCAGGCGAGCGCAAGGTTCGACCACACCATATCCACGCTGGTCGCGCGAAGCGGCAGCCGCGCAAAATCCGCACAAAGATGAAAGCGCCGGGAGCCGGACACGAAGCGCCAAGCGCGCTCGAAAAGGGACTCTTCGCGTTTCGCCTCGCTGAGTACACCGGGCGCAAAGTCCATGCCCAGAAGATCCGCCTCGGGATAGCGCCGGCGCAGCAGTCTCAGGCCGTGTCCCACGCCGCAGCCGGAGTCAAGGACGCGATGCGGCCGGCAGCGGATGTAGTCGAGCCGCTCGAACATGCGCCGCTCGACTTCCCGCTGGAGGACCGCGGCGTCGCCGCCCGCCGCTGCGGCACGCTCGAAGGCGCGCCGCACCTGTGCAGGGTCCAGGCTGAATGCCTGCGCGTTCATCGGGATAGTGTAATGGCCGGTCATAGTTTACAATTCACCGCCTGCGAAATTCTGTCTAATCAACCGGGGCCTCCGCTATGGTCGTTGCAATCGTATTGATCTTGTTGGTGGTTGGCTCCGTCCTGTTTCACTTCCTGAGCCCGTGGTATTTCACACCGATCGCCTCCAACTGGACCGCGATGGACGACACGATCAGCCTCACGTTCTGGGTCACGGGATTTGTCTTCGTCGCCATCAATTTGTTCATGGCCTATTGCGTGGTCCGCTACCGCTATAAGAAGGGCAAGCGGGCGCAGTACGAACCCGAGAACAAGAAGCTGGAATGGTGGCTCACCGGATTGACCACGGTGGGCGTCGCGGCCATGCTGACTCCCGGCTTGTTCGTCTGGGCGAAATTCGTCGAGGTGCCGAAAGACGCGGCGGTATTCGAGGCCGTGGGCAAGCAGTGGTACTGGAGCTTTCGCTTTCCCGGGAAGGACGGCGCTTTGGGCACCGTCGATGCCCGGCACGTCAGCGACAAAAACCCGTTCGGCATGAATCCGGACGATCCCAACGGACAGGACGACATCTTGGTATCGAGCCCGGAGCTGCATCTCCCCGTCGGCAAGCCGGTCAAGGCGCTGCTCCGCTCCATAGACGTCCTGCACGACTTCGCTGTACCGCAGTTCCGGGCCAAGATGGATCTGGTGCCGGGCCTGGTCACCTACATCTGGTTCACTCCCACCCGGACCGGGAAATTCGACCTCCTCTGCAACGAATTGTGCGGCACCGGACACTTTGTCATGCGTGGCAGCGTGGTGGTGGAGGAAGAGGCCGCGTTTGAGGCGTGGCTAAGCAGCCATCCGACGTTCGCGCAAACCTCGGCTCAAGTCGCCGGCGACGCGGCAACAGGCAAGCCGCTCTATGCGGTGTGTGCTGCCTGCCATGGCGCGCAAGCGGAAGGGAATCCTGCGCTGAATGCGCCGAAATTGAGCGGGCAGGGAGATTGGTACCTGAAACGGCAATTGAAATATTTCAAGAGCGGTGCTCGGGGTACGCACGAAAAAGATGTTTTCGGTAAGATGATGGCGCCGATGGCGGCGACATTGAGTGATGACGCCGCAATAGACAACGTCATCGCTTACATCAAGACGTTCCCGGATAATCCTGCCCGAGCCACGACGAAGGGAAATGCCAAGAACGGTCAAGGGCCTTATGTGACCTGCGGAACCTGTCACGGTGCGGATGGGCGGGGCATTCAGGCAACCAATGCCCCTCGGCTCAAGGGCATGAGCGACTGGTATCTGGTCACTCAATTGAAGAACTTCAAGCAGGGTATCCGCGGCGCCCATCCCAAAGACTTGTACGGTCCGCAGATGGCGTTGATGGCGAATATTCTGGGCGATGACCAAGAAACCAATGACCTCGTTGCTTACATCAATACTTTGCGATGACCGGCCTGCTCGCCATGCTGCTATTATTATGGTGACGAGACTCAGGCAAATCGCGAATCGAGCAGTGTAGTGAGGAGGAAGGACCAATGTCTTACGTCGCGCATGATGAATCGGCTTTCGCCCCGCCCGCCGAAGTCGAAGAGGTAGAGCTCTACCACCCGAAAACCTGGGTGGGAAAGTACGTCTGGAGCCAGGACGCCAAAAT
>Ga0137410_10000614_pt1 | contig 24777 bp, 30 predicted proteins | sample CZODoug1_16funga_FD_108878 | JGI IMG/M metagenome (GOLD analysis project Ga0137410, IMG submission 108878) | Vadose zone soil fungal communities from Angelo Coast Range Reserve, California, USA - CZODoug1_16fungal (Illumina Assembly) | ecosystem: Environmental > Terrestrial > Soil > Vadose zone... | reverse complement strand
CGGAGATGAACGCGCTGCTGCGCGAGATGGAAGAGACCGAGCGCTCCGGCACCTGCAACCACGGCCGGCCGACCTGGTACCAGTTGACGATGGCCGACCTCGACCGGCTTTTCCTCCGGGGACGCTGACGTGGCGAAAGTCATGCTCGTGACGGGCGCCGGGCGGGGGATCGGCGCCGCGACCGCCCGGCTCGCCGCCGAGCGCGGCTACGCCGTCTGCATCAACTACCTGCGCGATCGCGCCGCCGCCGACAAGCTGGCGCGCGAGATCGGCGCGCTGGCGGTGCCCGCGGACGTTTCTTCCGAAGCCGACGTGGTGCGGCTCTTCAAGACCGTCGATGACAAGCTGGGGCGCCTGAGCGCGTTGGTCAACAACGCCGGCATCGTCGACGTCCGCTCGCGGGTGGAGGACATGTCGATCCAGCGGCTGCAACGCATGTTCGCGGTCAACGTCATCGGCAGCTTCCTCTGCGCGCGCGAAGCGATCAAGCGCATGTCCAAGCGCCACGGCGGTGCCGGCGGCGTCATCGTCAACGTCTCCTCCGCCGCCGCGCGCCTCGGCTCGCCGGGCGACTACGTCGACTATGCCGCGGCGAAGGGGGCGATCGACACTTTCACCATCGGCCTAGCGAAGGAAGTGGCCGCCGACGGCATCCGCGTCAACGCGGTACGCCCGGGAGTGATTCGCACCGAGATCCATGCCACCAGCGGCGACCCGGGCCGGCTGGAGCGCATCGGCGCCGCGGCACCCCTCGCGCGGCCCGGCGAGCCGGAGGAAGTCGCCCAGGCCGTTCTGTGGGTCGCGTCCGACGAGGCCTCGTACACCACCGGCGCTGTCGTCGACGTCACCGGCGGGCGCTAGCTTGCCCGGCACCGCGTTCGTCCTGCTCGGACCGACGGCGAGCGGCAAGTCGCGCCTCGCCCTCGATCTCGCCGAAAAGCTGCCGCTGGAGATCGTCGCCATGGACTCGGCGCAGGTCTACCGCGGCATGGACATCGGCACCGCCAAGCCGGCCGCGGCCGAGCGCGCGCGCGTTCCCCATCACCTCATCGACCTGATCGATCCGCACGAGGCCTACTCCGTCGGCCGCTGGCGCGAGGAAGCCATTCAGGTCGTTGCTGACATTCTGGAGAAAAACGGAATCCCGTTGCTGGCCGGCGGCACGATGCTCTACTACCGCACGCTGACGAGCGGCCTCGCCGCCATGCCTGGGGCGGACCCGGAGCTGCGCGCCGAGCTCGATCTCAGCGCCGCGCGCCGCGGCTGGCCAAGCCTGCACGCCGAGCTGGCGAAGGTCGACCCCGAGGCGGCGCAGCGCATCCAGCCGAACGACGCGCAGCGCATCCAGCGGGCGCTCGAGGTCTGGAAGCTGACGGGCGAGCCGCTGTCGAAGATCCAGCTGCGCAAGGACGCGCCACTGCCTTTCGCGCTCAAGGCGTTCGCGCTCGTTCCGGAGCGGGCGCAACTTCACGCGAAAATCGCGGTGCGCTTCGACGCGATGCTCGCCGCCGGGCTGGTCGACGAGGTGCGGTCCCTGAAATCCCGCTTCCCCCTGCATCCCGCGCTGCCGAGCATGCGCGCGGTGGGCTACCGGCAGGTCTGGGAATTTCTCGAGGGCCGATTCGGCGAGGACGAGCTGCGCAGCCGCGGCGTCGCCGCGACCCGCCAGCTCGCGAAGCGTCAGCTCACCTGGCTGCGCAGTTTCGGCGACGTGGAAACACATTCAGACCCTAGAATCCTGCGACACGTTCTGGAGCAGACATGGAAATAGGAATCGTCGGGCTGGGAAGGATGGGCGCGGGCATGGCACGGCGCCTGACGCGCGGCGGCGCGCACGTCATCTGCTTCGACCGCTCGGAGGAGGCGCGCAAGGCGCTGGCCGGCGAAGCCGGGATCGACTGCGCAGAAAACCTCGCCGCGCTGTGCGCCCGGTTGTCGGGGGAGCGCGTCATCCTCGTCATGCTCCCCGCCGGCGACCCGGTGGAGAGCACGGTGAAGGACCTGCTGCCGCTCTGCTCCTCGGGCGACACCATCATCGACGCCGGCAACAGCCACTATCGCGACTCGATGCGCCGCGCGATGGCGCTGTCGCAGCAGGGGCTGCGCTACATCGATGCCGGCGTGTCGGGCGGCGTGCACGGCCTCGAGCATGGCTACTGCCTGATGCTCGGCGGCACGGCGCGCTCGATCGAGATCTTCGAGCCCTTCGCACGGCTTCTCGCCGCCGACCAGGACCGCGGCTGGCTGCACTGCGGGCCGAGCGGCGCGGGCCACTACGCGAAGATGATCCACAACGGTATCGAGTACGGGATGATGCAGGCGCTCGCCGAGGGCTTCGCCCTGCTCGCCGCGCGCCCCGAGCTCGACATCGACGCTGCGCGTCTGGCGCAGACGTGGCGTCACGGCAGCGTGGTGCGTTCCTGGCTGCTGGAGCTGTGCGGCTCGATCCTCGAAGAGAACGAGGAGCTCGAGGGCGTCGCGCCGGTGATCGACGAGTCCGGCTCGGGGCGCTGGACCGCGCTCGAGTCGATCGAGCTCGGCATTCCCGCGCCGGTGATCACCACGGCGCTCACGGCGCGCTTCTCCAGCCAGGGCCGCTCCGATCGCGCGAACAAGCTGATCGCCATGATGCGGCAGCGCTTCGGAGGACATCCCATCCACAAACGCCCATGATCGCGCTGGTGATGGGCGTGTCGGGCTCGGGCAAGAACACCGTCGGCGAGCCGCTCGCGAAACACCTCGGCTGGAAGTTCATCGACGGCGACGACTATCACCCGCCCGGGAACGTGAAGAAGATGGCCGCCGGCATTGCGCTGCAGGACGAGGACCGCTGGCCCTGGCTCGACCGGCTGAACGGCATCCTGAGCCTGGAGAAGAACGCGGTCGTCGCCTGCTCGGCGCTCAAGCAAGCGTATCGCCGCCGGCTCCTCGCCGGCCTCTTCCCCTGCACAATTGTCTACCTGCGCGGCAGCTTCGAGCTGATCCGCAGCCGAGTCGAGCAACGGCGGCACCGCTACATGCCGGCCTCGCTCCTGCAAAGCCAGTTCGAGACGCTCGAGCCGCCGGAGAAGGCGATCGAAGTCGATGTCGCGCTCGACGTCGACGCCAACGTGGCGAAAATCGTCGAGCGGCTCAGGGCTCGCAGTTAGGCGACGCGCCCTCGGGGAGGAAGCGCAGGTCCCGGATCACCAGCTGGAACACCGGGTGCGGCCAGGTTTCGTGCGCGGTCGCCCCCGGCGGCACCGGGCAGCTCGGCGTGGCGTAGATCTGGCCGCCGCTCGGCAGCATCATGCCCATGCTGTATTTCAGGTTCTGCGGCAGGGCGTGGGTCACCGCCAGCTGCATGTCGGCGCGCTCCGGCTGCTGGCTGAGCTTGAAGGTCACGGTGGCGCTTTTCCGCACCGGCTTGGCGACGGCGCGCGCCGACTTGATGACGTCGCGCGCCACGGTCAGCTCGACGTGGATCTCCTCGCCCGGGTAGATCGTGATCCAGCCATTCGGCAGCACGATCGGCAGGCGCGGCACCGCCCGCTCGAAAGTAGTGCCGTCCTCGAGCCGCAGGCTTACGTTCCGCGCCTCGCGGCAGTGCGCCTTGCTGCAGACCGCCTCGATCTCTTTCGCGCGCTGCTCGGCCTCGCTCGCCTGCGCCGAGGCACCACCGGGCAGGCAAAGCATCGCGACCAGGCCGATCCAGAGTCTCATGGAAAGCATCGTAGCTTACCTGCCGAGCGCCACGCCTTCGCGTCGCGGGTCGGCAGCGCCGCGCCAGCCGCCCGGCACCCGCTCGATAGCGTGCACGCCGCTCGTGAGCGGCGCGAGTTGCGTCTCGTGGCCTCGCGCCTTCAGCGCCTCGACCAATCCCGCGGGTGTGACGTCTTCCTCGAGCACGGTCGGGCCGTTGCGGTTGCCGAAGTTCGGCGCCTCGATCGCCGCTTGCGCGTCGAGCCCCCAGTCGAGCGCCGCCACCAGCGTCTTCGCCACGTAGTTGATGATCCACGGCCCGCCCGGCGAGCCGAGCGCCATGCGCACGCGGCCGTCGGCATCGAACACGATCACCGGCGCCATGCTGCTGCGCGGGCGCTTGCCGGGGGCGACCTGGTTCGCGCCACCCGGGGTGAAGTCGAAGTCGGTGAGCTCGTTGTTCAGGTGGAAGCCGCGCGCCATGACGCGGCTGCCAAAGGAGGATTCGATGGTCGTCGTCATCGAAACGACGTTTCCGTCGGCGTCGGCGATCGAGAAGTGGCTGGTGCCGCTCGCCTCGGTATCGCCCGGCGGCGCAAGGCGCATGGCGCGCTCGCCAATCAGCTCTGCGCGCTTTTCGAGATACCCGGGACTGAGCAGCGCCTTCACCGGCACCGGCACGAAATCCGGATCCGCACCGTAGCGGGCACGATCGGCATAGGCGAGCCTTCCCGCCTCGGCAAAAAGGTGCAACGCCGCCGCGGAGCGTGCCGGTGTCCGGTCGAAGCCCTTCCTTTCCAGCAGTCCCAAAATCTGCAGCACCGCGACGCCGCCCGCGCTCGGCGGCCCCATCGAGCAGACGCGATAACGCCGATACGGTGCGCACACCGGCTCGCGCACGACGGCGCGATAGCTCGCCATATCCTCGAGCGTGAGATCGCCGCCGCGCGCCGCGGCGGCGTGCACGACGGCTTCGGCGATTTCGCCCCGGCGCATGGCCGACGCGCCTTCGCGCGCCAGCCTTTTCAGAGTGTCGGCGTAGGCGCGGTTGACTACGCGCGTAGCGACGCGGCCATCCGGGTAGTAGAGCACCCGCGCTTCGGCGTCTTCGTGCAACGCGCGCTCCCGCTCCAGAACACCATGAAGGCGATTTGAGACGTCGAAGCCGCTTTCGGCGATGCGGATCGCCGGCGTGAATAGCTCGCGCCAGGCGAGACGCCCATGCCAGGCGTGGGCGAGCTCGAGCATGGCGATGACCCCGGGTACGCCGACCGAGCGGCCACCGACCGCCGCTTCGAGAAACGGCAGCGGCTTGCCGCCCTTCACGAAGCGATCGCGCCTTGCCGCCGCGGGCGCGGTCTCGCGACCGTCGTAGGTCCGCAACTTCTTGTCCTTCTCCGACCAGTGCAGGAGGAACGCGCCGCCGCCAATTCCCGAAGACTCGGGTTCGACCAGGCCGAGCACCAGTTGCACCGCGACTGCGGCGTCTACCGCCGAGCCACCCTTTGCCAGCACTTCCACGCCGGCATCGACGGCGAGCGGGTGTGCCGCCGCGACGATGTAGCGCTTGGCTGTAGCCGCTTCAGTTGCGTAGTTGGAGCCACTAAGAGCGCACAGAAATAGAAAGAGGGCCCCGATCGCGGGCGAAAAAGCATGCCTGAGACGTTCCGACAGTTCGACGCTCAGCAGACGCGTAAAGTAGCCCATTTGCTATTTGTCTTACTTTATGACATTGTACTACTAAATATGATAAAGGAGACTGTTCTATGGACACTTACATGACGGTCAAAGGCCAAATCGTCATTCCATCCAAGATCCGTCGGAAATTCGGAATCAAGGAAGGCACCCGGGTACAGGTGGATGTTGACGAGGAAGGACATCGAATCATCTTGACCCCTGTCACACGCGACTACGTCCAAAACCTACGCGGGAAATATAAGGGGAAAGGATTGCTCAACGCATTGGCGGCGGAGAAGAAACAGGAGCGGGATCGCTGATGGCGAGAAAGCCCAAGGCTTTTGTCCTCGATTCCTGGGCTGTCCTCGCCTATTTGGGTGACGAGGCAGCAAGCCAAGAGGCCGCAGAGCTAATTGCAACCGCCCATGAAAACCGCACGCCTATGTTCATGTCCAGCGTCAACGCCGGTGAAGTTTGGTACATCGTTGCGCGAGAAATATCAGAGGCGGATGCCGATAGAGCTATATCCGATGTGTTGAGCCTTGGAATTGAATTCGTAGACGTCGATTGGAGTCTTACCCGAACTGCAGCCTCCTTCAAAGCAAAGCATAGGATGTCCTATGCCGACTGCTTCGCCGCGGCGCTCGCCAAGGAGCACCGGTGCGAGCTGGTAACGGGGGATAACGAATTCAAGCAAGTCGAGGGTGAAGTGGGAGTCCGCTGGCTGTCGCGCATATGACCACGCCGGAGAACATCCACAGGACACTCGAGCGACTGCTTGCGTATCGAGCCCGACGACGCGAGGCGATCCTCGGAGATATGCCTGAACTTCGATAAAGTCTTACGGCTCATGGAGCGGGATAGGACCCCAAAAGCCAGAACACAGTAAGAAGGCGACCGCCGTCGCCTTTTGGAAAATGCACTTGCTGAGGAATTTCAGACCATCAACGGCACGACGAGCAGCGCGACGATGTTGATGATCTTGATGAGCGGGTTCACTGCCGGTCCGGCGGTGTCCTTGTAGGGATCGCCGACGGTATCGCCGGTCACCGCCGCCTTGTGCGCGTCGGAGCCCTTGCCGCCGTGGTGCCCGTCCTCGATGTATTTCTTGGCGTTGTCCCAGGCGCCGCCGCCGGTGGACATCGACAGCGCGACGAACAGGCCCGTCACGATCGTGCCCATCAGCACGCCGCCGAGCGCCTGCGGCCCGAGGATCAAGCCGACCAGGATCGGCACCAGCACCGGCAGCAGCGACGGGATCATCATCTCCTTGATCGCCGCCTTGGTGAGCAGGTCGACTGCGGTGCCGTACTCGGGCTTCGCCGTGCCCTGCATGATGCCCGGGATCTCCTTGAACTGGCGGCGCACTTCGATCACCACCGAGCCCGCGGCGCGGCCTACGGCTTCCATCGCCATGGCGCCGAAGAGATACGGCACCAGGCCGCCGATCAGCAGGCCGACGATCACCATGTGGTTGGAGAGGTCGAAGGTGATGCTCTTGCCCGCGGCTTCGAGCGCGTGCGTGTAGTCCGCGAACAGCACCAGCGCGGCAAGGCCGGCGGAGCCGATCGCGTAGCCCTTGGTCACCGCCTTGGTGGTGTTGCCCACCGCGTCGAGCGGGTCGGTGATGGCGCGCACCGAGTCGGGCAGGTCTGCCATCTCGGCGATGCCGCCGGCGTTGTCGGTGATCGGCCCGTAGGCGTCGAGGGCGACGATGATGCCCGCCATGGAGAGCATCGAGGTGGCGGCGATGGCGATGCCGTACAGGCCCGCCAGCGCATACGCGGCGCCGATCGCGACGCACACCGCGATCACCGGCCAGGCCGTCGACTTCATCGACACGCCCAGGCCGGCGATGATGTTGGTGGCGTGGCCGGTAACGCTCGCCGCCGCGATGTGCTGCACCGGCTTGTACTGCGTGCCGGTGTAGTACTCGGTGATCCACACCAGGAAGCCGGTGAGCGCCATGCCGACCACCGCCGTGCCGTACAGGTGCCAGACGGTGATCATCTTCTTCGCGTTGCCGATGTCGAACGGCGTGGTCTCCACCACCCGCCCCATCAGCAGGACGGTGATCGGGTAGATGCCGATGAGAGCGATCACCCCGGCGACGACGAGGCCCTTGTACAGGGCTGGCATCACGTTCTTGTCGCCCGGCTTCGCCTTGACGAACCAGGTGCCGGCGATCGAGGCGATGATGGCGAAGCCGCCGATGACGAGCGGGTAGATGAGCGCGTTGACCGCGGCGGCCGGGTCGGCCGACCTCACCATCAGCGCGCCGAGCAGCATGGTGGCGATGATCGTCACCGCGTAGGTTTCGAACAGGTCGGCGGCCATGCCGGCGCAGTCGCCGACGTTGTCGCCGACGTTGTCGGCGATCACCGCCGGGTTGCGCGGATCATCCTCGGGGATGCCGGCCTCGACTTTGCCGACCAGGTCGGCGCCGACGTCGGCGCCCTTGGTAAAGATACCGCCGCCGAGCCGCGCGAAGATCGAGATCAGCGAGGCGCCGAAGCCCAGGCCGATCAGCGGATGCAGGATATGGGCGAGGTCATTCTTGTTGATCGCATTGGCGTAGAGCAGCGAAAAGTAGCCGGCCACGCCGAGCAGCCCCAGGCCGACCACCAGCATGCCGGTGATGGCGCCGCCCTTGAACGCCACCTGCAGCGCCTCGTTGAGGCCAGTGCGGGCAGCTTCCGCGGTGCGTACGTTGGCGCGCACCGAGATGTTCATGCCGATCACGCCGCACAGCCCGGACAGCAGGGCGCCGATCATGAAGCCCCAGGCGGTGGCCCAACCGAGTGCGGGAATGAACCCGATCACCAGGAACAGGATCACGCCGACCATGGCGATAGTCTTGTACTGTCGCCAGAGGTACGCGATCGCGCCTTCGCGCACCGCAGCCGAGATCTCGCGCATGCGCTCGTTGCCTTCCGGCAGCCGCAGGATCACCTGGCTTTGCCAGACGCCGTAAACAATCGCCAGTACCGCGCAGACGAGCGCGAAAAGGAGTCCTGCGTTCATGTTCTTCCCCCTGCAGTTAGGCTTTAACTACGAAAAAGCAGGGTCGAATTTTATCAGGTGAGCGCGGCGAGGGCGCGCTGCGTGATCTCGTCGACCTTGCCCAGGCCGGAGATCCTGCGGTACTTCACCCCCGGCGCCTTGCTGTAGTAGTCGACCAGCGGGCGCGTCTGCTTGCGGTAGACCTCGAGGCGGTTGCGGACCGTCGCTTCCTTGTCGTCGTCGCGCTGGACCAGCGGCTCGCCGCTGACGTCGTCCTTGCCTTCGGCCTTCGGCGGATTGAACTTCACATGGTAGGTACGCCCCGACGCGGGGTGAACACGGCGGCCGCTCATGCGGGTGATGATCTCTTCGTCCGGGACGTCGATCTCGAGGACGAAGTCGAGCGCAACGCTCGCGGTCTTCATCGCCTCGGCCTGCGGGATGGTGCGCGGAAAGCCGTCGAAGAGGTAGCCGCGCGCGCAGTCGGGCTGCTTCAGCCGCTCCTTCACCAGGCCGATGATGATGTCGTCGGAGACCAGCTGGCCGGCGTCCATCACCTTCTTCGCCGCGACGCCGAGCGGCGTGCCGGCCTTGACCGCGGCGCGCAGCATGTCGCCGGTGGAGATCTGCGGGATGCCGAACTTTTCGCGGATGAACTGCGCCTGGGTGCCCTTCCCCGCCCCCGGCGGCCCGAGAAGGATCAGTCTCATTGGATCATTCTACGCACGGCTTCGAGATCCTGAGGCGTATCCACCCCCGGCGGGATCTCCCTTTCGCTGACCGCTACGGCGATGCGGTAGCCGTGCCACAGCGCGCGCAGTTGCTCGAGCGCCTCGGACTTCTCCAGCGGCGATGGCTTGAGCCGGGCGTACTTCTTCAGGAACGCAACCCGGTAGCCGTAGATGCCCGCATGGCGATAGCACTTCGCATCGCCTTCCCTGGGGAAAGGGATCCGGGAGCGCGAAAAATACAGCGCGTAGCCCTCGCGATCGAGAACGACCTTCACCACGTTCGGGCTGGCGAGCGAGGCTTCGTCGTGGATCGCATGGCAGGCGGTTGAAACGCTCGCGGCCCTGTTCTTCGCCAGGATGCGGGCAACCTGCGAAATCAGCCGGGGAGAAATCAGGGGCTCATCCCCCTGCACATTGACGACCACCTCGGAATCCTTGAGGCCCAGCTTTTTCGCCGCCTCGGCGAGGCGGTCCGTGCCCGAAGGATGGTCGGCACGAGTCATGACGACCGAGTGGCCGTGGCTGCGTACCGCGGCAGCGATGCGCTCGTCGTCGGTGGCGACGTACACCGCAGCGGCGCCGCTTTTCCTGGCGCGCTCGCAGACATGAACGACCATCGGCCGGCCAGCGAGATCGGCGAGAGGCTTGCCGGGAAAGCGGCTCGACGCGTAGCGCGCCGGGATGATCACCTGGAATCTCAAGAAACTTCTTCTTCCGGGGGGAGCTTGCGCGCTTCCTCTTCGAGCATCACGGGAATGCCGTCCTTCACCGGGTAGCCGAGCCGGTCGGCCTTGCAGACGAGCTCGGGACCACCCTTCGCTTCTTTTCTATAGACGAGCTTGCCCTTGCAAAGCGGGCAGACCAGGATTTCAAGCAGCTTTGGATCGACGCCAGCCATCCAGCCTCCCTAGCAGCCAGGACCCGAACGCCGGATCGAGCTTCGCCGCCACCGGCAGCACCCACCAGTTCGCACGCGGCGCGCTGCGCAATTTTACCGCGTCCTTCTCGGTCATCAGCACCGGCGCATCGTCGCCGAACTCGAGGTCCGCGGGCTTGAAGGGATGATGGTCGGGAAACGGATGCGGCACGATCTTGAGGCCGGCGTTGCCGAGGTGCAGGAAGAAGCGGTTCGGGTCGCCGATGCCGGCGACCGCGTGCACCTTCTGCCCGGCGAACGCTTGCAGCGGCTGGCGCTCGCGCGAATCGGTCATGCGATGCACCGTGTCGCCTTCGAGGTGCATGGCGTAGCCCTTCGCGGTGCCGCCGTGCGCCACCACGGCGTCGACGGTCTTCAGCCTCAGGCGAGGCTCGCGCAGGGGCCCCGCGGGCAGCAGGAAGCCGTTGCCGAAGCCGCGCGCATCCACCACCGCGATCTCGAGGTCGCGCCGCATGCGGTAGTGCTGCAGGCCGTCGTCCAGCACGAGCACGTCCACCCTGGGCTCCTCCCGGCGCAGGACCGCGGCGACCTGGACGCGATCGGCCCCGACCCAGACAGGGCAGCCGCCGCGTCGCGAAAGCAGGATCGGCTCGTCGCCGACCTCCGCCGGATCGGAGGCGACGGTGGCGGCGCGCGGCGCCGCATCTCTTGCCGCGGCGTTTCCACCGTAGCCGCGCGACACGATGCCCGGCGCCCAGCCGTTCTTCGCCAGGAGCTCGGCGATCCAGATCACCAGCGGCGTCTTGCCCGCGCCGCCGACGGTGAGATTGCCGACGATGATGACGGGGATCCCGGGGTGTTTGCCGCCCAGGATTCTCACCTGGTAAAGGATTTTCCTCAGGAGAACCGCGCAACCGAAGAGGAGGCTCACCGGCCACAGCAGCCAGGCGACGGCGCCGCGGCGGTACCAGTGCTTCACTACTTCGCGGACTGCGTCGTGAAGGTGATCTGGCTCAGGCCGGCGACGCGCGCGGCTTCCATGATGCGCACCACCGCCTGGTGCGTGGCGGTGGCGTCGGCGCTGATCACCACCACCGGCTCCTTGAGGCCGGCCGCGGCGCGCCGCAGCTCCGTCGTCAGCTGATCGACGGTGCGAAACGGCACCGCGTTCTTGTTGATGACGTAGTTGCCCTGCGAGTTGACCAGCACCTGGATCTCGTTGGAGCGCTCGGGCTGCTTCTCCGATTCGGCGGTCGGCAGGGTGATCGCGAGCTCGGTGTACTTCGAGTAGGTGGTGGAGATCATCAGGAAGATGAGGATCACCATCATCACGTCGATCAGCGGCACGAGGTTGATCTCGAGCGGCTCCTTCTCCCTGCCGCGCTGGAAGTTCACCGAGCTAGGCCCGTTGCGGCGGCACCGGATGATCGACGCGCTCGCCGTGCAGGATGTCGACCAGCTTGGTCGCCTGCTCTTCCATCTCAACGGTCAGGCTATCGACCTGGTGGCGGAAGTGGCGGTAGAAGATCAGCGACGGCACGGCGATGCCGATGCCGAAGGCGGTGTTGTAGAGCGCGATCGAGATGCCGTGCGCGAGCTGCTGCGGGTTGGCGCCGGTCGGCGCCTGCGAGCCGAAGATCTCGATCATGCCGATCACGGTGCCGAACAGGCCGAGCAGCGGCGAGGCGGTGGCGATGGTGCCGAGGGTCGTCAGGAAGCGCTCGAGGTCGTGCGCAACGGCGCGTCCCGCCTCCTCGATCGCCTCCTTCATGACGTAGCGCGAGCTCTTGTGATTGCGCAGCCCGGCGGCGAGCACCGCGCCGAGCGGCGAGTCCTGCGCGAGCTTCACCAGCATCTCCTCGGTGACGCCCTGGCGCTGGTAGACCGAGACCACCTCGTCGAACAGCTTCGGCGGGATGATCTTGCGGCCGCGCAGCGACACCGAGCGCTCGATGATCAGGGCCAGCGCGATGATGGAAGCGAGGAGCAGGAACCAGATTGGCCAGCCGGCGGCCTGGATGATGGCGAACAACGCGTTTCCTTATCGTTTTTTGGGCGTGCTGCGCGGCGACTGTACGGCAAAGGCTCGCGGCCCGGCAAGTTGCGCGGCGCAGCAGAAGCGCGTCGCGAGTAGTTGTGATGCGTCAGCCGGTAGTGGATTTTGCGATATCCACAAAAACCTGTGGATAAGTTTGTGGATTGTCTCTGGATAGCCGCCTCTCACGCAGTCGAGCGACGCTGAAAGTCGGTTGCGGTCAAAATTTGAGCAGCGTTTTCCCTTTCGCGAACAGCGCACTAGCGAAAAGAATCGGCTTCCGCGGGTAAATCTGTCGGGCTTTGGCATCGATCCGGCCGGCGTGTGGATAGAGTGTAGGCTCGCGTGCCCACTTGACAGCGATGCAGAACGATTTTTTGGCCCCGCCCCAGCCCCCGACTTCGGGGGTCGTCACCGTCTCGGAATTGCTGCGAAGCGTCCGCGACAGCCTGGAGCGCCGCTTCCCCCTCCTCTGGGTGGGCGGCGAGATCTCGAACCTGTCCAAGGCCCCCTCCGGGCACTGCTATTTCACGCTGAAGGACGGCCAGGCGCAGGTGGAATGCGTGATGTTCCGCAGCCGCGCCTCCCTGCTGCAGCGCGACCTGGAAAACGGCGCCCGGATCGAGGCTCGCGCACGCGTCACCCTCTACGAGCCGCGTGGCCGCTTCCAGTTGAGCGTCGAGGCGGTGCGGCAGGCCGGCGTCGGGCCCCTCTACGAGCGCTTCCTGCGCGTCAAGGAGAAGCTGGAGAGCGAGGGCGTCTTCGACCCCGGCCTGAAGCGCGAGCTGCCGGCCTTCCCGCGTTGCATCGGCGTCGTCACCTCGCTCGCCGCGGCGGCGCTGCGCGACGTGCTCACCACCCTCGCCCGCCGCAACCCGGCCCTCATCGTGGTCGTCTATCCGGTGCCGGTGCAAGGACAGGGCGCGGCGGCGCGCATTGCCGCGATGCTCGCCAAGGCGAGCGCCCGCGCCGATTGCGACGTGGTGCTGCTGGTGCGCGGCGGCGGCTCGATCGAGGATCTCTGGCAGTTCAACGAGGAAGCGGTGGCGCGGGCGATCCGCGCCTCGCGCATCCCGGTGGTGGTCGGGGTCGGCCACGAAACCGACTTCACCATCGCCGACTTCGCCGCTGACGCGCGCGCGCCGACGCCGACCGCAGCCGCCGAGCTCGCCAGCCCGTCGCGAGCTGAGCTGCTCGGGCAGCTCGCGGCCGGCGTGCAGTCGATCGCGCGCGAGATGCGCCGGCGCCTCGAGTACGCCGCGCAGGGGCTCGACGGCTGGGCGCGGCGGCTGGTGCATCCCGCGGCGCGCCTTGCCGCGCACCGCGACCTGGTGCTGCAGCTCAACGCCCGCCTCGCCTTCGCGCTCGCCCACTGCGTGCACCGCTCCAGCGCGCGCCTTGAGCGATTGCAAGCGGCGCTCGCCGGCCTCGACCCGACGGCAGTGCTCTCCCGCGGCTACAGCATCACCTACGACGCGGCCGGCGCGGTGTTGCGCGACGCGACCAGCGTCAAGGAAGGCGAGCACCTTCGCACCCGGCTCGCGCGCGGCGAGCTGCTGCTGGTTGTCGAAGGGAAGAAGAAACCGAACCTATAATCGGCCATGGGGCATCGCCTCTCGAAGATCACCACCCGCACCGGCGACGCCGGAGAAACCGGGCTCGGCGACGGCACGAGGGTTTCGAAGGACAGCGCGCGGGTGCAGGCGCTGGGCGACATCGATGAGCTGAACTGCACCATCGGCCTGGTGCTCGCCGAGGATGTGCCGGAAGCGATGCGCGAGGCCCTGATCCATGTTCAGCACGACCTTTTCGACCTCGGCGGCGAGCTCAGCATTCCTGGCCACCAGCTGCTCGCGCCATCGCGCGTCGAAGCGCTGGAGGATGCGCTCGAAACCTGGAATGCCGACCTCGCGCCGCTGAAGGAGTTCATCCTGCCCGGCGGCACGCGCGCCGCCGCGGCGGCGCACCTCGCGCGCACGGTGTGCCGGCGCGCCGAGCGGAGCGTCGTCGCCCTCGGACGCAAGGATAAGGTGAGCGATGCCGCGCGGCGTTACCTAAACCGGCTTTCCGATCTGTTGTTCGTCGCCGGCCGCGCGCTCAACCGCCACGCCGGGCAGAATGACGTGCAATGGCGTCACCAGCGCAAGAAGACCTGAAGCCACGGCACCGGGTATTGATTGTCGACGACGAAGAGTCGACGCGCCTGCTGCTCGCCAGCATGCTCTCCAAGGACCTCGGCGTCGAAGCGCAGCTCGCCGGCACCTGCGAGCAGGCGGTCCGCTTCGCCAGTAACTATGCCTACGACGCGATCCTGCTCGACCTGCTCATGCCGGGGATCGGCGGCCAGGCGGTGCTGGCCGAGATCCGGCACAACACGCCGAACGCTGGCACACCGGTGATCATTGTCTCCGTCGTCGACGACAAGCGGACGATCGACGCCTGCATGGCTGCTGGCGCCAACGCCTATCACGTCAAGCCGGTGCGGCGCGCAGAGCTGGTGGCGACCGTCCAGGCACAGATTGCCGCGCGCGGCAAGCCAAAACCCGTCGAAAGGTAGCCCGATGGCCGAAATCAAGATCTACAACGTCGATGCGCTGGGCAAGCCCGTCGGCCCGTATTCGCATGTCGCTCGCGTGAAGAGCAGCGACACGCTGTACATCGCCGGGATGCTCGCGGCCGGCGACAGCTTCGAGGCGCAGTGCGCCGCCGTCTACGGGCAGATCGAGCAGGCGCTCAAGTCGGCCGGCGCCGGCTGGCGCAACGTGGCGCAGTTCACCACCTTCCTCGTCCATTCGCAGGACATCGCCAAGTTCTATCGCTGGCGGGAGCGCGAGTACCCGAAGATGTTTCCGGACGGGAAATACCCGCCGAACACGCTGCTCATCATCGACCGCCTGGTCGGCGAGCAGTACCTGATCGAGATCCAGACCATCGCCGCGCTCTAATCTGCAGTAGCGCCGGAGCGCTTCACCAGCTCCGAGTAAGTCTTCAGCTCTTTTTCGACGAACGCAGTGAACGCGGCGGGCGAGCGCACGCCCGGCGTTTCGGAGCCCATCGCGCGCAGCTTCTCTTTGACGTCAGGCTGCTCGATCGCGGCCAGGATCTCGCGTGAGAGGCGGTCGACGACCTCTTGCGGCGTCTGCGCGGGCGCCATGACACCCCACCAGGTCGTGAGGTCGAAGCCGGGCAGGCCGGACTCATGCAAGGTTGGCAGTTCCTTCACGAAAAAACTTCTTTCCCGGGTTAGGGTACGTGCAGCATGTCCGTGCCGGTGAGTTGCTTGAAGAGCTCGCCCGCGCGGTGGCCGGTCGAGCCGGTCGACCCCGAGGCGAAGGCGAATTTCCCGCGGTTTTGCTTTGCCAGGAGGACGAATTCGTGAACGTTCCGAGCGGGGACGTCGTTGTTCACCACCAGCACGTTCGGCACCTGCACCACCAGCGCGATGTGGCGGAAATCGCGCACCGGGTCGTAGGGGAAGTCCCGGTACAGGGTGGGATTGATGGCGTGCGTCGCGATCGCCCCCATGACCAGCGTATAACCGTCGGCGGCGCTCTTCGCTACCGAATCGGCACCGATGTTGCCGCCAGCGCCGGGCTTGTTGTCGACCACCACAGGCTGTCCCAGGGCCTTCTGCAGCGGCACGGCGAGCAGCCGCGCCGAGACGTCGACTGGCCCGCCGGGGCGTAGGGAACCACGAGGTGGATGGGCCGCGCCGGCCAGTCGGCGCCGGTGGCGGGGAAAGCGGCGGCCGCCAGCGCGGCCGCGGCGAGCCACTGCACGCGCTACTTCGTTTCTTCGGCGAACGCCTCTTCGCGCTTCTTGCGGATCGCGGGCAAGGCCACGACCACCAGCAGGATCAACGAGGCGATCATGAACGCGGCGCTGATCGGCTTGGTGAAGAACACCGTCGGGTCGCCGCGCGAGAGCAGCATCGCCCGCCGCAGGTTCTCCTCCATCAACGGCCCGAGGATGAAGCCGAGGATCATCGGCGCCGGCTCGCATTCCAGCTTCGCGCAGACGTAGCCGAGGATGCCGAACACCGCCATGATCAGCACGTCGAAAGGGTTGTTCGACAGGCTGTAGACGCCGATCGCCATGAACACCAGGATCGAGGGAAAGAGGTAGCGGTACGGCACGGTGAGCAGCTTCACCCACATGCCGATCAGCGGCAGGTTGAGCACCACCAGCATCAGGTTGCCGATCCACATCGAGGCGATCAGGCCCCAGAAGAGCTGCGGCTTCTCGTTCATCACCTGCGGTCCGGGCGCGATGCCCTGGATCATGAGCGCGCCGATCATCAGCGCCATCACCGCGTTGCCCGGAATGCCGAGCGTGAGCATCGGGATAAAGGAAGTCTGCGCTCCGGCGTTGTTGGCGGACTCGGGACCGGCGACGCCCTGGATCGCGCCCTTGCCAAACCTCTCCGGGTTCTTCGAGACCTTCTTTTCCACGGTATAGGCGCCGAACGACGCAAGCAGCGCGCCGCCCCCGGGCAGGATGCCGAGGCAGGAGCCGAGCGCAGTGCCGCGCAGCACCGCGGGCCAGGCAGCCTTGAAGTCTTCCATGGTCAGCCAGAGGTTCTTCACCTTGGTGGCGAAGATCTCGCGGTGTTCGCCCTGCTCGAGATTCATGATGATCTCGGTCGCGCCGAACATGCCCATGGCGACGATGACGAAGCCGATGCCGTCGGAGAGCTCCGGGATATCGAAGGTGAAGCGCAGCACGCCGGAATTGACATCGGTGCCGATGATGCCGAACAACAGCCCCCAGACCACCATCGCGATCGCCTTGATCAGCGAGCCGTGCGCGAGCACGGTGGCGGCGATCAGGCCGAACACCATCAGCGAAAAGTATTCCGACGGGCCGAACTTCAGCGCGACCTCGGCGAGTGGCGGCGCCGCCACCGCGATGATCAGCGTCGCGACGCAGCCGGCGAAGAACGAGCCCAGCGCGGCGATGGCGAGCGCCGGCCCGGCGCGGCCCTGCCGTGCCATCTGGTAGCCGTCCAGACACGTGACCACCGAAGACGATTCACCCGGGATGTTCACCAGGATGGCGGTGGTCGAGCCGCCGTACTGCGCGCCGTAGTAGATGCCGGCGAGCATGATCAGCGCCGACAGCGGGTTCAGGTTGAAGGTGATCGGCAGCAGCATGGCGATGGTCGCCACCGGGCCGATGCCCGGCAGTACGCCGATCAGCGTGCCGAGGATGCAGCCGACGAACGCGTAAAAAAGGTTCTGCAGCGTGAACGCTACACCGAAGCCCATCCAGAGGTTGGCGAAGACTTCCATGAGCGCTCCGTTAGCTGTAGGCCGCCGGCCAGAGCGGGAAGGGCAGCGACAGGCCCTTCACGAACACCAGCCAGGAGAAGAGGATCAGGATCACGTAGAGGATCGTCACTTCCTTCCAGCGGAACTCGTGACCGCCGAGCGCGCCGACGTACACCAGCGCCGCCGTGGCGCCGACCAGGCCGAGCGGCTTCATCAGGTAGCCATAGAGCACCAGGCCGAGCGAGATCATGAGCAGCGGGCGGAAGCGAAACGGCGGCACTTTCGGCCCTTGCATCGCCAGCCCGCTGGCGAGGATCATCAGGCCGAGCACCACCATCAGACCGCCGAGCATGGTCGGAAAGTACGCGGGGCCCATGCGAACCGCGGTGCCCATCTGATAGTGCGTAATCGCCCAGATGGCGAAGAACAGCCCTGACGCGACGAACATCAGGCCAGACCAGAAGTCCTTGGGACTCTTGATTTTCATCTCTCCTCCAGCGCCGCTTGATGCGGTCTTTTGCCTCCTCGAAAGGCGGCAAAGTGTAACACGCACTTTTGCCCCGGCTACCTTGCGCCGGCGGTCAGGAACTGTCTTCGCCGCCCGAGGCGCTCGACATCCTCCGGCCGGTCGACATCCCATACCGTGCGCAGCGCGCTCCAGCGCAAACGCAACCGCGCGAGGCGCGCCACCGTCTGGGCGCAGACTTCGTTTCCGCCCCACTCGATGCGCTCGAAAATGGGGCGCGGCGCGCGGCGGCACGCGATCAGGGCATAGCCGCCGTCCTCGGCCGGCGCGATGACGACGTCGCATCCTGAGCGCAGCAGCCGCAGCGCGCGACGCAGGTCGCTCGCCCGCAGCTCGGGCGCGTCGACGCCGATCAGCAGCGCGTAGCGGTGTCGGCGCAGCGCGGCGCGCAGCGCGTGGTGCATGCGCTCGCCGAGATCGCCGCTGGACTGCCCGCGCAGCGTGATGCCGAACCGTCGCTCTTCCTTCAGGAAGAAAGGATGGCGCGCGTCCGGCGTGCCGTGCAGCTCGACCGGGCCGCAACGCGATGCAATCGCGGTCTGCAGAGCGCGCTCGGTCAGCCGCGCGTGCAGGCGCGCGGCGCCCCAGGCGCCGAGCTTCGCCGCGAGCCGCGTTTTCGCGCGCCCCGGCAGCGGCGCGCGTGCGAACACGATCACCGCGGCGTCAGCGTCCATACAGCCTGGCAAGCGACTCGGGGCTGGCTCCCATCGCATAGCAAAGCCGGATCCGCCACATCCGCAGGACGGTGCGCACCACTCCGCGCGACTCCCAGCGCCTTCCCGAGGTTGTCACTTTTTCGCGCAGGCAGACGGGGCGCGAGCGGCGCTTCATCGCCTTGCTGAACGCCACGTCCTCCATCAGCGGCAGCTCGGGAAAACCCGGGAAGGCCTCGCGGCGGACGAAGATCGCCTGATCGCCGGTGGCGATGCCGGTGAGCCGCGAGCGCAGGTTCATCGACCAGGCGACGACCTTCAGCAGCCGATGACGCCCCTCGATCTGCACGTCGAACCTGCCCCAAACATGGTTTTTCAATGCGTCACTAATTGGATTTTCAACTTGAAAAGGAAGAAGCGTATCCGCATGCAGGAAGACGAGGACGTCTCCCCTCGCCTCGCGCGCGCCGGCGTTCATCTGCGCCGCACGGCCGCGCGGCGCGATCACCACCTGGTCGCTGAGTCCGGCGGCGAGCTCGCGGGTCGCATCTTCGCTGCCGCCATCGACGACGATCACCTCGTGGCCGCGGCGGCGCAGCGGCGCGAGCGCCTCGAGCGCGGCGCGGATGCCCGCCGCCTCGTTCAGCGCCGGGATGACGATCGAAAGTCGTTCAGCGACCAGTCGTAGTCCAGGAACGAAAGCGGCACCTCGCCGCCCGGATAGCCGAGCCGCGAAGCATAGCGGGCGAAATACGCCTGGCGCGGCTCGAAGTCTTCCTTGAACCAGTCGAAGATCTTCGACACCTCCAGCCGGCCCTCGCGAAAGCGGTTGCGGCTGCGGTCGGAGAGAAAGCGCACCGCCTGCTCCTCGAGCTGCCGCTTCAGGCGCGCCGCGACGTAGGCCTCTTCGCGCAGCATCGGGCAGCCGACCGAGGCGCAATTCAGCGCGTAGTGCACGCGCGGCTCGCGATAGTTCTTCCTCAGCAGGCCGTGCTCGATCGCGTCGAGGCTCATCTTGCGGCCGAGCAGCGTGAAGAACTCGTCCTTGAAGGGGTTGCCGAAGATCTTGCCGAAATCCCAGATCGAGCCGATGTCGGGGTAGCGGATGAGGATCTTCTCGACGGTGAAGGCGTTGTAGGCGTTGATGAGGAACGCCATCTGCTCCTCGCGCGGCCAGCTCGCGAACTCCTTCTCCTTTACCGCCGAGAGCTGGTCGAGATAGGTCTGCAACGCCTTGCGATCGACGCCGGCGTAGCGAAGCTGCGACGCCTTGCCTCCGTCGAGCAGCACGACGTTCTTCTTCAGCTGAGCGTCCCACGGCGCATGCTCGAAGGCATGCGCCGTCGAGAGAAAAAACAGCGCGGCGAGGATCAGCCGCGCATCCATGCGTGAAATTTTTCCACTTTACGCAGCAGGCCTTCGGGTGCGCGCGCCTTGCGCCAGGCGCCGGCGGCGTACTTGTTCGCTTCGGCGAGCGTGGGGTAGATGTGAATCGTGCCAAGGATCTTCTTCAGGCCGATGCCGTGGCGCATCGCGGCGACGAACTCGACGATCAGCTCGCCGGCGTGCTCGCCGACGATGGTCGCGCCGAGGATGGTGTCCCTGCCCGGCGCGGTGAGCACCTTGACCAGGCCGTGCGCCTCGCTCTCGGCGATGGCGCGGTCGAGATCGTCGATGCCGTAGGTCGTCACCTCGCAGGCGATGCCGCGCTCGCTCGCTTCGCTCTCGTTCAGGCCAACGCGCGCCACCTCCGGCTCGGTGAAGGTCGCCCATGGGATCACCGCGTAGTCGGCGCGGAACTTCCGGAACGGCGCGAACAGCGCGTTCACCGACGCATACCAGGCCTGGTGCGCGGCGGTGTGCGTGAATTGATACGGGCCGGCGACGTCGCCGCAGGCGTAGATGTTCGGATAGAGCGTCTGCAGGTACGCGTTGGTCTCCACCGTGCGCCCTTTGCCGAGCGGAATGCCGAGCTCCTCCAGCCCGTAGCCGGCGGTATTGGGCACGCGTCCGAGCGCGCACAGCAGCGCGTCGAACTCGACGCCGACGCCCTTGCCCTCGTGCTCGCAAAGCAGAAGCTTCTTGCCGCCCTCGACCACGACCTGCTTCGCCCTGTGCCCGACGAGCACGTTGATGCCTTCCTGCTCGAACCGCCGCTTCACCAGCTCGGAAATCTCGGGGTCCTCGCGGGCCATGATCCGCGGCAGCATCTCGACCTGGGTGACCTGCGAACCGAGCCGTGCGAACGCCTGCGCCAGCTCGCTGCCGATCGGCCCGCCGCCGAGCACCAGCAGCCGCGGCGGCAGCTTGCGCAGGCTCCACACCGTGTCGGAGGTCAGAACCTCGACCTTGTCGAGGCCGGGAATCGGCGGCACCAGCGGCCGCGCGCCGGCGGCGATGATGATGGCGCGGGTGGTGAGCGTCCGGCCGTTGACCGTCACGCTCCACGGCGAAGTGATCTTCGCCTCGCCCTGGATGCACTCGACGCCCAGGTTGCTGTAGCGCTCGATCGAATCGTGCGGCTCGACCTGCTTCACGACGCGCTGCACGCGCTCCATCACCTCGGCAAAATCGAACTCCGCGCTGGCGCTGCGGATTCCGTACTTGGCGGAATTGCGGATCTGCGAGAGCACGCGCGCCGTCTTGATCAGCGCCTTGGAAGGCACGCAGCCGGTGTTGAGGCAGTCGCCGCCCATGCGGTGCTTCTCGATCAGCGTCACCTTGGCGCGGACCGTTGCGGCGATGTACGCCGAGACCAGGCCCGCCGATCCCGCGCCGATCACCACCAGGTTGCGGTCGAAGCGCGCCGGCCGCGGCCAGCGGGAGTAGACGCGCCGTGCCTTCAGCGAGTCGACCAGCTTCTTCGCGATCAGCGGGAAGATGCCGAGCAGCAGGAAGGCGCCGAGCAGCTCCCAGGACAGGATGCCGCGCGGCGAGTCGAGGCGCCCGAGCTGCGTCCCGGCGTTCACGTAGACGAGGGTGCCGGCGAGCATGCCGACCTGGCTCACCCAGTAGAACGTCCGGACGCGCATCGCCGACAGGCCGAGCGCGAGGTTGATGAGGAAGAACGGCACCACCGGCAGCAGGCGCAGGGTGAAGAGGTAGAAAGCGCCCTCCTTCGCCAGCCCTTCGTCGATCGCCTTCAGCCGCCCGCCGAAGCGTCCACGCACCCAGTCGCGCAGTACGAAGCGGGAGGCGAGAAAAGCGAGCGTCGCGCCGAGCGAGGAAGCGAAGGAGACGACCACCGTTCCCCAGAGCAGGCCGAACACCGCGCCGCCGGCGAGCGTCAGCAGCGTCGCGCCGGGCAGCGACAGACCGGTGAACGCGACGTAGGCGGCGAAGTAGAGCAGCACCGTCTGCAACGGATGCGCCCGATACCAGCCGTCGATCGCCGCCTGCTGCTGCTTCAGGGATTCGAAAGTGAAATAGCGGTGGCCGCCGACGGCGAAGAACACCCCGATGGCGACGACGACGAGAACGGCGACGAGGAGCCGGGCGCGGCTCACATCGCTAGAGCAGGCCGGAAGTCGCGCCGTGCGCCTGCTCGTCGAGCAGGCCGAGCAGCCGCTGGCTGGTTGCGCGCAGCCGCTGCGAGAGCATCAGCACCAGCTCCATCAGGATCTTGGCGCCGAGCAGCGGCTGTTCGACGATGATGCGCGCCAGGTTCTCGCGGTCGAGCACCGCGAACACCATCGGCCGAGTGGCGATGCAGGTGGCGAAGCGCGCCTCGCCGTCGATCATCGACATCTCGCCCAAAGTGCGGCCGGCCTCGACGGTGGCCAGAAGCTGCGGCGTGTTCCAGCGGTCGCGCTTGTGCACCTCGACCTCGCCTTCGAGCACCATCAGCATGAAGTCGCCGCCGTCGCCCTCGCGGATGATCTCGACGCCGGGGTCCGCCTTGTACACGACCATGAAGTGCGCCAGCAGCCGCACCTCCGCGCCGGAGAAGTTCTCCAGCAGCCGGCATTTCGGGATGAGCGCGTGCATCTGCTCGGCGAACTTGGTGGCGTCGCCGAGGGATTCGAGGTGCGCGAGCTGTGGGTGCGAAAATTCCGGCATGGCGCTCGCGCGATTATGCCGGATTCGCCCCGGACGACGCCCGCGGGTACCGGGTAGCGCTTCCGGCTCAGCGCCCCCGCTTGCGCCGCTTCCTCACTCCTTCGGCGAGCGTTTCGAGCACTTTGATCGAATCGTCCCAGCCGAGGCAGGCGTCGGTGACGCTCTGGCCGAACTTGAGCGGCTTGCCGGGAACGAGCTCCTGGCGGCCTTCGACCAGGTTCGACTCGACCATCACGCCGACGATGCGCTTCTCGCCGCCGCCGAGCTGCGCGGCGATATCGGCGGCGACGTCCGCCTGCCGCTGGTACTGCTTCGCCGCGTTGGCGTGCGAGCAGTCGATCATCAGCCGCTCGGGCAGCTTCGGCTTGGCGAGCTCCTCGCAGGCCGCGGCGACGCTCGCCGCGTCGTAGTTCGGCGTCTTGCCGCCGCGCAGGATGATGTGGCAGTCCTCGTTGCCGCGCGTCTCGACGATCGCCACCTGCCCGCTCTTGTGCACCGACAGGAAATGGTGCTTCTGCCGCGCGGCGAGCAGCGCGTCGACCGCGATCCTGACGTTGCCATCGGTGCCGTTCTTGAAGCCGACCGGGGCCGAGAGCCCCGAGGCGAGCTCGCGGTGCACCTGGCTTTCCGTGGTGCGCGCGCCGATCGCGCCCCAGGAGACGAGGTCGCCGAGGTATTGCGGCGAGATGACGTCGAGGAACTCGCAGCCCGCCGGCACGCCGGTCTGGTTGATGCGCACCAGCACGTCGCGCGCGATGCGCAGGCCCTCGTTGATGCGGAAGCTGCCGTTGAGGTACGGATCGTTGATCAGGCCCTTCCAGCCGACCGTGGTGCGCGGCTTCTCGAAATAGACGCGCATCAGCACCTCCAGGTCGCCGGAATGCTTCTCGCGCTCGACGGCGAGCTTTTCCGCGTAGGCGACCGCCGCGGCCGGATCGTGGATCGAGCACGGCCCGATCACCACCAGCAGCCGGTCCGAACGGCCATGCAGGATCTCGCGCAGCTTGCGCCGCGTGCCGGAGATCAGCTTCTCCACCGGCGTGCCCTGGATCGGGAAGAAGCGGATCAGGTTCTCGGGCGGCGGCAGCGGCACGATGTTCTCGATGCGCTCGTCGTCGGTCAGCGAGGTCTTGTCGCCGGGGATCGGGTTCTCGTAGCTCTCGGTCGGGGTCATGGTTTGTTCTCGGGGTTAAGCCCAAAAAAAAACCGCCAGGCTTTCGGCTGGCGGTTTTTTGGGATTCGTTGGGTGAGCTTAGCCGGCTCCCTCCGCCAGATGGCTGGGATAAAAGAAGAAGCCGAAGAAGAAGCTATGCGTCACGGTTTCGGATTCTGCCACAAAACCATCTGGGTGCACCGGAACAGCGCAATCGTCTTCCCGTCCGCCTCATTGGTGATCACCGCGTCCCAGACCTGGGTGGTGCGGCCGAGGTGCGCCGGGGTCGCCCGGCAGCGGATCGCGCCCTCGCGTGCGGTGCCGAGGAAATTGCTCTTTAACTCGAGGGTGGTGAAGCCGCGCGCGCCTTCCGGCAGCAGCGCCACGCAGCCGTAGCCGCAGCTCGTGTCGGCGAGCGCGATCACCGAGGCGGCGTGCAGGTAGCCGTTCGGCGCCATCACCTCTTTACGCACCGCCATCCGGCTCTCCACCGCCTCGGCGCTGACCGTGAGAATTTCCACGCCGAGCAACGCCGGCAGATGGCTTTTGCCGAAACGGTTGAAGTGCTCGGGCGTTGTATCAGCCATGTCGGACTACTTTATCCGATTGGCAGTCGGCAGCGATGACTGCCAGGCAAGGAGTTTGCTAGGTGGGAACCGTCGTGTTAGCGTTTTCCTACCGGCAAGCATTCAAGAAAGGCAGATGACAAATGTCGGCTAGCGTCGCGATTCCGATCGCAGGCTTCAAGGACGTCTACGACGTCCCGGCGGTAGAGAAAGCTCTGCAGGACCTGCCGCCCGGCGCCAACGAGGCGTTGCGCGCGGTGTACGAAAAAATGCTGCGCCTCGGCGGCCAGCGCTTCACCGTCAAACCCTCCGCATTGCCCGAGATGGACGTCCTGTTCGAGGATCTGCCGAACTTCGCGCTGGTGCTCGAGGACATCCGCAAGCACCTCGCGCTCTGCATCGGCTCCGAGGACTCGGTCGAGCTGCCGCCGATGCTGCTGCTCGGCGAGCCCGGCATCGGCAAGACGCACTTCGCGCGGCGACTGGCACAACTCCTGGGCACGGGCTTCGGCTTCGTGCCGATGAGCTCCCTCACCGCGGGCTGGG
>Ga0137410_10000613_pt1 | contig 24787 bp, 20 predicted proteins | sample CZODoug1_16funga_FD_108878 | JGI IMG/M metagenome (GOLD analysis project Ga0137410, IMG submission 108878) | Vadose zone soil fungal communities from Angelo Coast Range Reserve, California, USA - CZODoug1_16fungal (Illumina Assembly) | ecosystem: Environmental > Terrestrial > Soil > Vadose zone... | reverse complement strand
CCCCTGCGCGGAAAAACGATGCAGGGACGATTTGAGATCATGGATGGTCTTGGCGGTCGCTTCACCTTCCAGCAGATTCTTCACTCGATCGGCAAGTGGCTTGTCCGACAGCGTGACCAAAGCTCCTGATCCCGCCGCAACGGAAAGGGCGATTCTCTCCGGAGTCGCCGCTACTGGCGGCTCATCGGCCGGCTGCAACAACAAAAACTCGGACTGTACGGGTTGCGGGTCCTCCTTCTCCTCTTTCTCTTCTTCTTCCGCCTCCTCCGCGGTGTCGGTGTGCTCAGTCGGGATCGCAATCGCCAGAGGCGCTCTGTCAGCCAGGCCTGCGAGATACTGATCGAGCTCGCTCACCGTTTTGATCTCCCGGTAATCGCCTTCTGCCGCCTCCGTCATCGGAAGAACTTCCTTTAGCAGCGATGAAAATTCCAACTCGGCAAACAACGCCCGCAACGCTTCCACATCCGGCTCGCCAATTCTCATTGCCGGAACATCAAGATCAACCGCTACATCAGTGTCAATAGTCACCAGTTGTTTACTCGTCAGAATGTTCTCGCGATTATTCTGAAGCGATTCCCGATACGACTTCTTCTCCACTTCGGCCGCACGCTCAAGCGCCTGCTCGACGCTGCCGAAGCGCCGGATGATTTCAACCGAGCCTTTGTCGCCGATCCCGGGGGCCCCTGGGATGTTGTCCACCGAATCGCCGCGCAACGCCATCACGTCGACGACACGCGACGGCGGAACACCGAGAATTTCTTCGACCTTCGCCGCATCACAGATCAAATTGTCCTTCGGCGGGTTCAGGACGCATACCTTGTCATCAACGAGTTGGAGCATGTCCTTGTCGCTGGACACAACGAAGACTTCATAAGACTCCGACACAGCCTTCCGGGCCAGCGTTCCGATCACATCGTCGGCTTCATAGCCCGCGAGCTGCAGAATCGGAATCCGATACCCTTCAAGCGCGCGCCGGATATATGGCACCTGTTGCACAAGATCCGGAGGCATCTCTTTGCGGTTCGCCTTATAACCGCCATACTCTGCTTCCTTAAATGTTTGTGTCTTGATATCGAACTTGCGGATGGTGGTGATCGCCTCCGCCTGCTGATTGCGAATCGTCGGCGCCCCTACGTCGAATACCGCCGCCAGGTATTCCGGAGAGAAGTCGTCGCGCAACTTGCGCAGCATGTTCACGAAGACAAGAATCGCGGCCGTCGGGACGCCCGTTTTCGTGGACATCGGCCGCTGCCGCGCCATTGCGTGATATGCGCGGAAAATGAATGACATGGCGTCGATGAGGAAAATACGGCCCTTGCCCTCGGTGGAAAGCGGCCGCAGTTTCGACGGCGTGCTCCCGCTCATTTCGCCCGGGTTCGCCGGGCCTTTCGGCGACAATGCTTTCTTTGGAGGCAACCGGCCCAGTTTATCAGGCTGAAAGCGGATCGTTCACAAGTGGTCCCAAACAGAAACTCGCGGCTCGGGAGATTGTTTGCCTCCGGAGCCGCGAGCGGGGAAGGTATTCGTTTGCGCGGTCGAGCGCCTAGAAAATCACGACTAGCGCAAGCCGAACCCCTGGATGCAGCACATCAAACAAGAAATATTCGCCGTCGATATAGTCGACGTAGCAATCGTCGGAATACGACCAGTCGGCCGGCCACACCTCGACAAACTCGAACCAATAGCCGCTGTATTGAAATCTGGGACGGATCGGTCGGTACCCGTCCCTGGATCAGCGCCTTGTCGTTCTGCCGCACCCGTTCCAGATCAAACAAAAAGAAAGTCTTGTTCTTGATAATCGGTCCAGTTACCGAAAATCCATACTGGTCGCGCGTGGAGGCGGCTCGCGGAACTCCATCACGATTGGAAAAAAAGTCGTTTGCGTTCAGGTCTGTGCGTCGTCCGTACCACCAGCCACTGCCATGGAGTTTATTGGTTCCCGACTTGAGCAGGACGTTCACGACGGTTCCACCGTTGCTGCCGTACTCCGCGGAGAAGCTGTTGTTCTGGACCTTGAATTCCTGGATCACTTCCGCCGAAGGCACGTAGCTCAAATTCGAGGTTGCCCCTTCGCCCTGTTCCGGCCCAGTTGCCAGAGTTCCATCCAGTCGGATTTCTGCGGACGCGTAGCGTTGTCCGTTCGAAGAGAAGTCGGTGCCAACCGGGTATCCGACTCCATTGTTCAGTTCGGTCACGCCCGCGGATAAATAGACGAGCTTCGTCACATCGCGGTTCGCCAGTGGCATCCGGCTGATGAACTCATTCGTGACTTCCGTTCCAAGCGAAGCACCGCCTGTATCGAGGAGCGGGGCACTTTGCGTCACGGTGACGGTTTCCATGACCGACAGCGGTTTCAACGTAAAGTTCAGTGTTGCTTGCTGACTGACTGCCAGCACGATGTCTCTTTGATCAATAGGACGGAAACCAGCAGCTTCTGTTTTCGCTGAGTATTTTGCGGGCCGAAGTCCGTTGACGACGTACAGCCCGTTTTGATTGGTCTCTGCTGACGCCGATACGCCGGTGTCGTCATCGGTGAAGATGACTTTGGCATGGGCCACCACTGCGCCCGACTGATCGGTCACAATCCCCCTAATTTGCGCGGTGTAGCTGCCTTGCGCGAAGACCACAGAGATTCCGCAGAACAGAAAGAGGATGGAAGCGATCAGCTTTTGGCACATCGGCATAAGGGGCTCCTCGGGGAAAGCGGCTTTCGAGGTTGCTTACGTATTCTTACGATTAGATACTTTTACTTACCTTTGCGCCGCGAGTCAAGGACTTTACAGAGCTTCATTCGTCCTTGGAAGAGGATCAGCTCGGTTTGGATTCGAGCGTCTCACGCAACGCTCGGCCCAGATCGTCCTGCCGATCCGTATCGAGCTTGGCGCCGTTCGCGGTGAGGTAGAGAACGTCGATGGCCATCTGGCCTTCGGTTTCGATGAGTGCAATTTCGATGTTGCACCCCTGCTTTGAAATTTGGGAACACATTTTGTAGAGCAGCCCCGGACGATCCTGGGTCAGGATCTGAAGGAGCGTGCTGTGCGGGGAGCAGGCGTCGTCGAATTCGACCTGGGTCGCGATCTTTACTTTGGTGGAGGTGGTTTTCTCTGACCGCAGGCGGTCCTGGAGCATGCGCGCTACGTCAACTTTTCCAGCGATTACGGCAGCAATGCTTTGCTTCAGCCGCTCCCACTCCGGGATATTCAGCTCCAGCGTCCGGAAACGATCTGTGAAGAAGAACGTGTCTACAACCACGCCCTCGCCGTTCGAAAACGCATTTGCCTTGACGATATTCATCCCCCACGCGGCCAGCGCGCCGGAAACGGAAGCAAACAAGAATGGCCGGTCGGTGGTGATCAATGTCAGTTCGTACCAATGACGAACCTGCTTCAGACTCAGCTGAACGGAATCTTTGCTGAGCTGCGCGGCCATCTCGGCGTGCGCCAACACATCGCTGACGCCGTGCATGCGCAGATATCGCTGCGGCAGTCCTTCGAGAAAATTGTTGATTTTCTTTCCAGCCACGGGCGCGAGTGAGCGGAGATGCGCCAGTGTCGAATCGTTGTTGTCGGTATGTACACGCTCATCGGCGCTTCGATTCAGGTAGTTGGCGGCGGCAATGTAGAGTTGCCATAAGTTGTCGGCTTTCCAAGCCGTCATGGCCTCCGGATTCACAGCCTTGATGTCGGCGTAGGTCAGCAGGCACAGCATCTTCAGCCGCTCGGGCAGGCCGACCTTATCCGCAAACGTTTTGACGTTTGCGGGATCGAACACATCCCGGCGCATGGCCGCCGACATTTCCAGGTGGCCGCCTACCAGGAATCGCAAGGAGTCGCGGTCCGCTGGATCGAGGTCGAGCCGATCGGCGCAGCTCTCGGTGAATTGCAGGCTGGCTTCAACGTGATTGTCGCCCGGCGCAGCTTTGCCGGAATCGTGCAGCAGCAGGGCCAGGTAGAGCAATTCAGGCTGTTCCAGTTCCCCCAGCAGTTCCGCGAATCGCCGGTCCCATTCTGTTTTTGAATCGCGCAGACGATGCAGATTCTCAATCGCGAGAAACGAGTGTTCATCCACTGTGTAGCGATGATAGAAATCACGCACGACCAACGCCTCGATGCCTTTCAGTTCGGGCAGCAGAAGCGGCAACAGACGTAGCGCATTCATCGCGCGTAAAGCGTCGGCGGCATGCGGTTGCGACAGCGTTTCCTGAAGATAAAGCCAGAGCTCCGCGCCCCTTGGAGGCGTAGAGGCCAGCGCTGGAAGTACCTGTTCAATCTTGTATTCCGTGGTCGTGCTCAGTTTTAGTCCCTGCTGGGCCATGAAGTGAAACAGCCGCAGCAGCATCTCCGGATCCTGCAAGGAATCGGGCTTTTGTACGAAGATCAGTCCATCGACCACCGAAAAGTCCGCTGTTGAGACGCGCGATCTCCAACTCTGGAATTGGCGATACACGGACGACCACGCCGCTGGAATTTCCTCCAACAGCTGTGCGCTCACGCGATGTACGGCGCGAGCGTGGCCAAAGTAAACCCGCATCCAGTCGGCGGCGGTTGCGATCTCAATGTCCGCGACGCCGATTTTGCGGACCGCGGCTTCGTCCTGGGCCTCCCAGGTGAGGGTGTTGTCGTGGCGTCCGTGGAGAAAATGGAGAAAGCAACGCGTGGACATCTGGAAGTCCAACGCGGCGTCCAGCGCTCTGCGCGACGAGACGGGCAGCAACGCCCTGGGGTCCGGCCATGAGCTTAGCTTTTCCATGGCCGAGATCAACGCCAGCCAGTACGTGACGTTGTAATCGCGCAGACCGCCGGGTCCGTCCTTCACGTTGGGCTCGAGATGAAAGACGGTATTGCCGAACTTGTGCTGCCGGCTGCGCGTGATTTCTCCCAGGTTTTGGATCAGGTTCTGACATTCCCGCGCGACCAGCCGGGGAACGGCCTTTTCGTGGAGCCGCGAAAACAAATCGCGATCGCCTGCCAGGTAGCGGCAGTCCAGCAATGAAATCGCGAACTCGACATTGTTTGGATCGAATCGTTCGCACTCGGCCAGCGTTCGCGTCGCGGGACTGAGCTTCAGCCGCAGATCCCACACTTCCTGCGAAAAACGGCGGATGGAATCCTTAAAGGCGTCTTCGGTGCCTCCGCCTGCATGCAGAAAAAGGAGGTCGATATCGGAATGGGGAAAGAGCCAGCCTCGGCCGAAGCCGCCGGTTGCGACCAGGGCGAAGCCCTCCGGCCCCGTAGGGTTGGCCGAAATGATTTCACTCCAGAGGCGGACTAGGATGGATTCAACGACCGCAGTGCGCTGGGCGAGGGCTACGCTGCCTTCGCCGCGCACAGAAAACTCCTGCTGGATACGCGCGGACTCCTTCGCGTACAGGTCCCGCAACTCGGCGCTGGCGATGGGCAAGGTGTTCATTACGGCGACGATCTCTCCGTCCTGCGCTAAACTGCTGGCGGAGGAGGGAGGCTGGTCTCCGCTGTTTCCAAAGCCCTGCCGCGGTCGAAGGGCTAGATCGCGCCGCCGCCGCGTTCCTCGTTGCGAATACGAATGGCGTCGTCGATTCGCGAGAGGAAAATCTTTCCGTCTCCGATCTTCCCGGTCTGAGCCGCCTTCACGATCGCTTGCACTACTTTCTCCACCATGTCATCGGCCAGCACGATTTCCAGTTTCACTTTGGGGATCAAGTCCACGGTGTACTCGCGTCCCCGATAAAACTCGGTGTGTCCTTTTTGCTGGCCATGGCCGCGAGCTTCGAACACAGTCATGCCCTCGACACCAATCTCGTGGAGAGCGCCCTTCACGACTTCCAGCTTGGCGACCTGAATAATTGCTTCGACCTTTGTCATGTCGTTTCTTCCATCGTTGGCCGAGGGCGTTGGTCGTTGGCAAACATTACCTTTCGCGCGACCAGCAAGCAACGACCTCTTGCCCAGTTTACAGAACCCGCCGCTGCCGGACTATCCAAAGAGCGACTCCCGCAGTATGTGCCCACAAACGGGCTCAGCAACAAGATCAACGCGTTCTTGGCTTGCTATCCCATAGAGCCGACGCAAGATAACATTAGTCGTTCCCTTGTGCTTTGCGGAAGTCGAAACTATTTATTCGTACTATTAGGAATCCTTGATGGCCCGTGTCGCTTACCAGTAATCTGCTGCGGAAATTCTCATCTCAACTATCGAAATTCTGAATTGTACTTTCCACGCACCCAGGCTGTACCAAAGAAGATGGCAATCCATCTGCGATGAACGGAACGGCAGTCCAGAGCCGGGCGAGGGTGACTTCGTCACTCGCGAGCGGGTTGTCGCGAGCGGAAATTCATGCCGAGCCCATCTTCCAGCGCGCACGGACTGCCCCCTGCCCAGGGGCTGTACAACCCTGCCCACGAGCACGACGCTTGTGGGATGGGTTTTGTCGCGAGCATCCGCGGCCAAAAGAGCCATGTCATCATCGAGCAGGGAATCCAGGTTCTGATCAGCCTGACGCACCGCGGAGCCTGCGGTTGCGATCCTGAAACGGGCGACGGCGCCGGTGTTCTGATTCAAACCCCGCACAAGTTTTTTGCTCGCGAGTGCGCCAAGCTTGGGTTCGAATTGCCTGCACCGGGTGCGTACGCGGTGGGCATGACGTTCCTGCCGGTCGAGCGACATCAGCGCCTTCAGTGTGAAGGAATTCTGGAGCGTATCGTCCGCGAAGAAGGACTGGAAGTGCTGGGATGGCGAGACACTCCCGTGGACGGTTCCGCCGTTGGCCGGGTCGCGCGAGTTTCGCAGCCGTACATTCAGCAGATTTTCGTCGGCTGCCCTGCAGGTTTGAACGACGACGCCTTTGAACGCAAGTTGTACGTTGTTCGCAAGCGCGCGGAAGGGGAGGTTGCGGGCTCCGAGATGGAAGATGGCGGCATGTTCTACGTGCCCTCGCTCTCCGCGCGAACCATCGTGTACAAAGGGCTGCTGTTGGCTCCGCAGATTGCCAACTTCTACACCGAGTTATCCGATCCCGATGTCGCCAGCGCTCTCTGCCTGGTGCACCAGCGCTTTTCAACCAACACATTTCCCAGCTGGCAACTGGCTCATCCCTATCGCTATGTCGCGCATAACGGCGAGATCAACACGCTCAAGGGAAATGTGAACTGGATGAATGCGAGGCAGTCGGTGTTGCAGTCGGACCTGTTCGGAGACGATCTGCAAAAAGTTTATCCGACCATTGCGCCCGGCGGCAGCGACTCGGCAAGTTTCGACAACGCCGTCGAATTACTTTTCCAGGCCGGACGTTCGCTTCCGCATGTCATGGCAATGCTGATCCCCGAGGCTTGGGCGGGCAATCCTCACATGAAGGCTGAGAAGCGGGCCTTCTACGAGTATCACGCATCTCTTATGGAACCGTGGGACGGACCTGCCGCCATTGCCTTCACTGATGGACGCGTGGTCGGTGCGATCTTGGACCGCAACGGATTGCGTCCCGGTCGATACATCGTGACGCATGACGACCTGGTGGTGATGGCGTCCGAAACTGGCGTGCTCGACATTGCGCCCGAGAGAATCAAGACCAAAGGCCGCCTTCAACCCGGGAAGATGTTCCTGGTCGACACGGTCGAAGGCCGCATCGTCTCCGACAAAGAGATCAAGAAACGGCTGGCGAGCCGGCAGCCTTACGGCGAGTGGCTGAAAGAAAATCAGATCACGCTTGACCACCTGCCTGAGCCGGTGCGGGTGCACGCCTCCGACCACAGTACGATTCTTGCCCGGCAACGCACCTTCGGCTACACCGACGAAGACCTGCGCATGATTCTCGAACCCATGGCCTCGACCGGAGAAGAACCGGTGGGTTCGATGGGAACCGACACGCCCCTTGCTTGCCTGTCGGACCGTCCGCAGCCGTTATTCAACTACTTCAAGCAGCTGTTCGCCCAGGTGACCAATCCGCCAATCGATCCGATCCGAGAAGAAATGGTGATGTCGTTGGTCAGCTACATCGGGACCGAGCGGAATATTCTCGACGAGACTCCCGAAAACTGCCACACGCTGAAGTTGCCGCATCCCATCTTGACGAATCGCGACCTGGAGAAATTGCGACGTGTTTCGCGCGGCGATCTGCTGGCGACCACGCTGCCCGCACTTTTTCGCGCTTCGGACGGAGAGGCTGGTCTCAAACGCGCGCTGGATGAACTGTGTCAGCGGGCGTCGCTGGCAGTCGAGTCGGGATACAGCCTGCTGATTCTGTCGGATCGCGGTGTCAATAAAGACTATGCTCCCATCCCCAGCCTGCTCGCTCTGGCGGCTGTGCACAACCTGCTGGTGCGGGAGGAAACTCGCACTCAGGTTGCGCTCATCGTCGAGTCCGGCGAGCCTCGCGAGGTCATGCACTTCGCTCTGCTGTTGGGGTTTGGCGCCAGCGCCATGAACCCCTACCTGGCGATCGAAACGCTGGAAGACATTGCGCGCCGCGGATATTTGCCCGAAAGCCTGAGTGCGGAGCTCGCGACGAAAAACTTTATCAAAGCGACTAACAAGGGCCTGTTGAAGACGTTCTCTAAGATGGGCATCTCAACTCTGCAAAGTTATCGCGGAGCGCAAGTCTTCGAAGCGATCGGCCTCGGCAAAGATTTGGTGGATTCCTATTTTGCCGGGACGACCTCGCGGCTCGAGGGGATCGGTCTGGATGTGCTGACTCGGGAAGCCCAGATGAAGCACGAGCACGCGTTCCGGCCCGTCACAGATTTCGAGACCGAACTTCCGGCTGGTGGAAGCTACCACTACCGCACCAACGGCGAATATCACCTGCTGAATCCGCTGACGATCAGCAAGTTGCAGCACGCGGTACGCGAGTCGAGCTTCAAGACTTTCCAGGAATACACCGAACTGATCGACGAACAGAGCCGCAATCTGGCTACGCTGCGCAGTATGCTCCAGATCAGGAAGTCGGAAGAACCGATTCCGATCGAAGAGGTCGAGCCGGCCAAGGAGATCGTGAAGCGCTTCACCACCGGCGCCATGTCATTCGGTTCGATCAGCAAAGAAGCCCATGAGACGCTCGCGATTGCCATGAACCGCATCGGTGGCAAGTCGAACACCGGTGAAGGCGGCGAGGACGAAGGACGCTTCAAGGCCGATCCCAACGGCGACCTAAGACGTAGCGCGGTGAAGCAGGTGGCGTCCGCGCGCTTCGGAGTGACCACAAACTACCTGGTGAATGCCGACGAACTCCAGATCAAAATGGCGCAGGGAGCCAAACCCGGCGAGGGTGGCCAGCTTCCCGGTCACAAGGTGGACGACGTCATCGCGCGCTTGCGGCATTCGATTCCCGGTGTCGGCCTGATATCGCCTCCTCCTCATCACGATATTTATTCGATCGAGGATCTGGCACAACTGATCTTTGATCTGAAGAATGTCAATCCGCAAGCTCGCATTGCCGTAAAGCTCGTGGCTGAAGTAGGAGTCGGCACCGTCGCGGCTGGAGTGTCCAAGGCTCATGCCGATGTCGTGCTGATCAGTGGAGACAGTGGTGGCACAGGCGCATCACCCTTGAGTTCGATCAAGCACGCCGGCATTCCGTGGGAGCTGGGATTGGCTGAAACCCAGCAGACACTGTTGTTGAACGATCTGCGCAGCCGCATTCGAGTGCAAACCGACGGCAAATTGCAAACCGGACGCGACGTCGTGATCGCGGCTCTGCTGGGTGCGGAAGAATTCGGCTTTGCTACGACGCCGCTCGTGGCGATGGGATGCATCATGATGCGCAAGTGCCATCTCAACACGTGCTCGGTTGGCATTGCCACACAGGATCCCGAACTGCGTAAGCACTTTCAGGGACAGCCCGAACACGTCATTAATTTCTTCTTCTTTATCGCGGAGCAGGTGCGCCAGTACATGGCTGAGATGGGCTTCCGCACCGTAGATGAGATGGTCGGCCGGGTGGACATGCTCGACTCGCGCCCCGCCGTGAATCACTGGAAGGCGCGCGGGCTTGACTTGTCCGCGATTCTCTATAACCCTCCCCTCCCCTCGCGAGTGGAGCGGTATTGCGTGCACGCGCAGGATCATGGATTGAAAGACGCACTGGATCACCAGCTGATCGAACGCGCGCGGCCGGCGCTGGAAGAGCGCCTGCCGGTAAAAATGAATTTCCCGATTCGCAATGTCCATCGCTCCGTGGGCGCCATGCTCAGCGGAGAAATTGCCCGCCGCTACGGCTCTGAAGGTTTGCTCGACGATACGATCCAGGTCCAGCTGACTGGGTCCGCAGGCCAGAGTTTTGGCGCATTCCTGGCACGCGGAGTCACCTTAACCTTGGAAGGCGATGCCAACGACTACGCGGGCAAGGGCCTTTCCGGCGGGCGGCTGGTGGTGTATCCACCGAAAAACTCCGGGTTCGCGGCCGAAGAAAACATTCTGGTTGGTAACGTTGTGCTGTACGGCGCGACCAGCGGAGAAGCGTTCTTCAACGGCATTGCCGGAGAGCGCTTCGCGGTTCGTAATTCGGGAGCGACTGCGGTAGTCGAAGGAGTGGGCGATCACGGCTGCGAATACATGACCAAAGGCTTGGTTGTCGTACTGGGCGCCTGCGGCCGGAACTTTGCCGCCGGGATGAGTGGGGGCCTGGCCTACGTCTTCGATGAGCGCTTTGACTTCACCGAAAAGCGCTGCAATCGAGCCTCGGTCGATGTCGGACCATTGCTTGAATCCGCGGATGTTCGAATCGTGCATGATCTCGTCACGCGTCACGCTGAGTTGACGGGAAGCCGCCGAGCGCGCTGGATTCTCGACCACTGGCCGGAGATGCTGCCGCGGTTCATCAAAGTCTTCCCGCATGAATTCAAGCGAGTTCTGGGTGTAAGCCGCACGCACCAGCCTTACATTCCGGGCCAGGTTCTACCTGTTTTGGCAGAGGCGCAGCAGGTGCAGCATGGGTAATGCCACGGGCTTCATGGAGCACGGGCGCGAACTTCCCACTCGCCGCCCGGTCACGGAACGGGTCAACGATTGGTTCGAAATTTATCAGGACTTCCCGCAAGCCAAGTTGCGCGATCAGGGTGCGCGCTGCATGGATTGCGGTGTGCCCTTCTGCCACACCGGCTGCCCGGTAAACAACGTCATCCCCGACTGGAACGACCTGGTGTATCGCGGTCGTTGGAAAGATGCTGTGCGGCAATTGCATGCGACCAATAATTTCCCGGAATTCACCGGGCGAATCTGTCCCGCTCCGTGCGAAACGGCATGCGTACTCGGTATCAACCAGCCGCCGGTGACGATCAAGCAGATCGAAAAGAGCATTGTCGAACGCGGATTCGAAGAAGGTTGGATCCATCCCGAACCGCCCCGGCATCGCACCGGGAAAAAAGTCGCAGTGATCGGCTCGGGGCCCGCCGGACTAGCCACCGCGCAGCAACTCTGCCGCGCCGGCCACGCGGTTACGGTATATGAGAAGTCGGACCGCATCGGCGGTCTTCTGCGTTACGGCATTCCTCACTTCAAGCTGGAAAAACATATTGTCGACCGGCGTCTGGCGCAGATGGAAGCCGAGGGAGTGCAATTCGTCACCAACACGCACGTCGGCAAGAATGTCTTGGTGGAGGAACTACAGCGCGATTTTGATGCGATTATTCTCGCAGGCGGCTCCGAACATCCGCGCGACTTGCAGGTGCCGGGCCGCGAACTTAACGGAATTCACTTTGCCATGGAATTCCTGCCACAGCAAAACCGGCGCTGCGAAGGCGATACGCTCGACCCTGACAGGGACATTCTGGCCACGGGGAAACGCGTCGTCATCATCGGCGGCGGCGATACTGGAGCCGATTGCCTGGGCACTACTCATCGGCAAAAGCCGCAGTCGGTGCATCAGTTCGAGATCATGCCTATACCACCAGACGAGCGTTCTCCGCTAACGCCGTGGCCGTTGTGGCCGATGCAATTGCGGGTCGAAGGCGCGCACGAAGAAGGCGGCATCCGGGATTGGGGCATCGCCACCACTGCACTTACCGGAGACGCTGAAGACAACATCAAACAACTTCATGCGGTCCGCGTTGGGCCTCCACCGAAGTTCGAACCCATTCCTGGCACCGACTTCACGATGGATGCCGACCTGGTGTTGATCGCGATGGGCTTTGTGGGTCCGGTGCGGGACGGAATGATCGAGCAACTTGGAGTAGCGCTCGATCCGCGCGGCAACGTCGCGACCGATGACAGTTATATGACTTCTGTTCCCGGTGTGTTCGCTGCTGGCGATATGCGTCGCGGCCAGTCGCTCGTTGTGTGGGCGATTTCGGAAGGCCGGAAAGCTGCCGCTGCGGTCGACCGTTATCTGATGGAATCAGGAAAATCATCCGCGCCTGGGCGTCAGGTCCCGCAGGTAGCTGCAAGACTTGTATCGTGACGGCGTGTTAAAAAAAGCGAGCCGGCGATTTACGCGGGCATGAGCCCGCTATAGATCGCCATCCCGACGACCGCATCCACTCCGATCGCGTGCAGCTCGTCAACCTCTTCTTGAGTACGAATTCCTCCCGCGGCGATGAATTGTTTCTCCGTTGCACTGCGCAGTTGTCGCACGACATCGAGTGGGATCCCCTGAAGCAAGCCCTCTGTGTCGATATGCGTGTAGAGGAACGCTCCACATAATTTTTCGAGAGCGCCCATCATTTCCAGGGGTGTAATCGAAGTCATTTCCTGCCAGCCCTTGATCGACACACGGCCGCCCCGGGAGTCCACGGCGAAAACCAGTTTGTCTGAACCGACTCCGTCTGCCATGCGTTGGGCGAATCCGACGTTGATGGCACCTTGCGAAATCAAGGACGATCCGACGATGACCCGTTGCGCTCCGAGAGCTAAGATTGCCTGGGCCGCTTCGAGCGAGCGGATCCCGCCCCCAACCTGGCAAGCCAGCTGACCGGCGATTTCCCGCACCAGATCGGCGTTGTCGCCCCGACCCATCGCGGCATCGAGGTCGATGACTTGCACCAGAGAATATTTGGAGAAGCGGTCCACCCACTCCTGAAAGTTGTTGAACTCCAGCGCCTTCTTCCTGCCCTGGACAAGCTGCACAACCTTGCCTCCCATCAGATCGATCGAAGGAATCAGCATGGCAACCTCACTGGGATGCCCTCCGAACGAAGTTTCTCCTTGAGATCGGCAAGCCGGCCTACGCCGTAGTGAAAAATCGAAGCCGCCAGCGCGGCATCGGCGTGCCCGTCGCGGAAAACTTCGACGAAATGATCGGCGTCTCCCGCGCCTCCCGAAGCAATGACGGGGATGCGAACGGAATCCGCGACCGCTCTGGTCAAGTCGCAATCGAAGCCGGACGCCGTACCGTCGCGGTCCATCGAAGTGAGTAGAATCTCGCCCGCGCCGCAGCTTTGGGCATGACGGGCCCAGGCTACGGCATCGACGCCGGACGCGTTCCGGCCGCCGCGTGTGAATGCTTGCCACTGTTGTGCGTTCCCGGAACACTTGGCATCAATCGCCACCACCACCGCCTGCGAACCGAAGCGCTCCGCAATTCGCGTGATCAGGCTGGGGTCGGCAAGTGCGGCGGAGTTGATGCTGACCTTGTCCGCGCCCGCGGCAAAGACTGCGGCGGCATCGTCGAGAGTACGAATTCCACCACCGACGGTGAATGGAATGAAGAGCTGCCGTGCCGTTCGGGATACCGTATCGAGAAGCGTAGTGCGATTCTGGTGTGCCGCCGAAATATCCAGAAGCACGACTTCGTCTGCGCCAGCCTCACTATGTGTATTAGCAAGCTCGGCGGGATCGCCCGCGTCCCGCAGGTTCACGAACTGCACGCCTTTGACGACGCGTCCAGCGTCCACGTCGAGGCAAGCGATGATGCGTTTGGTCAGCATGTCAGAGAGTACAGAAGTTGCGTAGCACAGTGAGTCCAACGTCTCCAGATTTTTCGGGATGAAACTGAACTCCAAATAGACGATCGCGCTCAACGGCAGCCGAGAATTTACCGCCATACTCGCAAGCCGCCACGGTTTCTTCGGTCATCGGGACTCGAAAGGAGTGCGAGAAATACGCGAACGACTCAGAGGGAATTCCGTGAAACAGAGGAGAATTCGTGGAAAGTTCAAGCTGGTTCCATCCCACGTGCGGCGACTTTACGGCCGAAGGAAAGTGCTCGCATTCGCCGCCAAAAATTCCGAGGCCAGATGTCTGAGGTGCTTCCTGGCTGTGTGCGAACATCCACTGCATCCCGACGCAGATGCCCAGAAAGGGCGTGGCGCAGGCGATTGCGGTCACAATCGCATCCTGCAATCCCGAGCGGCCCAGATTCTCGGTCGCCGCAAAATGACCTACTCCCGGAAGGACAATGCGGTCGGCCGTCGCGACACACTTTGGGTCGGCGGTAATAGCACATTCTTGTCCCAGCCAGTCCAGCGCCTTCTTGACGGACACAGGATTGCCGGCGCCGTAGTCCACGATGGCGATCATTACAGAACTCCTTTGGTCGTTGGGAGGAGACGGATCATTCTCGCGTCGCGCCAGCAGGCGGCACGCAAGGCACGCGCAAATGCCTTGAAGAGCGCTTCGATCTTGTGATGGCTGGATCGTCCGTACAAAATTTTTGCGTGAACATTTGCCCGGGCTCCGCGCGCAAAGCCTTCGAAGAAGTCGTATACCAGTTCCGCCTGGAGATCGCCGACTAGGCGAGTTCGCACCTTGGTGTCGATCGTAGCCGCTGTGCGTCCGCAGAAATCGACCGCAACGAGACCGAGGGTTTCATCCATCGGCATCAGGAAGTAGCCAGCCCGCAGAATGCCGCGCTTGCTGCCGAGCGCCTTGTCGAACGCCTGGCCGAGGACGATCCCGACATCCTCCACGGTGTGGTGCTGGTCCACATCGAGGTCGCCGCGAGCCTTGAGTTTCAGATCGAAGCCGCCGTGATGCGCGAACAATTCGAGCATGTGATCGAAGAAGCGGATTCCCGTGGAAACCTGATAATGCCCTCGGCCCTCAATCGTGAGCGACAGCTGGATGTTTGTCTCTTTGCTCTTGCGCTGGATGCTGCCTTTTCTCATGGTCTGAAGACTCCTTGCGCAAGGCCGAGCTCTTGCAGAGTTTCCTGGAGTGCCCCGAGCAGGCGGTCGGTGTGCGCGCGTGGGCCGAGCGTGATGCGAACGCAACCTTCGCAGCCATGGTCGCTGGATCGATCGCGAACGAGAATGCCGCGTTGCCGCATGCTCTGAACGAAATCAGACGAGCCAAATCTCGCGAGCACAAAGTTCGCCTCGCTCGGCCAGTAAGGAATCCCGTTGGATTTCAACGCGTCCTCCAGTCGTGCGCGTCCTTCACAGACTTCACGTACGTAGCGCTGGATAAACGCCTGGTCGGCGAGCGCGTCCGGGAGGCACGCGAGCGCGATTCCATTTACGTTATATGGGGAACTCACCAGGCGGATCGAGCGAATCTGCTCCGGATCGCCGAGAAGCACACCGATTCGGAGTCCAGCCAGTCCATATGCTTTCGAGAAAGTACGAGCCACAAATAGGTTGGGAGTTTCGCGCCAATACTTCAACAATGTTTGACCGTAAAACTCAAAGTACGCTTCATCGATCAAAACCGCCGCAGATGGAGTGGAGCGGGCGATCTGAAGCAAGTCTTCCTGCGGCGCGACCGTGCCCGTTGGATTGTTTGGGTTGGCGACGGCGATCAGTCGAGTGCGCGGTGTGATGCTGGTCAAGACAGCTTCGGTCGGAAATTGAAAGTTTCGCCCCGCAGGAATCTCGATGACCCGCGCGCCGGTCGCAGCCGCATAGATTTTGTACATCGAAAATGTCGGTACAACGATCAGCGCTTCGTCGTTCGGCTCCAGATAGGTTTCGCAAAGAAGGTGGATGGCTTCGTCCACTCCGTTGGTTAGGAGTGTTTCACCCGGGGCGACGCCCAGAAACTCAGCGATTGCTCCTTCAACCGGCTCGCGCTCGGGGTAACGTGCCAGTTGTTCCGGATCGAGCTGCCGCAAGCGTTCGAGTACGCGCGGCGAACATCCCACCGTGTTCTCGTTGAAGTCCAGTCTCAGGCCGTCTCGCCCGCCCAGCGGAGGATGATATGAGGGCAGTGTGCGCACCGCTGTCCGCGCGTTAAGCATGACCGCACCTCACCCGGATGGAGTGCGCATGCGCGGCCAAGCCTTCCGTTTGCGCAAGACATTCGACGGTCTTGGCGATGCGCTGCAATCCCGGCGAAGAGAGTTCCTGGATAGTGATGACCTTCACAAAATCCAAGACGCTGAGGCCGCCGCGAAAACGTGCCTGCCCTGAAGTTGGCAGCACGTGGTTGGGGCCGGATGCGTAATCGCCCGCAGCTTGCGGCGAGTAGTCTCCCACAAAAACGGAACCGGCATTCCGAATGAATGGAACGTCCTCCGCGTCGACCGTGATGTGCTCGGGAGCGAGAAGATCGGCCCATTCGCGGGCTTGTTCGCGGGAAGCCGCCACCAGAATCGCTCCGTGTTGCAGCGATTGACGCGCCACGGGGTTGCTACTCGTGAGTTGCTTGACCTCGCCGGATACGGCGTCCGCCAGTGTGCGAGAGCAGGTAATGTACACGCCCAGCGCGTCAGAGTCATGCTCGCCCTGTGCTACCAGATCCGCCGCAATAAAGGACGGATTGCCGGAGTTGCTGAGCACAACCGCTTCCGTCGGCCCCGCCAGAAAATCAATCGCGCAGTCGAATGAAACCAATTTCTTCGCCGCGGTGACATAAGCATTTCCTGGTCCGACGATTTTGTCGACGCGCGCCACGCTCTTTGTGCCGTAGGCTAGCGCTGCAATCGCCTGTGCTCCGCCGACACGATAGAATTCGCGAACCCCAAGCATGGTGGCTGTGGCCAGAACTTCCAGCGACGGCTTCGGCGAGACCACTCGAATGTTCTTCACGCCCGCCACTTGAGCAGGGATTACTGTCATAAGTAATGTAGAAACCAGCGGATAGCGCCCACCCGGAACGTAACAGCCCACTGATTCCAGAGGGCGCACTAACTGGCCAACACAAACTCCGTCTCGATTTCGCATCCATGCTGCGGGCTTTTGCCATTCACAGAAGCGGCGGATATTCGAAGCTGCCTGCGGCAGGCTCTTAAGCAACTGCGGTGTCAGGAACTGCTCTGCCGCCTCGAACTCTGCGTCGGACACGCGTATTGCCTGGCCCGCCTCCAGACTGTCCCAGCGCTCTGCGTACCGTCGGAGCGAGCGGTCGCCGTCACGGCGGACATCGCGAATGATGCGCCGCACCAGTGGTTCCAGCGCAGATGGTTTCGCACCGCGAGTGGCCAGGCGCTCCGCTGCTCGCGCGGCGGCGCGCCCTGAATAGATGCGCATTACATCACCACCTTATTCAGGGGATATTCCACGATGCCTTGTGCCTGCGCTTCCTTGAGCCGCGGAACAACCTCCCACGCGGCCGATTCTTCGATCACCGTGTTTACGGCCAGCCAGTTGTCGTCACTGAGAGTGGAGATGGTCGGATTCTTCAGCGCCGGCAGGACCGCCAGCACGCCCGCCAGATGTTCTTTTCGGACATTCAGCATCAACCCAACCTTGTCCTGAGCCTCCATTGCGCCGCGCAGCATCAGAGCGAGGTTGTCAATCTTGCGGCGCTTGTCGGGTTCCGAATACGAAGATTTGTTGGCGATAACCTGCGTGTTGGATTCCAGCACGGTCTCCAAAATGCGAAGTCGGTTTGCCTTGAGCGAACTTCCGGTTTCGGTGACTTCGACAATCGCGTCGGCCAGCATCGGCGGTTTGACTTCGGTTGCGCCCCAGGAAAACTCCACGCGCACTTCAACGCCTTTCTTGGAAAAGTAGTTCCGTGTGACGTTTACCAATTCCGTGGCGATGATTTTTTGCGAGAGATCCTCCGCTTTTTGGAAGGGAGAATCTTCGGGCGCGGCCAGCACCCAGCGCACCTTGCCCCGGCTGCGCTTGGCATAGATCAAATCGCTGACCGTCACTACCTCCAGTCCACTCTCGATTACCCAATCGAGTCCAGTGAGACCAGCGTCTATTGCGCCATGCTCCACATAGCGGGCCATCTCCTGCGCACGGATCAACAAGCACTCGATTTCGGGATCGGCCGTCTTCGCAAAATAAGAACGGCCGTCGGTATAGACCGGCAAGCCCGCGCGCGTGAATAACTGCAAGGTCGCTTCCTGCAAGCTCCCTTTGGGAATTCCAAGACGTAGTTTCATCGAGACCTCACTGGCTGATCGGTGACTGGAGTACCCTCAGCCTCAAAGGAAACCGGTTCGGTGAAGCACGAACGTGTTCCCCGATGACACACCAATCCAGCGCCCTCGACCTGCACCTGCAATAACAATGTGTCGCGATCGCAGTCGGTCTGGCAGGAAATCAAACGCAGGCGATTGCCCGAACTCTCGCCCTTGGTCCAAAGCTCATTCCGCGTTCGACTAAAGAAAGTCACATACCCGCCCTGCAAGGTACGCTGCATCGCTGGACGATTCATAAATCCCACCATCAAGACTTCCCCATTGGAAGCGTCTTGCACGATGGCGGGGACAAGGCCGCCCATTTTGTCGAAGTCGAGTTCCGTATTCATCCGATTCCTCCTGCGCACAAATAAAAAGCCCGCTGAGCGATTTCGCGTCAGCGGGCTGAATCTCTCGGAGTGCTGTTATCTCAGGTGCACACCCCCGCCAACGCGCTGTGCGCGTGATGATGATGGTGGCGGTGATGGAGATGAGTAAACATGCGAACATAGTGAAAATACTCCGCGACCGCGCACTTGGTCAATCGCCGAGAGTCCTCGCGACCCCGCATTTTTTGAATAGGACCGATCAAAATTCCCGATAGTCAAGTCCCTGAAACGCGCCTTCGACTATAATTTCGGCCATCCATGGATTTCGACCAACTCATCACTTTTCTTGAGGTTGCCAAGCTCGGCAGCTTCTCCCGCGCGGGGCAAAAAGTGTTTCGCTCGCAGTCCGCCGTGAGCGCGCAGATTCGCCAACTGGAGCAGGAGTATGGCGACCGGCTGCTCGACCGCTCCGGGAAGGACGTAACCCTGACCCCTGCTGGGAGGGTATTGCTTGCCTATGCTGAACGCTTGACGCAATTGCGCGACGAATCGAAGCTGGCCGTGTCCGATCACGGCACGTCTCCGCGCGGACGCCTGGTCGTGGGCGCGAACGAAGCGACCTGCCTGTACGTGTTGCCCGATGTCTTCGCGAAGTATTGTAATCTGCACCCGGAGGTGCAACTCAGCATCTACCGGAACTTCAGCTACAAAATTGTTGAGAAACTGGAGAACGGGACGATCGACGTCGGTATTGTCACGCTACCCGTTAAGTCGGCGAAACTGAAGACCATTCCCATCTTTCGCGACCAGTTGCTGTGGATGGTGAGTCCGCAGAATCGACTGGCAAAGCAAGACGCGGTTGCGGTCAGCGAGATCGCCCGCGAGCCGATGCTTCTTCCCAAAACCGGCTACACCCGGCGACTGATGGACAAGCTGCTGAAACCGCACGAGGCGGAGTTACAAGTGCGCATGGAATTGCCGAGCGTTGGCATGATCAAGAGTTTTGTCGCGGCCGGCCTGGGTGTTTCGCTTATCAGTGCCAGCTTCGCGCGCGATCAGGTGCTGGCAGGACGCGTCAAGCTGATCGCGCTCAAGGAGAAAGAGTTGTGGCGGGAACTGGGTCTGGCCTATCGTCGCGACCGCACCCTCACTCAGGCGGCACGAACCTTTATTACTACTGTGCGTCAGCTGGCTCCAGTCTCGCGATGACGACTTTGGGGGCGTACTCTTGAGAAGTGGACATTGATTTTGACCTTGACAGGCTCTCAGCGCCATTTATCATTGAATAAGTATCCATCACAATGGATAAATATGCGTCATGACCAAACTTGCCCGCCAGAAGGCCATCCTTGAGATCGTTCAGCAAGGACCGGTGGCCAGCCAGGAGCACCTTCAGCGCGCTCTCCACAAGCGCGGCTGCCGCGTCGGGCAAGCTACGCTTTCGCGCGACATTCATGATCTGAATCTGGTTAAAACCGCGGATGGCTACGCGCGCATGCAGGCCGGGCCCACCTCCGATCCCGCTCTTCCTCCTGCCTCCCGTTTGGTCAGGGAATTCGTGCTGGACGTTCGGCCGGCCCAGAATTTGCTGGTCGTCAAAACGTCCGTCGGGAGCGCCCAACCCGTAGCGGCCGCTCTGGACGCGGAGAGCTGGCCCGAAACCGTCGGCAGTATCGCTGGCGACGACGCGATTCTGATTGTGTGCCCGGACAACAAATCCGCCGCCCGTCTTGCCACACGCATCCGGGAGATGCTGGCGTAATGGCAGCCAAACTTAAAACCGCAGTGTTGGGCGCGACCGGTTACTCCGGCCTTGAACTCAAGCGACTGCTCGCGCGACACCCGCGCGTAGGTCCTCCGTTGTTGCTCCGCCGAAGCGCGAGCAGCGACCAAAGAGAGAATCCGCCCGAAACATTCCCCAGCGTCTTCGGTAACGGTCATGCGCCGGTCGAACCATTTTCGTGGGCGCAGGTTGAGCGGCAGGGAGTCGAGCTGCTATTTCTGGCAACGCCGCACGAAGTCTCGCGCGAACTTGTGCCGGAAGCGATCGCCCGTGGACTGCGGGTCGTCGACCTGAGCGGCGCCTGGCGCCTCAAGCAGGATGAACATCGCGCGGTGTACGGCTTCAAGGACGCCGACTCCTCGGTGGCGGCGAAACTTACGGAGGGGGCGGTTTATGGCTTACCTGAGTTGAATGCAGATCGGATTCCGGATGCGGCGCTGGTTGCAAATCCGGGATGCTATGCCACGTCCGTGATTCTCGCGCTCGCGCCGCTCCTGTCGGCGGATCTCATCGACCGCGACCGCGGAATCATTTCCGATTCCAAGTCCGGCGTATCCGGCGCGGGGAAAGAACCATCCGCGCGAACTCACTTTGTTTCAGTAGCCGATAACCTTTCCGCTTATTCGGTGTTTGGCCATCGCCACACCGGAGAGATCCTTGAGCAGTTGCAGCTGGCGTCATCCCAGCTAATCTTTACGCCGCACCTGCTGCCGATCCCGCGCGGAATTCTGTCTACGATTTATGTGCATCTCAATCGTGAGATGACCAGCGCAGAAATTGAATCTTGTTTGCGTGATTTCTACCGGGGCAAACATTGGGTTCGGGTGTTCGCACCCTCAAACCTGCCACAGATCGCATTTTCGCTCCATACCAACTATTGCGACCTCGGCTTTTGTCTGGCGGACGACGGACGCCGGCTGGTGCTGGTTTCGTGCCTCGACAATTTGCTCAAAGGCGCTGCCGGCCAGGCCGTACAGAACATGAATCTTATGTACGGCTGGAGCGAAGAGGAGGGGCTGGCATGAAGGTCGTCGTCAAAATCGGAGGCGCCGCGCTGGAAGACAAAGCTATCCTCCAGAAATGCGCGCATGCGGTAGTGCAAATGGCGCAAGACGGGCACCAGATCGCCGTCGTCCATGGTGGAGGTACCGCGCTTACCCGCACTCTGAAGTTGCTCGGCAAGACCAGCGATTTCATCAACGGCCTACGCGTCACGGATGCTGAGACGCGCGACGTAGCGGTGATGGTGCTGGCGGGAATTGTGAACAAGAGTCTGGTGGCAGCGATTGCGTTGGCCGGACAGCCCGCGGTTGGCCTGTGCGGCGGCGACGGCGGAGCCTTTCGCGCCCGGAAGAAGCAAGATCACGAACACGATCTCGGATTTGTGGGAGAAATCTGTTACTCGGAACCGCGCTGGATTCGTGCCATCTGGACGGAAGGCGGCATCCCGGTGCTCTCGTCAGTCGCTCTCGGCGCCGACGGCCAGTATTACAACGTTAACGCCGACCAGATGGCGGCGGCCTGCGCCGTCGCCTGCCAGGCAGACGCGCTGATTTTTCTCACCGACGTGGCTGGTGTCAAACAGGCCGATGGCTCCGTGATGCCCTGGCTCAATACAAAACAAGTTGCCGGAATGATTGAAGATTCCGTGGTCAGCGGCGGCATGCTACCCAAACTTGAAGCCTGCACCGATGCGCTCAAACACGGCGTAGGGCGGGTGCGCATCCTGCCCGCATCGCAGGCCGAGATTCTGCCGCTGTTCTACTTCGCCAAACTGGAATGTGGGACCGAGGTGTTGAGGGCGTGAAACGCGCTTCCAGCAACGGCAGGCCCATGCGAACGCGTGAGGCCGTCCTTCCCGATGCCGAGCAGGTCCATTCTCTGATCGCAGCCTATTCGGGCGACGGAACTCTACTGCCCCGTAGCTTGGCAGAGATTTGTGAAAACATCCGCGACTTCGTGGTGCTGGAGCACCACGATCAAATCATCGGATGCGGTGCGCTGCATCTCTATGGCCCGCATCTCGCTGAGATTCGTTCGATCACGGTCGATCCCACCCACCAGAGCGGTGGAGGCGGCAAGCGCTTGGTCAGGGCTCTCCTCGCTCAGGCTGGGAAACACCGCGTAACTTGTGTGTGCCTGTTCACACGCATACCCGACTTTTTCTCGCGCATGGGATTTACCGTGGCGGCACACCAGGACCTTCCCGATAAGATCCACAAAGACTGCTATAAATGTCCGCGGCTTCATTATTGCGATGAAGTGGCGATGATTCGCGGAGAAGTGCCACGTTTCGCGATTCTCCCCGCGCCCACGAATTGGTTGAAGATCCAGACATGATTCGACTGCGCCGTTCTCCTGAGAGAATTCTCCTGCCGCGTGGGTTTTCGTTTTCCGCTCTGGCCGCCAGCATTAAAGCCAGCGGACGCCCTGACCTCGCACTCGCCGATGCCGGAGCAGTCGCGACAGCCGCCGCTCTCTTCACGAAAAATCGAGTGGTCGCGGCTCCGCTAGAAGTTGGCCGAGCCTCTTTGCTGGCCTCGGGAGGCAAGGTGAGAGCTGTGGTCGTTAACTCCGGAAATGCAAACTGCGCGACCGGCCCGGATGGCCGTCGAGGCTGCGAAAGGATTTGCCGCGAGGCGGGAACGCTGCTTGGAGTGAGCGCGGCAGAAATCTTTCCTTCGTCGACGGGCATCATCGGAGTTCGCTTTCCCGCCGAAAAAATAATTACCAATTTGCCGGCGCTGATTGCAGCACGATCACCCAACCAAGCCGCAGCGCTCGCCTTTGCCCGAGCCATCATGACCACTGACACGCGCCCCAAGGTCGCCTCGGCGCGATTCAAAGCCGGTTCCGGGCAAGTAACGCTGCTTGGTATCGCCAAGGGTTCCGGGATGATTCATCCCAAACTTGCGACCATGCTGGTGTATTTATTTACAGATGTTGCTGCGAGTCCGCGCGACCTTCTGCGCTTTCTGCGCGAGGCCTGCGACCAGACGCTGAATTCCATGTCGGTGGATGGGGACACTTCTACCAATGACACGGTGCTGTTGCTCGCCAATGGTCAGAGCGGCTGTAGCGTACGGGATGTGCGCGTAAAGAAAAAATTCGCCGATGGTCTGTTGGCAGTCTGCCAATCGCTGGCCGAACAGATAGTCACGGATGGCGAGGGGGTTGAGCACGTCATCCGGCTGTTCGTGGAGCAGGCAAGAAGTCGAGACGAGGCAATGCAGGTGGCCCGCGCAATCGCTCACTCTGCGCTCGTGAAGACGGCTTGGGCGGGAGCCGATCCCAACTGGGGACGCATCCTCGCTGCCGTGGGCAACTCGGGGATCGCTATCGATACCGCGCGCGTAAATATTTTCATTAGCAATCAGATCGTTTGTCGCAGGGGAATTGCTTGCAGCTTCGACGAAAAACGCGCCCACCGTGCCCTCTCCCAATTCGTCTGCGATGTTCGCGTGCAGTTGGGACGCGGCTCGAAAGATGTGTGCTTTCTGACCACCGATCTGACGGCTGAGTACGTACGAATCAACGCCGACTACTCTACCTAGTGCGAACCCGTACGTACTCTAGCCGCGATTGCCCCGATGCCTTCTCCAGGAGAAGAAGGTTAGGCGGCTTTTCGTTGGGGTAAGTCCGTCTGCTGTCTTGCAGTGACTCTAGCCGCTACAAGACTCTGGGCGGACATAAATGCGAAGTACAAGCTGAGGAGGATCGAAAGATAGGCTCCGAGGCCGAACGAAACCGCGTTCCAGGGCACGGCATACGTCCCGTCATTGCTGCCGCCGAGTGCGGTTTGCAAACTATGGCGAACCGCGAACCCTACGACGATCATAAACGCGAGCGGCAGAAGTCCGCCAATGAAGGCGCGTTTGTCCTTCCAGAAGTGATGAAGGAAGGGTCCTGCCAGTGCGACGATTGCAACCAAGCCGTAGAGGCCTGCACCGGGGCTGCCGTGCCCGTCCAGCAATCCCGGAACATTGCCGGGTTGCAGGAATCCAAGCAACTGCCAAAACGTAAATTCCAGCCTTTCCGGGAAAGGAACCTGGACGGAAACGGCAGTTGGGAAAAACCAAGCGGCGGCCAGCGGTCCCGCAGTCGCAAGGCGAATAAGGCCAATCCTCGTGATTAGGGAGGAAGGCATATTCAGGCCCTTCGGGCGCGCCAGGACCATACTTGCCTCCGCCTGTTCCCTGGTCAATTGGGAATCCGGCACCACCGTCGCCGCTTGAACTCCGCCTTGCGTATCTAGTTCGACGTCCACCACTAAGCCCGCTTTCGGCGGCACCTCCGACCTCCACACGTCTCGCGAGAAACGGTATTGCTGGCCTTCCATCATGAGCAGGCCCGGGCCAGAGGTCGGTTCGCGCAAAACTTTGCCGCGCTTAGTCATGGTCCACCCTCTCCCGTTTCAATCCTGGAAATAGCTATTAATGCGTTGTCGCAGCCCTGTTTGAATGCTAATATTCCAAGCTTG
>Ga0137410_10000611_pt1 | contig 24821 bp, 22 predicted proteins | sample CZODoug1_16funga_FD_108878 | JGI IMG/M metagenome (GOLD analysis project Ga0137410, IMG submission 108878) | Vadose zone soil fungal communities from Angelo Coast Range Reserve, California, USA - CZODoug1_16fungal (Illumina Assembly) | ecosystem: Environmental > Terrestrial > Soil > Vadose zone... | reverse complement strand
CTGGCGAACGACGTGCTGCTGCTCGTGCAGGTATTGAAAGAACTTCGCCACACCGAAGCCGAACGTGATCATCGCAAACGAGGTACGGATCCAGGCCATCAGTGTGCGATCGGCTGCGAGGCGAGTGCGCATGACAGCGAGTTCGGGTCCCGGATCGAGCATATCTCACCTCCCCCAGCCGATTGCTCGCATTACTCGTCGAGTTTCTCGAGCAAAGTCCGCCAGGAGAAGCCACTGGCGGCAAACCCGATACCCCTCGCCGCCATGGCGTCCACGAGGCGTTGCTGCCGTTCCGCGGTGGCGCGCGACATCACGGGGGTTACACCCACGCTGGCGAGCGTGCGTTCGACTTCGCGCATTTCGGCGGCGCGCCGCCGGCCGTGCTCCGCCACGCGTCCGACGAGGTAGTCGGGCAGAGTCGTGGTCCAGCCCATGTGGGGAAACGTACGCTCGAGCGACGCGAACACCTGCTCAGCGGCATCGAACTCGCGCGCTGCCAATATGCACTCCAGCGCGAGCGCCTCCAGACCCTTGATCACGATGCTGCGGCACATCTTGATGGCCGACGCGGTGCCGACCTCGCCCGCCACGGCCGTGACGCTCATACCCAGGCTGGTGAGCATCCGCGCCGCGCTCGCAGCGTGCGGGCCGCCGAGCAGCATGGCTACGGCGAGGCGTTGAGGAGGCACCGGGGCCATCACCGCGGCCTCGACATAACTGGCCCCGCCCTCCTCCACCAGGCGCGCGTTCTCTCGCTTGGTTGCCGGTGAAACGGAATTGATGTCGAGGAATACCTGGCCGCGTATCCCCAGAGCCCCAACGTCCGCGGCGACCTGGGTCGACGCGGTCGCCGTCACCGCGGAGATGACCAGATCGGTGGCAGAGACCGCATCGTCCAACTTCGTCGCGGCGCGCACCCCGGCAGACTGCGCTTTCGCGAACAGCGGCTCACGCGCCGCTGACACGTCGAACAGGATGTCGAATGTCGCGACCTCGAGGCCGCGAGCGGCGAGGTCCGTGCCCAGGATGCTGCCGGCCTCACCGAAACCGACAATGGCGACTCTGCGTGGCGGCTTGAAGTCCAACGCGCGACTCCCTAGCGTCGACGGCTGACTTCGATGCCGCTGCCGACCGGCAGCAGTACGGAGTCGAACGCGCCGCTGTCGCGCACGCGCTTGCGGTAAGCCTCGGCATGCACGCGGGCCGATTCGGGCTCGATCATGTTGTCGGCGACGACTATCGCACCCGGCGAGAGCTTGGGCGCAAACAGGTCGAAACAGGACAAGTAAAGATCCTTCCACACATCGAGCAGTACCAGGTCGAAGGGGCCGGCGAGCTTGCGCAGGATGTCGAGCACATCGCCCACCCGAAAGTCGACATACTGCGCCAGGCCGACGCTGGCGAGTTTCTGTTTCGCGTAGGCGGACTTCTCGGCCACCAGGTCGGTCGTGATCACTTTGCCGCCGGTTTCACGCGCGGCCTCCGCGAGCCAGACCGCCGAATAGCCGTACGAAGTACCCAGTTCGAGAATCGAGCGTGCCTTGAGACTCTTGGCGAGCAGGTTGAGGAGCGTACCGGTGCCACGCCCGACGGCCAGCAACAGCTGATCGCGTCGCTCGGCGCCACCGGGACTGGCCAGGTCGACCCTAGCCTGGTGTTCTTCCTCACTGCGCCGGTCGTATTCGGCCAGCAGTCTCTCGATGTTTGGATCCATGGAAGCTCCGTGATTTCGTCGCGAGCAGCGTTAAGCGCAGGCGATCGCCATTAAGATCACCCTTGTGTCCACCTGAAGGTTACCAGTTCCCTGTGTCGTCCCAATCCCCGGCAAGTTCCTTACACGACGCGCGTACGCGCACCGTGGTACTCACCGACCATCCCTGGCCGGACGTGGAGATCGAGCGCAGGATCCTGGCCGCCGCCGGCCTCGAGCTGCACGCGGGCCCGATTCGTGCGGGCACTGCCAGTGATATCGAGGAGTTGGTCGCGAAATACGATCCCGTCGCGATCATGACCTGCTGGGCGGAGGTGTCCGCGCGGGCGATCTCACTGCCCTCGGCCCTGCGTGTTGTGGCACGCATGGGCGTAGGACTGGACAACATTGCGGTCGAGGCTGCGACCGCCCGCGGCGCGTGGGTCGTGAACGTTCCCGACTACTGCGTGGAGGAGGTCTCCGATCACGCGATTGCCCTCCTGCTCGCGCATTGGCGTGACGTAGTTGTCCTGGACCGCGCTTGCAAGCGGGGAGAATGGAATCCCACATCCGCTGAGGCGCGCCGCGTACGTAACATGACCGTCGCGATCATCGGCTACGGAAGAATCGGCGGTGCCAGTGCGCGCAAACTGGCGCGCGGCTTCGGCTGCCGCGTGCTGGTAAACAGTCCAAGCCTGCTGCGCGATCCAGGCGCCGGCTGCGAGTTGAGTCCAGGAATCGTCGTGGCCGCGATTGCGCAGGTGCAGGAAGAAGCGAACGCCATCGTTCTGCACCTGCCGCTCACCTCTTCGACCCGTCATTTCGTCAACGCTCAATTCCTTGCTGGCTGTCGCCACAAGCCTCTGCTCATCAACGTCAGCCGCGGTGGCCTGGTGGATAACGAGGCGCTGGTCGAGGCGCTCGACCGGGGCCAACTGAGCGGCGCTGCGCTCGATGTCCTGGAGGGCGAACCGGCACCGCCCGCGAGCGTGATCGGACGCGCCGACATCATTGCGACACCGCATATCGCGTTTCTATCCGACGCCTCATTGGCGGAGCTGCGTCAGCGCAGCAGTGAGGATGTCGTACGTGCAGTGCGCGGCGAGAAACCGATGCACGCCTGCAACACGCCCTAGCGGCGATCGAGAACCCCGCTCACATGCGGCTTCTCACCTTGGGCATCCTTCAGGTTGAAGCCAATGCCAGCCCCAGTCTCCCAGCTCTGCAGCGTGACCCACCCGGGCAGCAGGATCGGGAGTTTGAAGCTGGCGGCAAGCCGGACGCCGTCGCTCGCAAGACGCGGACGCAATTCGGCCGCAGTTCGTGCGAGTGACCACAGTCCATGTGCAATCGCGCGGTTGAAGCCGAAAAGGCGCGCCGTCACGTCCGTGATGTGGATGAGGTTGTAGTCGCCGGAGACCGCGGCATAGCGGCGGCCGATATCCGCATCCGCGCGCCAGCTCGTCGTCTGTACTGCGGCTGGACCTTGGTCCTGGGAAGGCTTGGGACCGCCACGCACGCTGTCGCCGCGGCTGGATTTCCGGCGCGCGAGAAACGTGCTGGTCTCCGACCAGACCTCGCTCCCCGCGCTGCTTGCGGTCGTGATCAGGTCGAACTCCTGTCCGCGATCGGTCTCGCGGTGAGCGGGCAGCGAGCAATGCACGTCGAGGGCCTCGTCCTGTGCAATCGGCCTGCGGCTCGTGATCTCGTTACGTATGTGCACGAGTCCCAGGAGTCGTACCGGGAACGCTTCCGAGGTCAGCATCGCCATGTGCAACGGCATCGTCATCACGTGCGGATAGGTGATCGGCAGCTTGCCGTCGGCGGCGAAGCCGCAAACGCGGCGATAGGATTCGAGGTTGTCAGTTCGCGCGCCCAGGCCCTCGATGCGTGCCTCGATGAGTGGCACCGGGCGCCCCTCCGGGACATGCGACGGGCGGCGTGCGAGGAACATTTTTGGCAGCGCACACCACAGCGATGGTGGCGTCGCAAAATTCATCGAGACGGTCTCGGCCATGGCGAGGGCTATTCTTCTAGGGGACGATCGAGTCGATCAGCAGATCCACCGGCTCGCGGTTCTTCACATCATAGCCCACCTTGCCTTCGAGATCGCCGCTGCGGGCGCGCGGATCTCCGGAACGCGCGATGCGCGCCACTACGGTCAGCGACGGAACATCTGCAAGACTGCGCCCGGCGATCATCGAGTCGCGATCGGTCAATTCGACCAGGAGCGGAAATTGAGCGCTGTCCCGGCGCGTAACCGCCAGCGGTGGACCGCCGCCCTCCCCTGCACGCACCATCACGAAGAGTGGAGCGCCCTGCGGCACGCGATCTGAGAGCTTCGGGTCGAGGCGCACACGAACCTTGACGACCGGGGCATTCGCACTCGCCGCGGCGGTGCTGGAACCGCCCGCTGGGTTCAGCTGCGCGTCGAGTTCGGCAATCTTGGTCTCGAGGAGACGTTTGATTTCGGGTGGCGGATTGAGTGCGACCAGGCCCATCCAGCGCTCGCGTGCGACATCGAGACGGCCGTTCTGAAACGCAGCGAGCCCGGAGTACCACAGGGCCCTCGGATCATGCGGCGCTCGTTCGAAGGCGCGTTCGAACAGCTGCGCCGAGCGCGGGGTGATCGCCCTGCCCTCGGCAAATACCAGTGTTTCACCGAGGCCGAGAATGGCATCGACGTTCTCGCCGCCGCTCTGCGTGTAGGCATGCTCGTAGGCGTCGGCGGCCCTCAGGTACTGGCCGAGCTGAAAGTAGGAGCGCCCCAGCAACAGCCAGCCGTTGACGTCGTTGGGATTGGCCTGTAAGCGGGCTTCAAGCCTTGCCACCATCTGCGCGACCGCCGGCGGGACGCCGGGAATTTCGGTGCCGCCGCGCCAGGACCAATTGCTCCAGACCTGGTACAGACCGAATGCAAGCGCCGGAATGAGGACAGTCACCACCACTGCGGTGGGCCAGCGCGCGGCAGAGGCGTTTGCGGACCGCAAGAGTGGCCAGAGCACGATTGCAGTGGCGAGGAGCGCCATCAGGCCTGCGACGGTGAGGAACGCGATCATGCCGGTCCCGAGTCCAGGTCGGAGTCATCGGCATCCGCCCGCGCCAGGCGATCGCGCTGACGGACGATGCGCACGGCAATCCACGCCCCAACTCCCAGCAACAGCGCGGGTGCGAGCCATAGAACCCAGGTGCGCGCCACGAAAGGCGGGCGGAACAACACGAAGTCGCCATAGCGATCGGTCATGAAGCTGAGGATCTGCGCGTCGCTTTTCCCGGCGCGCAGCATCTCGCGGACCTCGCGACGCAGGTCTGCTGCCAGTCCCGCATTCGAATCCGCGATGCTCTCGTTCTGGCACACCAGGCACCGGAGGTCGTGAATCAGCCGTTCATAACGCGCCTGCAGGATTGGATCCGCGAAATCATCGCCCGAGTCGATACCGAACGCGCCACTGGCGACGAGCAGCAGCACCACCGTCGCGCACCAGGCTTTCATTGCGGGCTTCCACCGGCCGCACGAATGCGCGGCAGGAAATCGCGTTGCCAGATCTCCTCCGTGAGCGGCGCGATGTGCTTGTGGATCACGACGCCATTCGCATCGATCAGGAACGTTTCGGGAGCGCCGTACACACCCCAATCGATCGCGACGCGGCCGTCGGCATCGAAGCCACACTCGACGTATGGATTGCCCAGTTCGTTGAGCCACTGGATGGCCAGCGGGCGGTCGTCCTTCCAGTTGAGACCGACGACAGGAACTACATTCGTGCGCGAGATCGCGAGCAACGCCGTGTGCTCTTCCCGGCAACCAACGCACCACGTTCCCCAGACGTTCAGTACGTACATGCGACCGCGATAGGTCGCGTTGGTCACCTGCCGTGCGGGGTCGCCGACGCTGGGCAGCGCGAACTGCGGTGCCGGCTTGCCGATCAGAGGTGACGGGATGGCGGACGGCTCGCGATGCAAGCCGAAGAACAGGAACACGACCAGAACCGCAAGGCCGCCAAGTGGCAGCACGTAGCGCGACATCAGGCGGCGTCTCGCGCCGTCGAACCTGCCGGCAGCGGCTCGGTGACCCGCACGCTGCGATAACGTCGATCGGTCGCGGCAACCAGGCCGCCAAAGGCCATGAACAACGCTCCGAGCCACACATAGCGGATCAGCGGCTTGTACTGGATGCGGACGCTCCAGGCGTCATTGCCCAGTTGATCACCGAGCGCGACGAACAGATCGCGCGTCCAGCCAACCGTGATGGCCGCCTCGGTCATTGGCATGGTCTGTACGCGATACACTCGTTTCTGCGGCTGCAAGACGCGCACCAGTAAACCGTTCCGCGTGACTTCGAATTCACCTTCGATCGCGCTGTAGTTCGGGCCTTCGACGTTGCGCAGTTCACGGAATGCGAAATCGTAGCCGGCGATGTTGACGGACTGCCCGGGCCTGAGCGCCACGTCCTTCTCGATCTTGTAGGCCTCGACGCCGGCAACGCCAATGGTGAACACACCCACGCCGAAATGAGCGATCGACATTCCGAGCACCGCCGCCGACAGGCTCTGGCGCTTGCGCAGTCGCGAGATGGGCTCGCGTAGTGCTGAATAGATGATCCAGAGTCCCGCCGTGAGTCCCACGGTGGCGAGCACGGTCACGCGGCCGAAGAACCACAACGCGCTCGCAAGAGCGAGCGCAAAGGCGACGACCAGGCCAACGAGGAGCGGCCGTTTCAGCCCGCCGAGCCGCGCGCGCTTCCAGGATGCATGCATGCCGACGCCCGCCAGAGCGAGCAACGGCAGCATCGGCACCAGGAACACCGCGCGGAAATAAGGCGGGCCGACCGAGATCTTGCCCAGATCCAGCCCGTCGATGAACAACGGGTAGAGCGTGCCGAGCAGGATCAGCGCCGCCGCGATCACCAGCAGGACGTTGTTGAACAGCAGGAACGACTCTCGAGACCATAGCTCGAACCCGGCCGACGAGCCGAGCTTCGGAGCTCGCCAGGCGTAGAGGCTGAGCGCGCCGCCAATGCACATAGTGAGGAAAGTCAGTACGAACACACCACGTGCCGGATCGGTGGCGAAGGCGTGAACCGAGATGAGCACGCCGGAACGCACCAGGAACGTGCCGAGCAGGCTGAGCGAGAACGCGAAAATGGCGAGCAGCAGTGTCCAGCTGCGAAACAGGCCGCGCTTTTCCGTAACCGCGAGGGAGTGAATGAGCGCGGTGCCCGCGAGCCACGGCATGAACGACGCATTCTCCACCGGGTCCCAGAACCACCAGCCGCCCCAGCCGAGTTCGTAGTACGCCCACCAGCTCCCGAGCGCGATGCCGATCGTCAGGAACATCCAGGCGACGATGGTCCACGGCCGCGTCCAGCGCGCCCAGGCCTGGTCGAGCCTGCCCTCGAGCATTGCGGCACAGGCGAACGAGAACGCCACCGCGAAGCCCACATATCCCGTGTAGAGAATCGGTGGGTGCACAGCCAACGCGAAGTCCTGCAGCAGCGGGTTGAGATCGTTGCCATCGAGCGCCGGTGGCAGTAGGCGCGTGAACGGATTGGACGTCGCCAGCGTGAACGTCATGAAACCCGTGCTGATGACACCGAGCACACCGAGCACACGGGCGATGAACGTATCCGGCAATGATCGGCTCAGCGCCGCCACGGCCAGCGACCAGGTGGCGAGGACCAGGATCCACAGCAGCAAGGATCCTTCATGGGCGCCCCACACTGCGGCCACTCGATAGAAGGTTGGCAGCGCCGAATTCGAATTCAGCGCGACGTAGCTCACCGAGAAGTCGTTTGCGACGAAGGACGCCGCGAGACAGCCGAACGCCAGGGCGACGAACACGAATTGGCCGGCAACTGCGGGTCGCGCGACGGCCATCCATTCTGGCTGACGGCGGTATGCGCCAATCAGCCCGAATACGCTCTGCGCGATCGCCAGGCACAGCGCGAGGATGAGCGCGAAATGGCCGAGCTCGGGAATCATGTTGCACCTTCTGGCGCAGTGCCCTTGAGTGACTTGGCAACTTCCGGCGGCATGTATTTTTCGTCGTGCTTCGCGAGCACTTCGTCGGCGGCGAACACGCCATCACGCGTCAAGCGCCCATGGGCCACCACACCCTTGCCCTCACCGAAGAGATCCGGGAGCACGCCGGTGTAGGTGACGGGAACACTATGCTTGAAATCCGTCACGACGAAACGGATCTCGAGGCTGCCAGTTTCGCGCGTGACGCTGCCCTTGGTGACCATGCCGCCGATGCGGAAGGGCCGCTCGTGCGGCGCCTCCCCTGCTGCGACCTGGCTCGGGTCGTAGAACAGCATCATGTTCTCGCTCAGGGAGCGGAACACCAGCGCAGCGGCGATTCCGACGCCCACGAGTACGCCGAGAACGACCAGCAGGCGTTTGCGTCTCGGGGTCATCTGGCCAACTCTCCCATTCCAAGTCGGCGGCGCGCCTCTTCGAGCGCGCGCCGATGACTGGCCCGCGCCGCGAGGACGTTGCCTACGAGCACAGTCAGCGTGATCGCGTAGGCCGGCCAGACGAACACGGCGTAGCCACCCATTGAGAAGAACTGGCTGAGACTCACGCCATCACCTCGCGGATCCAGCCGGCGCTGCGTTCACGTCGCAGGACCTCGCCGCGTACGCGCACCAGCAGCAACGCGACGAAGCACAACGTGAACCCCAGGATCATCACCAGCAGCGGTATCAGCATGGATGTCGAGATCGAGGGCGCCGCCATCTTGGTCACGGTGGCCGGCTGATGCAGCGTATTCCACCACACCACCGAGTAGTGAATGATCGGGACGTTGACCACACCGACGATCGCGAGCACCGCACTCGCACGATCCGCACGTTGCAGGTCGTCGATCGACGAACGCAGCGCAATGTATCCGAGATACAGGAACAGCAGGATGAGCTCCGAGGTCAGGCGGGCATCCCACACCCACCACGTGCCCCACATCGGCTGGCCCCACAGGGCACCAGTGGCGAGCGCGGCAAAAGTGAACGAGGCGCCGATCGGCGCACAGCTCGCGGCAACTGCGTGCGCAAGCTTGATGCGCCAGATCAATCCAATCGCCGCAGACGCGGCCATGACGACATAGATGAAGAGTGACATCCAGGCACTCGGCGCGTGCACATAGATGATGCGGAACGCGTCGCCCTGCTGATAGTCGGGTGGCGCGAGCACCAACCCGCCATAGAGCGCGCCGACGATCAGGATGAATGCCGTCCAGCCGAACCAGGGGGCGAGCTGTCCCGCCAGCCGATAGAAGTGCGGCGGCGATGCAAACTTGTGTAGCCAGGTCCACATGATCTCAGCGCGTCTCCTTGAGCTACTCGATGCTGATCCTGACGGCGGCCGCCGAGGTCAACGGCGCAAGCGTGAATGCGAACACGAACAGCGCGGCAAGCAGATACAACGGCCCGGCGACAGGCTCTGCGGCGATCGCCAGCTCGATGGCTCGCGCGCCAAAGATCAGCATTGGCATCGCGAGCGGCAAGACCAGCAGCGACAGCAGCAAGCCACCGCGCCGCAAGCCGACCGTGAGCGCGGCGCCGATGCTCCCCAGCAGGCTCAGCGTCAGCGTACCGAGCAGCAGGCTCACCACGACGACACCCAGCGCGTGACCAGGAACTCCGAGTGCGATGGCGACAATGGGCGAGATCAGCACGAGGGGCAATCCACTCAGGAGCCAGTGAGCTGCCGTCTTGGCGAGCAGCAACCAGGTCAGCGGCTGTCCGGACAGCACGTACTGCTCGAGAGTTCCATCCTGCGCATCCGACTTCAGCAGCGAGTCCGCAGCGAGGAGCGAGGATAACAGCGCCGCCACCCACAGCACACCGGGCGCGACGTCTCTCAGGCGCGACAGCTCCGGACTTAATCCGAGCGGAAACAGCGTCGTGACTATCAGGAAGAACACCAGCGGATCGGCCACGTGCCCCCAGCGTCGCATGGCGAGACGCAGATCACGCTCGAGGATCAGCCGGCCTGCTGTGAGTGCGCTCGCGGGCATCACAGGGCCAGCTTCGATATGCGGCCTGAACGCAGCTCGAGGCCCTGGTGGGCCGCGACAAGTGCGAGACCCCCGTCATTCAGGTGGCTGGCAAGCGCGCCCGAAATCTGTTCGCTGCTCGACGCATCGAGATTCGTGAACGGTTCATCGAGCACCCAGAAGCGCGCCCGGGAGAGCAGCACGCGGCACAGGGCCACGCGACGTCGCTGACCCGCGGACAGCACGCGCGCCGGCAAGCGCGCGCAGTCACTTACGCCCAGGTTCGCGAGGACGGCGTGAATCTCGGCATCGGAGAGCGAACGCCTGAGTCCTACGCTGTAACGCAGGTTCTCGACCGGCGTGAGATCACCCTTGAGAGCTGTGTCGTGTGCGAGATAAGCGATCGCGGCGTGATAGGCGCTGTTGCTGTCACGAATCGGAAGTCCCTGCCAGAGCACCTCGCCCTCCTCCGCCTCCAGCAGACCGCAGACCACTCGCAGTAGCGTCGTCTTGCCGCAGCCATTCGGTCCGGAGACGTGCAGCGCGTGGCCGGCGCCGATCTCGCAGGACACGCCGCGCAGCACGTGTCGCTCACCGCGCCACAGGTGCAGATTCCTGGCGGAAAGAAGAACACTTGTCGAGCCGGCGGTCAGCATCGCATAAGCATCGTTTATTCAAAAACTTAAAGGTACTTTCTCAGCAATCGCATTATACACGGACGCACGTGTAGAATTCCGACGCCGCTCACATGCCCGGGTGGCGAAACTGGTAGACGCAAGGGACTTGAGCATTGAGCACGCGGGTCGGAAACGCCCGCGCGAATGGGGTCAAATTCGGGGAACCAGTAGCACGTCATGGTGACTGCAATCCCGAGCTAAGCCCGATGCGGTGATCGGGAAAGTGTAGAGACTTGACGGCCCCTGCCTAAATCGTCAGTCGTGCTGGTCGCGACGGCGACACGGTGAAGGTAAAGTCCAGACTCCAAATGTGCCCGCAAGAGCACAGCAGCGAAAGCTGTAGCGAGTAAGAAAATCCCTTGGGGGCGACCCCATGCCGGTTCGAGTCCGGCCCCGGGCACCAACGGCGTGGGACAGCGATGGCAGAGCCTCAAGAACAATACCGATACTGGGCTTTCATCTCGTACTCGAACAAGGACGCTCTGGTCGCGCGACGGCTGCACCGTCGTCTCGAGAATTACAGCATCCCGCGCGATCTGCGCGGCCGGCCCGGGCTCGATGGCGCTGTGCCGGCGAAGCTGTTCCCGATCTTTCGCGACCGCGAGGAGCTGCCGCTTTCATCGGACCTCGGCGCATCGATCGAGGATGCGCTGCGAATCTCGCGCTACCTGATCGTTCTCTGCTCGCCGGCGGCGGCGCATTCGCGCTGGGTGAACGAGGAGATTCGTTACTTCAAGTCGCTCGGCCGCGAGGATCGGATCTTCGCGATCATTCTGTCCGGGGAACCCAATGCTTCGGATGTTCCTGCGACCTCGGAGCAGGAGTGCTTTCCGCCGGCGCTGCGTCATCGGGTTGATAACCACGGACAGATCAGCGAGCAGAGGACCGAGCCGATCGCGGGGGACCTGCGTCCAGGCGGGGACGGCTGGCATCGAGTATTTCTCAAGTCCGTCGCCGGTATCACCGGGATGGGCTTCGATGCGTTCGCGCGACGCGAGCGCAAGCGGCGGCTGCGCCGACAGGCTGCGGCCGGCATCGCGGCACTCGTCGTGCTGACAGCGGGCGCCTGGTGGCTGGACTACAACCGACTGAAGGTGTCCTACTACGAGACTTTTGCGACCCGTTGGGGTGTGCCCGTCGGAATCGTGCCGGTCGATCCGCAGCAGCCCGCGGGTTACGAGTTCTATTACCGGTTCGAATCCCGCCGCGGACGGCTGCGGGCTGTCAGGTACGTCGACCGCGAAGGCAACGCCCGCGGCGAGGACTTCAACAATAACGTTGCGATACGCGAAATCCACTACCGCGAGGACGGGTCGGTTCGGGAGCTCGTACAGTTTCAGCGCAACAACAAGCTCATCAGGCGCGCCGTGTACAGCAACATTCGTCGTACGCCAAACGGCGACGCGATCCAGTACGTCGACTTCCACCAGGAGAACCAGGATGCGCCGCTCGCACTGGCGAACGAGGCTGTCGCCGACATCGGCAACCCATTTGGCGCAAGTCGCTCGGAGATCACCGGTCAGCAGATCACCTACGACTCGTCAGGCAGGCCCAAATCCATTACGAACCTCAATGCCTACCACCAGAAGCGTGCCAACTCTGCCGGAGTCTTCGGCGTCCGCTACGAGTACCGCGGTTCCTCCCTCGTGTCGTCCGCTACTGAGAACCTCGGCTTCGATGGCAAGCCAACGCCGAGCCGGATCGGCGTGCTGCGGTCGGAGTATTCGCGCGACCTTGCCCACGGCAGCTACGAATGGCGTTACTTTGGCGCGAATCGACAACCGGTCGTAGAACGAGGCGGCTACCACCTTGTCCGGCATGTTTACGACAGCGGTTCCGACCGGACCGAGGATTCCTACTTCGGAACGGATGGCAAGCCTGTGCTGCTCGCCGACGGGTACCACAAGTTCGTGACGACATTCGACCGCAAGAGGCTGCACACCGAATGGACCTACTTTGGCGTCGACGGTGAGCCCGTATTCAGCAAGGCCGGCTACCATCGTGTGGAGCTCACCTACGACACCGACGGAAACCTGATCGACTTCGCTTATTTCGGTATCGACGGCAAGCCGGTGTACAGCAATGCGGGGTTTCATCGACAGCGCGCGTCCTACGACCGCCACGGCAATCAGCTCGAAACGACGTGCTTCGGCATCGACGATCGGCCGACGCTGAACAAGCAGGGCTACTATCGCGCCACCCAGGCGGTCGACCGACGAGGAAACGTCACCGACATTGCGTACTTCGGGACCAAGGGCGAGGCGGTCGTTGGTAATTTCGGCGTTCAGGCGTACCACCGAATCAGGCAATTGTTCGACGATGGCGACAACCTGGTCGATGTCAGGTATTTCGACGTCGGCGACCGGCCCTCGCCTCCCAACGCCGATACGTTCAATCACGTGCATCGTGAGTTCGACGAACGCAGCAACCTGGTGAGCGCGAGCCTCTATAACGGCGATGACCCGGTAGCCAGCTACAACTTCGGCCTCCACAGCTTTACCGCCACTTTCGACCAACGCGGCAACCCGACGGAATGGGCACTCTTCGGGGTCGATGGGAAACCGGTGCTGAGCCCAGGGCTGCGCATACACCGTCTCATGCAGAAGTTCGACGAACGCGGCAGAGCCACGGAAGAGTCAAGCTGGGGCGTGAGCGGCGAGCCAGCCGTGAACTTCGAGGGATACCACCGCAAGGCGAGCGTCTATGACGAGCGCAGCAACCTTCGCGAGGTCACGTTCTTCGGCACTCACGGTGAACCGGCATCCAACCCGGATGGTTGTCATCATGCGATCAGTGAATACGACGAAGTCGGACGGGCAATCGCAGCGGAATGTTTCGGCGTCGATGGCAAGCCGATCTTGGACAACCAGGGATATCATCGCGTCGTCGACACATACGACCGCCACCGCAATCAGACCAGCGAAGCGTACTTCGGCGTGCAGGGCCAACCCATCAACGGTCGAGCGGGATATCACCGCGTGGCCAGGACCTTCAACGACCGCAGCGACTACCTCGAAGAGGCGTACTTCGGCCCGGATGACAAGCCCATGGCGATCGCAGCCGGATACCACCGTTTGCAGCGAGTTCTGAACGAGCGCGGCTGGGAAGTAGGGGTCCAGTATTTCGGGGTACACGGCGAGCCTTCTTTGAACGGCGACGGTATCCACCGTGTGGCCAAGAGCTATGACGCCCGAGGCCGTGAAGTGTCGGAGGCCTACTTCGGGTTGCAGGGCGAGCCCGCGATGAATCACAAAGGCTATCAGCGCGCGGCCATGGAATATTTCGCGGACTACCCGCAGGTTTCCAAGATCACTTACTTCGACGTGACCGGCAAGGAAATGATCGCGCCAGGCAGCCGCATCGCGAATTCTCTGTTCGGCAAGTGCGTCGTGCTGCTACTTCCCAACGGTTCACTGGTGCTCGGGATTCCCATCGTGCTCCCCAAGGAGGACATCGTTCTTTACGTCGAGCCGACCCATCTCTCCTTCGTCGTCGACCGCAGGATCCTCGCCGACATCCTGCCCCAGAATGCCGTTGTGCCCGGCAACGTAATGACTGCCGACCAGGCGTTCGGTCGCTTGATGACCCTGACCAAGGTCCCGATCGTGGAATTCACGCCGGGCGGCGCTGTCCCGACGGCAATTACCCGCACGCTCGACATCCGCCGCGGGCCTCCGCCCGGTCTGCACTGATCGGCGCGAGTTCAGCCGGCTCCGAAGGCGGAATCGAATTCGGCTGGAAAATGCTCCGGCCTCACCTGTCGCTCGGCCGCCCTGCGCCCGAGATCCAGCAGCCGCTCGCTGTTTTCCGGGCGATCCATGGCGCCGATCACCTCGATCTCGGCCTGGGTCCAGTTGAGCCCCAGGTTGCGCGCAAGCCAGCCCTGCAGCAGCGGTGCGTCGTAGCGCAGGTAGTGCAGGAATGGGTTGACGCCAATCAGGTCATCGGCGAGATCGCCGACTTCTCCATCGATGGTCCAGGGCGTTGGTGACTGGCTCATCCACTGCAGCACCGTCTGCCCTAGACGATCCGTGTCCTGCATCAGCGAACGCAATGCGGCGATTGCCAGCATGACCGCCGGTCGGCGTCTCACCCATTCCAGGGTGGGCTTGGGCGCGGTTGCACCGGTGCCGACCGAGACCAGCATCAGGCGATCGCTGCCGAGCGGCCAACGGAATCCATAACCCTTCAAGGTCGCGAGCATCATCAGCAGCAGCGCCGGATTGTTGTGCGGGCTCACCCCGCCATCGACGAAGAGTCCGCGCACGCCGGGCGCCACTTCGATGAGCTCAGGTGAGAAGTACGTGGGCGCGGCCGTACTCGCTCGCAGCAGATCGACCAGCAACAGGTCGCTGTTCTTCACGAAATTCGGCGACGCATTCTCCGGCGCGAAGTACGGCCCGCGCGGATGGTTGTGAAACAGCCAGACGCTGCCCGTGTCGAGCCTCTTGGCCACGATGCCCAGACCGCAGCGAATCTCATCCGAGCCGAGCGTCGTGGTGGAGAAGTGCTCTTCGATCACGCCCCGCAGCGCGTCCGAGTCGAATTTCGGCGCCCAGAAACCCTCGAACCAGGGACGCTTGCGAAAGCCACGCTGACCGAGACTGAGGTAGAGCTCGATCAGCTGGCGCGTCGTGTATCCGAGGCCGAGCGTTGCCGCGATCAGCGAGCCGGTTGATGTGCCGCCGATCAGGTCGAAATAGTCCGCGAGGCAAAAGTCTTTCCGGCCACTGCGCGCCTTGAGGATGGACTCAACGCGCTCGAGGAATGCGAGCGAGATGAGGCCGCGCACTCCTCCCCCATCGAGGGCGAGTATCCGTTTGGGACCGGCCGAATGGAGGTGCCACTCACGTGTCGCTCGCTGAGACTGCGTCATCGCTCGATCTCGTGCGTGAAAAGCAGACTGCGCCATTGGCTCACTTCGTCAAGCATCGAGCGTGCGGCCTCCATCGCGTAGCGGGCAATTTGCGCACTCAGGAGTGGGACGGCCCTGGCTGCCGCCTCATCGAGAGTACGTGCGAGGCGGTCGCGTAGTACCTGCAGGTGAGCGTGCATACCTCGGAAACGTGTCGCCAGCTGCAAGAATTCGCTCTGCGTCCGGATCGCGGCCAGGGTCGCCGCCAGGGCCGGAAAGAAAATTCCCGCGCCCAGCGCGACCTGGCGAAACGGATCGACGCGCCAGTGCCAGGCCTGTTCTGCGTAGTAGTGCACGAAAAGGTACAGCGCGGCTGTCACCAGGGTCAAAACCAGCGACACCATCGCGATCACTTCCAGGCGCTCATTGGCGCGCCGATTGACGTCGATAGCCGCGCCGTAATAGTCGACCTGCCGGTCGATCATCCCGGAAAGAATGAGATGCCCCGCCTCCATGACGATGGGCTGCTCCAGCCTCCCTGACGGCAACCTCGCCTGGCGCAGAACGGCGCGCAGATACCTGTCGATCCAGGCCCCTTCGCGCTGAAATTCGCGCAGCGCCGGAGAATCCACGCTCGGGATGGTCCGGCCGAGCACGGCGAGCACCGCCGCGTGATTGATCTGTTGCTCCAGCAAGCGGTAGCCCAGCCAGCCTTCACGCCAATGGCGCGATCGAGCGCGTTGCCAGAGCACGAGCAGCACCACGAGCGCCGCGAGCTCGAGCCATTTCCCGAATGTGCTCCAACCCGCGTCCAGTGCGCCGAGCAGCGCGCCGCCCACGGCAGTGAGGGCCAGGAGAGATATCGAAATGTACGCGCCCTGGTAGAGATCGCGGTAAGCATTGGCGCAGCGCTCGGCCCAGAGCCAATGGGAAAAATAGTCTTCCCGGATCCGGGCGAGCCAGTCGCGCAGCAGCGTTGGCGCACGGGCGCTGCCGGAGTTCCATTGCAGCGCCCACTCCGCTTCATTCGCCGTGACATGAGCGCGGAATCTCTCCTCGAACCAATCGGATGGTTCGTAAGATCGCGTCTGCTGAAGCAGGAGCGACTGCACCAGACGTTGCGCCCAATCCTCACCCGCGAGCGGCGTTTCAGTGCGCGCTTCGACCGGGCCTTCCGCCAGATGACTTCTGTCGAGCGCGTCTACCACCACCAGGATCACCGGCATCCCGCGGGTCTCGGCCTCGTCGATCAACCAGCGCGTTCCGCCCCGACGCTTTTCTGCGCCGGAGCGCACCAGCGCCAGCAGCACGTCCGCGTGCCCGAGCAGCGTCAGGGCGGAAGTCTCGTAGGTGCGTTTGGTCAGCTCACGGGCTTCGTCATCGACTTCGCCGTCCAACTCGAGCAGCGCCGTAGCCGATGCGGCAAGGCGCGCCAGCTCGCCGGCCGGGTCGGCATCGACGCCGGGGTTACGCCGCAGGTCCTCGGCATACCGCGGCATGTCGATCGGGAGAATGCCGTTCAGCGCGTAGCCGAGCCGGATAGCCTGATCAGCGACCAGTTGATCTGCGCCAGCCGCGAGTTGGGTGACGAGACGGCACTCGCTTTCTGGACGCTCGCTCCCCGGACGGAAGGAATCGACATACGCGCCGTTCGCAGCGGTCAGCGACTGTCGTAACGAGGACAGGACTCGGGCAACGAACGGCGCGACCGTCGCTCGTTCAGGCAGGTCCAGGTGCCCCACGACACCGACTCGCAGCACCAGTTTCGGCACGGGCCGACGGCTCGGGTCCCGGCCGCTGAACAGTGCTGCGATCGAAAGGCGCACAAAGCGCACGAGCCGCCGCAGGATGAGGCTACTTCGGCGCACTGGATGGTGTGACCCTTCGCATGTGCCCTCTGCTCCGCGCTTCGCATTGGCGCGGTTGTCTCTGGAGGCGTGGGTCGGAATCGAACCGGCGTACACGGCTTTGCAGGCCGCTGCATGACCACTCTGCCACCACGCCCTGGCCCGGAAGAACAAAACCCCGGGACGTGCCCGGGGTTTTCAGTCTAGAAATCTGGAGCGGGAAACGAGGCTCGAACTCGCGACCTCAACCTTGGCAAAGTTGCCCTTCCCCGCCCAATCAAGACCTTATCGGGCTACTCGGGGCCACAGCGTACCACTCAGATCAATTGGTTGTCCTAAGCGACTATTGGCGCGCCAGAACATCGTACGCTTGGTCCGCCAGGCTGAGGATGGAACCCCGTAACAGGGAGTCATTGATCAACACCAACACGGAGTAACGACGATGCGAACGCTGATGCTGGTGGCCCTCTTGGGCCTCTCTGCGGCCGCGGTTGCAGACCCGCCGGTCCCGCAGGGCACGAAGGACTTCATCAAGCTGCAAGGGATGACGATGGGTCCTACCATCGAGGCGCGATCCTCTCACCTTGTTGTGCACGGGTTCTCCCAGAAGGGGGCAGAGGATCTGGTCGCGGCGCTTGACGCTGCCACGGCCGATCTCGCGGTGTACGAGCGAGGGCTCTACAAGGCCGCGTGTGACCGCAAGGACGAACTACTTCACAACAACGAAAAGCTCGCCGAGGCGTTTGAGCAGATCGACGCAGCGACCGGTGAGGCCGAGGCGAAGCTCGTGGCTTCCTTGGCCGATAAGCTGACCGGCGATGACAAGACCTACTACGCCGATCATCTGGCGAGCCACCCAGACGCGGAGTTCAGTGATAGTCACGGAATCGACAAGATCCGCGAGGGCAAGGGCAACAACAAGGTGATGGTCGACACCCTGTGCTTCTATAGCCAGCCGCACCAAGTCGGGGTCATCCCGGAGACCACGATCGACCTCACAGAGAAAGGGAGTTCAAAGTGAAGCGCCTCAGACTGTTCTTAGCCAGCCTCGCGCTGGTGCTTTCCTGCGGTGTCGCCAACGCCTCGTACTTCTACAATCACTGCTCGACCAACGGGCCGAACGGAACCATGTCGATCAACTGCTGGTCCGGGAATACGTCAGCGGCCGATGCGTCCGACGGCCCGGGCGTCAACGGGTACTGGGTCTCGATCATGACGACCTGCTACATTGATCTGGGTAGCGATTACACGAACCCGAACTTCTATCACAGCGCGATGATGAGCATGTGGGTCGGTGGTTACGCGCAGATCTACAACTTCGGTCCGATCAACACCTACCCTCCGATCTACATCCACATCCTCACGTGTGGAATCTATTATTGGCACTCAGGACAAGCAAAGGACCACGCCCCACAGGGGTTCGGCGTGGGCGACACGGACGAGCAGTCGTCGCGTATCGATCACCGCACCTACTGCGGAACCTGAGCTGACACGCCACAGGGTTGAGTTATCGAGCCCCGGGTTGGTACGCGCTGCGTGACAGTAGCGTGGCACCACCCGGGGCTCAGTCTTGTAAAGCCTTGAATCTGGAGCGGGAAACGAGGCTCGAACTCGCGACCTCAACCTTGGCAAGGTTGCGCTCTACCAACTGAGCTATTCCCGCTTGGGCCCTCGCTAAAGAGGGCGCAATTGTAAGGTCCGCCCCGGGACTGTCAAGGAATCCACCTGAATCAATGACCTGCAGCGAGTTCCGGGCGCGCGGCCCGTAGGTACTGGATCGCGGACCACAGCGTCAGGATCGCGGCCAGCACCGTGAGAATGAGGCCGCATTCGTAGATTGGGAGACCGAGGAAATTCCAGCGGAACAGCATCATCGAGAGCCCCACGATCTGCAAGATGGTCTTGTACTTTCCGAGGCCTGAAACCGCGACCTTGCCGCGCTTGCCGAGCTCAGCCATCCACTCACGCAATGCAGAGATCGCGATCTCGCGGCCGATGATCACGATCGCCGCCAGCACCGTCGCGACTGCGAGCCAGCGTGGCTCGCGTGCGGCGCTCACGATCAGTACCAGCGCCGTCGCAACGATGAGCTTGTCCGCAACCGGATCGAGAAACGCGCCGAGACGCGTCGTCTGACCCCATTTGCGAGCGAGGTATCCATCCAGGGAGTCGGTGATCCCTGCCAACGCGAACAGGATTCCCGCTGCCTGGTCGGACCAGTGATACGGCAGGTAGTAGAGCACGATGATCAGCGGGATCGCGATGATGCGCGCCCACGTCAGTGCATTCGGTATCGAGATGCCGGTGCTCAATCGCTCATGCTCCGGGATGCAGGTACTCGTAGATCAGTTGCGCCAGCGGTCTGCCGATGCCACGCACCTGCATCAGGTCTTCAACGCCCGCGCGCAGTATGCCTTGGAGTCCTCCGAACTGCTTGAGCAGCTCCCGCCGCCGCGCGGGCCCAAGGCCTGGAATGGCCTCGAGCGCTGATTCGTTGTGCCGACGTGCGCGGCGCCGGCGGTGACCGGTGATCGCGAAGCGATGGGCTTCGTCGCGGATGCGCTGGATGAGATGCAGCGAGGGTGAATCAGGCGGCAAGATGATCGGTTCCTCGCGCCCGGGAATGAAGAGCCGCTCCTGCCCAGGCTTGCGATCCGCCCCCTTGGCGACCGCGACGATCGCGACCCCTGGCAATTGCAGTGTTTGAATCACTTCCATGGCCTGGTGTAACTGCCCCTTGCCGCCATCGACCAGCATGATGTCCGGCATCGGCACCTCGGCTGCCTTGATGCGCGTGTAGCGGCGCATGAGAGTCTGGCGCATCGCTCCATAGTCATCGCCCGCCTCCACGCCGGCGATGTTGAAGCGGCGATACTCGCTCTTGATCGGACCTTCCGGCCCGAACACGACACACGACGCGACGGTGCCCTCGCCTCGCGTGTGGCTGATGTCGAAGCACTCGATACGATGCGGCACCTCGGGCATCTGCAGGTCCTGGCGCAAGGCCTCGAGATTGGTCTCAATGCCGGCGCGATTCAGGGCCCGCATGCGCAGCGCCTGCACGGCATTCGTCTGGCTCAAGGCCATCCAGCGCGCGCCCAAACCGCGTGCGACACGGCGGATGCGCACCGCGTGGCCCGCTCGTTCGCCCAAAGTCGCTTCGAGGGGCTCGGTATCCACGATGGGTGTGTTCAGCAGGACTTCGCGCGGCGCCTCGCGAGTGAAGTAATACTGCATCAGGAAAGCGCTCATGATCTCGCCCGGGTCCCCGAGTGGTGCGCGCGGAAAGAACTGCGTGCTGCCGAGATTGCGGCCGCCTCGAATGAACATTAGCGCGATGCAGTGCTCGCCGGCTTCACTGGCGAGCGCAATGACATCGACGTCCCGTTTGTTCGCGCGCGTGACACTCTGCTGTGACTGCAGGTGCTGGAGACTCGCCAGCTGATCGCGTAACCGCGCCGCCCGTTCGAACTGCAGCGCCTCCGAGGCTGCCTCCATCTGTCGGGCCAACTCCGCGTTGACCTCCTCGCTCCGGCCTGACAGCACCTTGATGGCACTGTCCACGTCACGCCGATACTCCTCCTCGGTGATCAGCCCGACGCAGGGCGCCGAACAGCGATCGATCTGGTGCTGCAGGCAGGGACGGCTGCGATTCTCGAAGAACGTGTCTTCGCAGTTGCGGAGCTTGAAGAGCTTCTGCAGCTGCTGCAGTGATTCGCGCACTGCGCCGGCACTCGGATACGGCCCGAAGTAACGTCCGGGAAGATTGCGGGCGCCGCGATAGAAATTGAGCCGCGGGAATTTCGCTTCGGTGGTGACGTGAATGTAGGGAAAGCTCTTGTCGTCGCGCAGGATCACGTTGAAGCGCGGCTTGTGCTCCTTGATGAGGTTGTATTCGAGCAGCAAGGCTTCGGTTTCGGAATCGGTCAGCGTGACCTCGATTCTCGCCACCTGGCCCACGAGCGCCTGCACCTTGGGCTCGATGTTACCGGCATGAAAGTAGCTGCCGACGCGCGCCTTGAGGCTGCGCGCCTTGCCGACGTAGAGAATTTCGCCGTTCGCGCCGAGCATCCGGTAGACGCCCGGGCGTGCGGGGAGCCTCTGGACGAAGCTCTTGGGATCGAATTGCGTGGCTGCGGCGCTCTCAGTCATTCATGTGGCGGATCACAGCCTCACCGAAACCCTTGGTGCCGACGAGCTTCGCGCCGGGAATCAGGCGCTGCAGGTCCTCTTCCACGTTCTTGCGCCCGGCCAGCTCACGCTTGGGCGCACGGATCGCCTCACGCAGGCGCGCGAGATCGTAGGTGAGCTCGCCGTTCGCGATCGTATTGGCGACACCCTTGATGATCAGGTCAGCGGCTTCGGCCCAGCGCAGGTAACGCAACATCATTTCCGCTGACAGGATGATCGAGCCCGGGTTCACACGATCTTTGCCGGCAAACCCGGGCGCAGTCCCGTGCGTGGCCTCGAACACGGCCAACCCGTCGCCGATGTTGCCGCCGGGCGCAATGCCGATGCCGCCCACCTGTGCCGCGAGCGCATCCGAGATGTAATCGCCGTTGAGATTGAGGGTCGCGATCACGTCGTACTCTTCCGGCCGCAGCAGGGCCTGTTGCAGGAAGTTGTCCGCGATCACGTCCTTGATCACGATCCGGTGACCGGTGAGTGGATTCTGGAACGAGAGCCACGGTCCCTTGTCGATTTCCTGCGCGCCGAATTCATCGCGCGCCAGCTGATAGCCCCAGTTGCGAAATCCACCCTCGGTGAACTTCATGATGTTGCCCTTGTGCACCAGCGTCACCGACACGCGATCGTTGTCGACCGCGTACTGGATCGCTTTGCGGATCAGGCGTTGCGAGCCTTCCTTGGAGACGGGCTTGATGCCGATAGCCGAGCTCGAGGGGAAACGGATCGAGGTGACGCCGAGCTCCCGATGCAGATAGGCGATGAGCTTGTGGACTTCAGCAGAGCCTGCGGGCCATTCGATACCGGCGTAGATGTCCTCGGTGTTCTCGCGGAACACGACGATCTCCACCTGGCTCGAGTCCTTCATCGGCGTCGAAACGCCCGGAAAGTGACGGATCGGGCGCACGCAGGCGTACAGATCCATCTGCTGGCGGATGGCGACGTTGAGCGAACGGATCCCACCGCCGACGGGCGTGCCCAGCGGTCCCTTGATCGACACCACGAAGTCGCGCAACGCCTGCAGCGTCTCCTCCGGAAACCAGGCACCGGCTCCATAGACCTTGTTGGCCTTCTCGCCGGCATAGACCTCCATCCATGCAATGCGCCGCTTGCTGCCGTAGGCCTTGTGGACTGCCGCGTCGACTACGCGCTGCATCACGGGCGTGACGTCGATGCCGATGCCGTCGCCTTCCACGAAGGCGATGATCGGCCGATCGGGCACGTTGATCGAAAAATCCGGATTGAGCGTGATGCGCTCGCCGTCGGCGGGCACAACGATGTGATCGTACTTCATGGCGCTCGGCCAGCGGTTCAGCGGGGCGCGAACTTTACCAGAAACGAGCGACCGCAGCCGCCCGGGCCGGCGTCCGCGCTGCTCAGCCCCGCTTCGATTTCTTGAACTGCGCTTCTTCGGTCGAGCCGGTGAGTGCCGTGATCGAGGATTGCCCGCCAGTGACCGCCCGCGTCACTTCGTCGAAATAGCCGGCGCCCACTTCGCGCTGATGGCGTGTCGCCGTATAGCCGGCATTCTCTGCGGCGAACTCCGCCTGTTGCAGCTCCACGTACGCGCTCATGTGCCGGTCGCGATAGCCACGGGCAAGCTCGAACATGCTGAAGTTGAGCGCATGGAATCCGGCCAGCGTCACGAAGTGGAACTTGTAGCCCAGCGCACCGAGCTCGCGCTGGAACTTGGCAATCGCGGCGTCATCGAGCTTCTGCTTCCAGTTGAACGAGGGCGAGCAGTTGTAGGCGAGAAGCTTGTCCGGAAAATGCTCGTGGATGCCTTCGGCGAAGTGCCGCGCTTCTTTCAGGTCCGGCACCGCGGTCTCGCACCAGACCAGGTCCGCGTACGGCGCGTAGGCAAGGCCGCGCGCGATTGCTGCTTCGATGCCGGCCTTGACGTAGAAGAACCCTTCGGCGCTGCGTTCGCGCTTCTCGATGAAGGGGCGGTCGCGATCGTCCACGTCCGAGGTCAGGAGATTTGCCGACTCGGCATCGGTGCGTGCGATCAAGACCGTGGGCACTCCGCAGATGTCTGCGGCCAGGCGTGCCGCCGTCAGCTTGTTGATGGCTTCGAGGCTTGGCACGAGCACCTTGCCGCCCATGTGACCGCACTTCTTGGCGGAAGCCAGCTGGTCCTCGTAGTGCACGCCCGCGGCGCCCGCTTCGATCATCGCCTTCATGAGCTCGAAGGCATTGAGGACTCCGCCGAAGCCTGCTTCTGCATCGGCCACGATCGGCTTGAGCCAGTCGATGCTGTCATCGCCCTCCGCATGGCAGATCTGGTCCGCGCGCTGCAGCGTGTTGTTGATGCGCTTGACGACGGCGGGAACCGAATCGGCCGGATAGAGCGACTGGTCCGGATACATGTGGGCCGCCAGGTTCGCATCCCCCGCTACCTGCCAGCCTGACAAGTAGATGGCATCGAGCCCGGCTCGAACCTGCTGCATGGCCTGGTTTCCCGTCAGGGCTCCCAGCGCAGCGACGAAGGGCTTCTCGCCGAGGTAGCGCCACAGCTTCTCCGCGCCCAGGCGCGCCAGCGTATGTTCGACCACGACGCTGCCGCGCAGGCGCACCACGTCTTCTGCCTGGTAGGCGCGGCGTATGCCCCGCCAACGCGGATCAGTGCTCCAGCTCTTGCGAATCTCGGTTGCGGCAGGCGCATTCATCTGGGGTCCCTCAGTCGATCTCACGATACGCCACCAGGGTCAGGAAGGCTGTGAAGCGCGGCTCAGCCGTCAGCCGATCGAGGAGCCGGGCGGCAAGCTCGTAATGTCCGGCTGCCGGTCCGCCCTCCCCTTGCTCCTTCAGTTCCCGCAGCTCGCGCGCGATATGCGCGCGCACCAGTTCGAGCGACACCCGCCGCCCGTCATCGAGGACTCCGGTCGGGTGATGCACCCACTGCCACAACTGCGCACGGGAGATCTCCGCGGTAGCCGCGTCTTCCATGAGATTGTTGATCGGCACGCAGCCGAGTCCACCCAGCCAGGCGGCGAGGTACTGCAATCCGACGCTGACGTTGTTGGCCACGCCGGTCTCGGTGATCGTGCCCATCGGCACGCGCAGCAAATCCGCCGCGCCCACCTGCACGTCCTCGCGCAGACGGTCGAGCTGGTTGGGTCCGGGCATGTGCTGGTTGAACACTTCGAGCGCCAGCGGCACCAGGGCCGGATGAGCGACCCAGGTGCCGTCATGGCCATCACTTGCCTCGCGTTCCTTGTCGGCGCGGACTTTCGCCAATGCCGCCTCGTTCGCTTGCGGGTCATTCTTGATCGGGATCTGCGCCGCCATTCCACCCATCGCGAAGGCCCCACGCCGATGGCAGGTGCGAATCACCAGGTGCGAATAGGAACGCAGGAAGTGACTCGTCATGCTGACCTGGTGCCGGTCGGGCAGCACGAAATCGGCGCGGCGCGCGAATTTCTTGATGAAGCTGAAGATGTAGTCCCAGCGCCCGCAGTTGAGGCCGACGATATGTTCCTTGAGCTCGTAGAGAATCTCGTCGATCTCGAATGCCGCGAGGATGGTTTCAATCAGTACGGTGACCTTGCAAGTGCCCTGTTCCAGGCCCAGAAGGT
>Ga0137410_10000610_pt1 | contig 24841 bp, 20 predicted proteins | sample CZODoug1_16funga_FD_108878 | JGI IMG/M metagenome (GOLD analysis project Ga0137410, IMG submission 108878) | Vadose zone soil fungal communities from Angelo Coast Range Reserve, California, USA - CZODoug1_16fungal (Illumina Assembly) | ecosystem: Environmental > Terrestrial > Soil > Vadose zone... | reverse complement strand
TGGCGCCCGCCTTCAGCGCCGCGCGTGCGAACGCCAGCGTGTAATCGAAGTCCACTTCGCGGAAAGCCTGTTGCGAGCCCGCGCTCTTCAGTGTCGTCCCCAGGCAGCAGAACGCGAAGTCGGTGTGCGCGCCCGCGAGCGATTCCTCGAGCTTCTCGAAGCGCACGATGCGATTGCCGAGCTTGGGGTGGTCGTAAGCGAGCGGCCGACGGGTCACCGCGATGATGCGCGCACACTCGGGAGTGGCCGCCAGCGCTTCGAGCAAACGGCTGCCGACCAGACCGTTGCCGCCCGCGACGAGAGCGGTCCACCTGGATTCTGCCGGTGGCTTGGGCTGATTCATTGTTGTTGGCGTCGATTGTAGTGGAAAATGCCCGCAATCCGCGCTCCCTTGTTCCAGGATTCGACGCGGGCGGGCTCGCACACTCCATGAAGGAATTCATCCACCGGCGGTTCGTCGCACCGATCGTGGCCCTGCTCCTGCAGGGCATCACGCCCGCGAAGATCGCGCTCAGCCTGGCCCTCGGCATTGGCCTGGGCATTTTCCCCGTCCTGGGCACGACGATGGTGTTGTGTACGCTGGCCGCACTCCTGTGGCGCCTGAACCTGGTCGCGATCCAGACGGTGCATTTCGCGATGACACCGCTGCAACTGCTGCTGATCATCCCGTTCGTGCGCCTGGGTGAACACCTCGTGCACGCCGAGCGCGGGCCACTGTCCATGCGTGCCGGCCTCGATCTGTTCGGGTCGGGCACCGCGCACGCGCTCATCGTGTTGCGCGACGCTCTGCTGCACGCCGTGATCGGCTGGATCGTGCTCGGTCCGTTGATGATCTACGTGCTGTATCGCGCGTTTGCGCCACTTCTCGACCGCCTGGCGCAGCGGTTGCGCAGCCCGGCGGCCACGCCCGAGAACCCGTGACGAACTCGATGGCGGCGATAGTGTCCAATCCGACCCACGGGCCGCGCCGGCCTGTGTTCAATGCTGGGTATACTGGCGCGTGTTCTTCATGGCGTGCGCGGCGACCGGTCGGTTCCGGTGGAGGACGCGAGTGATTCGGAAATGGCGCGGAGTGGCGTTGCTCATCCTGGCAGCGTCCAGCATTGGGCTGACGGCAAACGGTACGACGCTGCAGCCAGCGCCTGCCCCTTCCCCGGCCAAGACCGAAGAGAAAGCTGAATCGAAGCCATCGAGCGCGCCGGCCGAAACACCCGCCGCACCTGCCCCGGCTGCGAATCGTGCCGCCACCTATGGTGCCTTCCGGCAACAATTCGACAGCCGGCACTTCGCCGAGGCGCTGGTGCCGGCCCGGCAACTGGTCGAGCAGACCGAGCAGCAATTCGGACCCAGCGCGACGCAACTGGTCAACCCGCTGCTCAACCTCGGCACCACGCAGCTGCGCCTCAAGGACTACGGCGGCGCCGAAACGAGCTACAAGCGTGCCGTGAAAATTGTCGAACAGAACCAGGGCGGCTACTCGCGTGAAATCATCAACCCGCTGTTCGGGCTCGGCATGACGTATTCCGCGAGCGGCGACTACGCGGGTTCCACCGATGCACTCAAGCGCGCCGTGGACGTGAGTCGCAAAGTCGATGGCCTGTTCAATCCGGCCCAGCTGGAATTGCTCGACCCCCTGATCGCCAGCTACACGGCGCAGAATTCCATCGAGGATGCTCAGCGCGAGCAGCAATACGCGCTGCGCCTCGCTGAGACCACTTACGGCAAGGACGATCCGCGCATCCTGCCGGCGCTGAGCCGCACAGCCGGCTGGCTCGAATCCCAGGGACGATTCACCACGGCGCGGCAGATCTATGCACGCGAACTCGATATCGCGCGCAAGACTGGTGGCGACAACGATCCGCGGCTGGTCGGGCCGTTGCGCGGCATCGCACGTACCTATCGGCAGGAATTCATGTACGGCCCGGAGCGCCCTGACGGCACCGCCGATGATTCACAGATCGGCGGTGTCAGCGGCCCGACTGCCACTCCGGCCAGCGCCAACGGTGTGAGCACCGCCAGCGTTCTCAATCCGGATGGCGAGAACGCACTCGAGGCTGCGATGAGGATCTTCGACGCCCACCCTGGCGAGGACAACGCGGAGCGCGCGCAGACGCTGCTCGAGTTGGGCGACTGGAAGATGACTTCGGGCGCCTGGCGCCAGGCGATGAACACTTATCGCGATGCCTGGAAGGTGCTGAGCTTGCCAGGTGCGCCGGGAACCGGGGCTCTCGACACGCCCGTTGCAGTCGTCTATCGCGCTCCCTCCATTGCGCGGCAGCCACACTCAGACCCCGACAAGTACACGCAGCACTACGCGGAGATCGAGTTCACCGTCACTCAGGAGGGACGGGTGCGCGATGCGAAAATCGGTGCCAACGACGTGAGCGACATGGCGGGCAAGTCGGTGCTGAGCGCCGTCAAGCGCGCGCGCTACCGGCCGCGCTTCGTCAATGGAGAACCGGTAGAGACGAGCGGGGTGCGTTACAAGGAAACGGTCTACGTCAAGACCTGACCGGCCGCGGGATGCGGCTCGGCAAGATCTAGTGCGGGGGCGGTGCGGCGGGCGGTTGCGGTTCACTGCCCGATGCAGGCGTGGGTGAGCTCTCGTTCGTGGAGTCCGGTGGTATTGGTTCCGGCGCCGGATCGACGATGGGTACGGTTTCAACTTTCACGCTGTCACTGGCCGGCGGTGCCTGCGCCGCGCCGGTCGGCCCGAGCGCCACCTGCTGTTGCGCTTCGATCAGCGGCTCGCCTGCCAGCAGCTTCTTCGCGACATCCTGCTCGGGGAACTGCACCAGGAACTTCGCCGCGGCATCGCGCATCGCTGCCCTGGTGGCGGCGATCATCGGCCTGGTGCTGCTCATGCCGCTGCCCGAACCGTTGCTGCCGTAACCGGTAAAGGTGAGCGAGTCGGCCAGCGTGCCATCCGGCGCATAGACGTTCAGGCGATAGCGGATCGTCACCGCGAAATACTTCGCGCCCGTATCGCGCGGCGTGATGAACGAGAACTGCTCGATGCGCGGCTCGATGATGGCCTTGAACGGAGGATTGGCGGGCAGCGCCTTCAGGTCGGTGACCGGCACGGTCTCGCGGAATTCGGCTGCAAAAAGCTTGTCCGCCATGTGCACGTGATACGGGCCGAGGTCGACCTTCCAGTCCGTACCCCAGCGTTCCTCGGCGTGGGTGGCCTTGCTGAAATCCTCGCTGTAGTAGACCCCGACGGTGACCGGCATCGGGTCCACGAGCGGCACGGGCACGCTCGACTCGGTCGCAATATTGACCCCGCCGCAGCCGGCGAACCCCGTTGCGATCAGCAGCAAGGGCACGCGCCCCAGCAGGAATTTGCGGTTTTGCATCAGCCTTGCAGCCCGACGAAGGTTCCGCCGTTGCGCTCGCACACCTGGCGCATCAGCGCGCTATAGCGCGTGTTGCCGAACTGCGGTGCGCGCGGCGGCATCGGGAACCCGATCGCGTGGATGCGCACGCGGCGCTCACCGCCTTCGCTGTGATTGACCCGATCGATCTGATCCAGCACCGCCTGGATCGACTCGCCGGGAAAGTCATCGCCGAAGTAATAGATGCTCACTTTCTTGTCCGGGGCCCAGAACGTGCGCACCGCCGCCAGCAGCCCCTCGACCGGGTTCGAGTTGCTGAACGAAGTCCAGGTCTTGAACCGATCCATGATGGCTTTGCGTCGCGCCGGCGTGTCGGCAATCCACTGGCCGCGATAGCCATCGAACATGTAGGCGCCTTCGTCGTCCATCACCTGGATGCCCTTGACCTTGGGATAGATGTCGAGGATTTCCTGCATCATCTTGCGGGCCGTTTCCCAGTGATTCTCTTGCATGCTTCCCGACGTGTCGACCACGAAGATGACGTATTCGCTGTCGACCGGGATTCCCCCGATGGCATTGTTCTTCGGGCGCCGATAGCCGGACTTCAACAGCCGTTCCATCTCGGAGGTCAGCTTCTGGTAGGCGGCAACCAGCTGGCCTTCCTCGCTGTTCTGGATCTCCGCTTCCTTCGCGCTGGTCTGGTACTGCCCCTTGACCGTGCTCAGGTCGCCCTGGAGCCTGGCGAGCTTGATCTTCTCGATCGACAACTGCTCGATCCTGCCCTTCAGGTCGCGGTTGAAGACGTCGGTCTCACCGCGGATTTCGTAGAGCTCCGCCTGCAGTTTCGCTACCTGCCCGTGCATGTCGGTGCGCACCCTTTCCAGCACTATGGGCTGGCCGGTCTCGGTCAGCACCAGGATCAGGATCATCGCACCGAAACCGCAGCAGATGCAGTCGAGGAACGACATGCTGAACACTTCGGTGGTGTGGCGCTTGAGCCTCATGGCCAGTCCTTCGCGGGCTCCATGAACACTCCGCCCGTTTCGCGGGCCAGGCGCCAGAAGCGCGCCGGCGCTGGCAGATCGCCCTCCATCGGCATCAGGATCGTGCTCACCGGGACTCTCGGCGGCAACGCCGACAGCGACTGATCGAAGAGCTTCGCGCGCTGCTCCACTTCCACTGCCTTGCGGATCGCGGGCGGCGTCGCGCCCTGCGTCGGCAGTCCATCGGTGATCAGCAGGATCTGGTCGGGCAGCGGATCGAGCGTCTTCGCGGCGTTGAAGGCATTGATCAGGCTCGTCCCATCATGGGGCGGGGTGTGCTTCAGCTTCTGCACGGCGGCGTTGAGCGGACGCGGGTCGTTCGCCTTCAGCCATTTGCCATCGCTGTTCTCGATCACCGAATGCGCCTCGGTGTTGAACGCGTACACCTGGAACTCGCTGTCCGGAGGGATCTGCGTCGTCAGCCAATCAACGGTAGCCACGGCACGCTGCCACTTGGGTGCGAGCATCTTCTGCACGTCGGGGAGATTGCGCATGCGGAGCACGTTCACCAGCGTTTCGTCGAGCATGCTCGCCGACATGTCGATGAGGATGAGCACGTGATGGCCGGTGACCGTGATGCCGGTCAGGTACAGGCGGTCGCCGGTGCCCTTGAAGGCGCGCACGCTCTGGCCAGCCTCGGCATTTTCCTTCGCGCCCGCTTCCAGGCGCCGGTTGCCTTCTTCGAGGGAGCGAATGTCGGACCTCAGCTGGTTGATGTGCTCGCGCTGCGACAGCGTGTCGCCCGTATACGACGACAATTCGACGCGGGTCTTGTCCAGCTGCTCGAGAATGCGCGCCATGCGCCCGGAAGCCTGGCTCGACTGGTCGCTGGTCTTCTGCATCGTGTTGCGCAGTACCACCAGGTTCTTGTAGCCCTCGAGGACCTGCTCTTCGAGCTTGTTGACCTCACCCTTGAGGTCGTCGTCCTGGTGGACCTTGGTGACGCCCGCCGTCGCGCTGATGATCACGTACACCAGCACTACCGCCCCGAAACCGCAGCAGATGCAGTCGAGGAACGACATCGTGAACACTTCGGTGTGGCGCCTATTGCGTGGCATGACTCACTCCGAGGTGATCAACTCGAGCGTCACGCCGGGTCTGCCCAGCCGCAACCGATCGCCGGCGCGCAGGGTCGCACGACCGAAGACACGTTCGTCGTTGAGCCATGTGCCGTAGCGGCTGTGATCGACCACCACCGCGCCGCTTGGCAGCCGCAGCACCGAACAGTGCAACCGCGACAGTCCGGCCGCCGCACCGACCACAGCCAGCGCCGCGCCCCGGTCGCGTGGCGGAGCGAGACCGATGTGCAACGGCTCCGGGCTGAGTGCGATCGCCTGGCCGCGATACAGAAGATGCGACGGGGCTGCCACGACATCCGCAGGGCGCGCGGCCTGCAGGCTTCGCCACGGAAGCCGTGTGATGCCGGGGTCCAGGCGCGCCGTTGCGCACAGTAGCTGGACCGTCTCCGCGCCAGCCGGCTCCTCAGTGAGTGCACAGGCGGCGATGACGGCCGCCCCCGGTGCACAGCGAACCACGCTGCAGTCGTTGAATTCCGCGAACCGTTCCACCAGGCCGGGCAGTAATGAGGCCCAATCGCCGAGCACGATCGTGGTGGCATGCCCCGGTGTGCGCAGCCGATGCACGCGCATCAGCAGCTCGGTGTAGAGACTGTCCGCCTCGAGGGCAAACTGCTCGCGCGCAATTCGAATCGAGTGCGTTTCGCCCTCGAAGGGCAACTCTATGTCGATCGCATCGCTCGACTGCAGCTGCTCGAGCCAGCCGGGCAACGCGTCGAACAGCTGCTGCTCGATTGCCGCGCGATGCAGTGGATCGAAACGTGTGCGTGCCACGAACTCGCGGCCCACCATGCGCAGCCACGTGTCGATGAACGCCAGCCAGCCCGCATTGCGGGCGAGCTCGGAGCGCTCGCGACGTGCACGCTCGCCGACTGCGACCGCAGTGACGCTCGTGTTGTGCAGGTGGACGTCGACATACAGCAGCCGCCCGTTGTCCGGCGCGGTGCTCGCGAGCGCCACCGCGGTGTCCACAAAGCCCGCCACCGGCACACGCGCTTCACGCGCAATTCCGAGCAGCAGCGCGAGCTGCTGCGGACGCAACGTCGCCGGCACGACGAAACGCACCGACTGTGGCTGCTCGGCCAGGTCGCGCCAGATCTCACTAAGATGCAGGAATGCGAGATCGGCATGTGAGCGTCCGGCCGCCGCCCTGATCAGCAACGGACGCTCGTCGAGCTCGTTCCAGAAACGATTGTTGATGTTGAGCGGCTCGATGCGCGAGGCACGCAGCGCCGCTGCGCCGATCAACGCAGGTTCGCGATCGAGCCAGGCATAGCCGGGACTCGACTGCCTGACGACGCCGTCAACGGCGACCAGCACGCCGGCGTCGTTGATCTCGATGGCACCCCTGGTCACGTTCTGGTCCGTTGCGCTGCCCGGCCTCAGGACGCCCGCATGTGCCGCAGCAGGTGCTGATCCAGGTAGCCCTCGGTGTCGAGAACCATGCGTTCCTGCGCGAGCTGCAGCTGGTGCAGGAAGAACATGACGATGATGCTCGAGGTCAGCGCCGTGAAGGTGGCGTTGAACGTGATGCCGAGCGCCTCGGTCACGCCACTGATGTTTCCCGACACCGCCTGGTGAGCCTGCTGCAACGCTGCGCCGATGCCGCGCACGGTGCCGACGAAGCCGATCGCGGGGATGGCCCACACCGTGTAACGCACCATCGAGAGCTCGGAATCCAGTCGCTCGGCTTCGGACTCGCACACTGAGCGGCCAGCCTCGGCTGCGTCGTGAATATTCTCGGTGGAGCCGAACCGCTCGAGCGATGCCACGATCGCGCGCGGCAGGAGCAGCTGCTGCAGCTTGGGATCGAGCGCCTCCATCTGGCGCGCATATTCGCGCGTGTCCTTCGGCAGGATGCGCATGCCTGGCGGGACATTGAGCAGACCCGAGGCGAGGAGCTTGCGTTGCTCGCGGTTGTTGATCATGCGATGGCCCAGCAGGATCAAGGACCAGATCATCAGGATGATGCACACCTCGGGCTCGTACTCGTGCACCACGATGTAGAGCGAGCGCTCGGGCACGTACGCGGGCTCGACGCGCATGCGCGCGAACTGTTCCGCCATGATGCTGTCGCCGCGCGGCCGGATGTGCACCACGTAGACCGCATGCACCAGGATGGCGGTGATGATCAGCGCGAAGGTGCTGAACAGGAACTCGTTCTGCTGCTGGGTCCGGGGACCCGCGCGCAGTGTCGTCGGCTCAGATGTCGATCGGGAAGGTTGCACTGTTGTCTGCCGATGTCTTTTGGGTGGGAACGAATATGGTGGGAGCCTTCGACTTGTCGATGTCGTCGGATTTCTCAGGCTGCTCGCCCCCGGCTGCCGGCGCCTTTCCGGTCTCACTGCCTGGCTTGTCGCCGCCTGACTTCTCGGTGCCTGCAGGGGAAGTCTTGGCCGGGACCGGCGCCGATTTCGCGGCGTCGGCGGCCGGCTTGGACGTCGGCGTCGGCGGTTTCTTCGCGGGCGCCTGAGTTTCGGTCGGGGTCGCGGGTTGCGGCGTTTCCTGTGACACCAGCGCGCCGAACGGAGCCAGCATCAGCAGCGCGACTGTGATCCATGGCACCAGGTGCCGGCGTGAGCTCCGAGTGCAATCAGCCGCATGCGCGTTCATTCAGCGTACCTCGCTATCCGGAATCCGATGTGCTGCGCCTTGCCGTCTGCATGTTCGCGCCACGCCAGCCGCAGCTCCGCGACATTCGCGCTGCGCCAGCTCGAACCGCGCACGACGTGTTGTGGCCCCGACTCGGGTCCAAGTGGGTCGGTGCTCACCGGCATCAGCTCAGGGTACACCGTGTAGAAATCCTGGACCCATTCGGTCACGTTGCCGCCGATGTCGTAAAGGCCGAGCGGACTCGCCGGAAATTTCCCCACCGGGGCCGTGGTGACGAATCCGTCCTCGTAGTTCTCAACGGCGGTATCGTTAACTGCGAGGGCCCTTTTGTCGGCAAAGTTCCCCGAATTCGTCGGAACCGGGAGCGATGGGCCCCAGGGATAGCGCCGCGTCGCCTGCCCGTTTTCGTAACGCGCTGCCCACTCCCACTCCGCTTCGGTCGGCAACCGGTATCCCGTCGTCACCGGCTTCACCGCCACGTAGCTATCGCCCTGCTGCGTGTACGCAGGCGGCAGCCCGTCCTGGCCGCTCAGCCAATTGCAGTACGCCGCGGCGTCGGCCCAGGTGACGTTGACGACCGGATGATCGTCCTGGTCCAGCGAGCGATCCCGAACCACGCCGGAGAGATGATCGGGCTGGAATTGGCGAAACTCGGCGTTGGTGACTTCGTACACGCCCAGATAGAACACCCGCTGCAGCACGACCTCGTGCTCGACTTCGTTGGTGCGCCGAGCCGGCTCGCGACGCGAGCTGCCCATGACGTAGCGGCCAATCGGAATGCGGCGCAGCTGTCCACCGGTGTGGGTGCGAATCACCTGTGGAATGCGCGCGGCGCGCACCTGTTCCGGCGTGAGCAGACGGTACTCGACCACGCGCGCGAGACCCGGCTGCGGCACCACCTTGGTCGCGAACGTCTGGTAGCCGTCGCGACGGATCTCTATCGAGAGCTCGGTGGAGGGCAGCGCGATCGTCTGGTTGGCGGAGCCGCGCGGCTGGCCGTCGACGAACAGCAGCGCATCGGGCGGATCGCCGCGAACCGTGACGTCGCCGAGAATCGGCTTGAGGGCCATCTCGACACTGGTCCGTGCGCCCGCCTTCACGGGCACGGCGCGCCGCGCATCTTCGTAACCCGAATGATTGACCACGACCTCGTACTCGACGCCGGGCGCGAGGCTCACATCGAGTGGCGTGCGACCACGATAGCGACCGCCGATGTTGACGTCGGCCTGCGAAGGCGTGGAGCGCACGAGCAAAACTCCATCGGGCAGGCCGAGCTTCACCGGCCCCACCTTCTGCGGTGTATCAGCCTTGACCTGGACCGAGCCTTCCCAACGGCGAAAACCGGCAGCCGTCAGGCTCAGCGAATAGCTGCCTGCATCGATCGGCACGGTCAGTGGTGTCACGCCGAGGTCCTTGCCATCCAGCGCCACGGTCGCGCCCGCCGGTTCGGACTCGATCGTCACCGGGCTGAACGCGGGTTTGAGCTTTACGTTGACACGCTGCTTCGCACCCAGGCCCTTCACTTCGACGGCAGTCGCGAAGTCCTCATAGCGCGGGGCGGTGACGCGAAATTCCCGTTTGCCGGCGACCACGGGGTAATCGCCCGGCACCGGCCCGACCGCCTTGCCATCGATGGTGAGCGAGGCGGCAACTCCATTGGTGTCGATGTGGATCTGGCCGGGCAGCTTCTTCAGCGTCACCCGCAACTGCTCGCCCTTGTTGCCCTTGAACTGGACCGGGAGCTGCGCGGTTTCATAACCGGCGTGCGAAGCCACCAGCATGTAATTGCCGGGCCGCATCAGCATGCGGTCGCCGGCGCGAAAGTCGAACGTGGTGCCGCGAAAATCGAGCTGCGCATCGCGCGGGTCGACGATCAACAGCAGCGGCTTGGCAGTAATCAGGTACCAGAGCGCGAGGCCGAGCACCGTGAGTCCGGCGGTCAGCGCCAGGCGCTGCGGCTGTGCACGGCGGCGAACCTGCTGCTTGGGCGCAAGCACGGGCTTGAATGCGACTCGCCGGATCGCCTGCGAGTCGGGTGCCAGGTCGAGCTCTTCCTCCTGCTCGGCGGGATCGATAATGGGTGGTTGAGTTGCGTTGCCTTCCTCGTGGATCACTTCGAGGTTGACGCTGCCGCCACGCACGGTACAGAGCACGCGCGCGTCGCCGATCGCGATCACGTCACCATGCAGGAGCGGCGTGCGCTCGCGTAGCACGCGTCCATTCAGCAGCACAGTTACGCCGGACTCCGGCACGGACTCGATGTAGGGGGTCTGCTCGTCGAAGCCGAGATACGCCGCGGTAACACCCGCGGGTACGCCTGGAACGCTGATGCTGGCCCCCTCGCCCCCCAGGGCGAGCGGCAGATCGTTGGCGGAGATGGTGCGTTCGCCGAGCGGCTCACGCAGACGTAGGGCGCGACTCAAATGCGATCCTCGCAGCGGACGACCAGAGGCGGAAGCGCCTTCCCGGGCACCACTGTAATCTCGCGCCGCACGTCGCGATACCCGACTCGCGTCCCCATCACGGTGTAGGTCCCCGGCTGCAGGTCGATCTCGCGATGATCGAACGCGCCCAGCTCGCCGACGCGATGAATGACGACCCGCGTCTGGTTATCCGATTCGAGCGCGACCCGCACTGGCGCCTCGAAGCGCGCGATGTTCGCGCTCACGGTGGCAATCTGCTGGCGTAGCACCGGGCCCTGCGGATCGATCTTGTTCGCCGCTGCCAGCAGAGCACGTGTCTGGTCACGCACGGCCGCGGCCAGCAGCCGGTCCGGCTGGTTGATGAGAGCGGTGAGCTGGCGCGCCATTTCTGCGCGCGGCGCGGTGCGATCATGGCCCGTGCGCGCGTACTCGAGGCCCGAATCGAGCTTCAGAGCCGCATCGTATTCAGCCAGCGCCTCGCCCCAGCGCTCCGCACGCTCGAACTTCTCCGCCTGCTCGCGATGCTGCGCGACGCTCAACCGCAGCTCTTCGTGCGAAACCTGCGCCAGGGCATCAGCGACCTCCGGAGCGCCGGGCCGCAAGGCCTTAGCGCGCTCGAAGGCGCTGCGCGCGGGGCCGAGCTTGCCGGCCGACAGCTGCGCGAGTCCCTGTGCCATGGCCGCTGCGAATTGATCGCCCGAGATGCGTGCCCGCACGCGCGCGGCACCGTCGCGCGCCGCAGTCGTATCAGGATCGAGTTTCGAAGCCTCCTCGTAATGCTGTACGGCGAGCGGCGGTTGCCCGCTGCGTTCCTCGCCGGCAGCACTCGCGAGCAAGGCGTTGACCTGGTCGAGCGTCCCGGCGCGCTTCAGGCCCTTGGTTGCCGTGGCATTGCCCGGTTCGATCTTGAGGGCGAGATTGAATGCGGCTTGCGCCGCGGCGGACTGGCCCGCGACCAGCGCGGCCTCGCCCTTCTCGATCTGCGCGCGCAGCGTCGGCTCGGCGAGATCGGCGGCCTTGTGCAGCTCCTCTACGCCGGCACTGTACGACTCCTTCGCCGCCTTGAATTCCCGCGCAGCGAATTGCTTGCGCGCTTCCTCGCCATGCTTGGCGGCCGCGGCAAAGGGTTGCGCTGCCCACTCGGTAACCGCGCGCTTATCGAGCGATTCATACAGCGCGTCGTACACATCGCGTACCTGCTCGGCCTCCTGCATCTGCTCGGCGAGCGAGCGCAGGTCCACTTCGGCGGGTTCCGCTGGCTTGGGCGCGGGCGCATTGGCCGCCGCCGCCGGTGTCTTCACCGGCGTTGCGGGCTTCTGCACCAAGTTCGGCAGGAACACGAACACCGAAATGGCGAGGATCACCAGCACCGCAAAGGCGGCGCTGATCATCCAGCGGTGCTGCGGACGCGACGTCGCAGCAGCCATGCGCTCGCTGTGCGCGTTCTGGCGGAGAATCGGCCGCACGATGGTCACTACCGGCGCCGCTGCGGCGCCGGATGACGATCGACTCGGGGTGATCGAAACCTCTTCCGCAGTCTGCGCGAGATCCCTCAGCTGGCGCGCGACCTGGCCGAGATCGGCGGGCCGAGCCGCCGGCGACTTGGCGAGCAGGCTCATGATCAGATCCAGCAACGCCTGCGGCGCCGGCTGCGCGGCTTTGAGCGGTGCCACCGGCTCCGACAGCGCGCGCTCGCGCGTGAAGTTGGGATAGAACGGCGGATATCCGCTCAGCAGTTCGTAGAGCAAAGCGCCCAATCCGTAGGCATCGTCCGCCGGGGAAGCTGGCTCGCCGGCGAGCTGCTGCGGGCTCGCGCTGTAGCGCGACAGCGCACCGCGAGGCGCGACTGCGCCGTCAAGTGCAGCGGCGCCGAAATCGATCAGTGTCGCCGTCGAGTCGGGGCGCAGGATGACGTTGCTCGGCTTGACGTCGCGATGGACCAGTCCCGCCTGGTGCAGCCTGGCGAGGTCTTCTGCCACGTTGGCAGCGGCGGGGGCGATCGCGCGCCACGAACCCGCTCTCAAGGATGCGAGGTCGGTGCCGGGAATGTAGTCGCGGACGAGAAAGGCATGCTCGCCATCGCGCTCGATGCCGTGGGCCGTGGCGAGCGTCCCCGCATCGATATGGCGAGCGGCTTGCAGCTCTGCGTTTGCGCTTTGCAGAGCAGCGGGATCGGTGGGTGCTGGCAGCAAGCGGATGATGACTTCGCGATCGAGCGTCGCGTCGTGCGCGCGCCAGGTCTCGCCCAGCGGCCCGGCGCTCAGTCGTTCGCGCAAGCTGTACCGCCCGGACAGTTGCTGCCCGCTCTTCATGCCCGACATATGAGGCTCAACGCGGTGTCGTAGTGGCCGGGCTACCCGCAGCGATCGACGTGGGTGCCGCGCCGCCGGTCTCCTCGAAATACATCTGCTTGAGCATTTCGCGCCACTCGCGGTACTGGTCCTCGGCAGTGCCGGTGAGCTTGAGCGTGCGGCCTTCCACTTCGACCACCTGCGGGGCGACTTCGGTCTGGAACGAGGTCGCGAGTTCCTTGATCGCCGCGGTGTGAATCTTCGCGTCGGCGTTCTTCTTCAGTCCGCTCATGATCCCGGCGATGCCGCCGATGGTGCCGGCAGTGCGCACCGCGCTCTCGACGCGCCGGCAGTTGTAGTCCGAGCCCGGGCACTGTGAAGAAACCAGGATGCTGCCGAGCACCGCCGCCGCGCCCATGATCATGCGCGTGCGTGCCTGCGCCTTCATCTTTTCTTCTTTGTTGATCTCGTCGTAGCTGTAGCGGCGCCAGTTGCCGTACGGCTCGCTCAGGTGATCGGCAAAATTGCCGTAGTAGTCGCTCACCGTATCGATCAGCGCACCATCGCGCTCGCGGATTTTCTGCACTCGCTCGAAGATCGGGTCGCCATCGGCGGGCAAACGCTGCAGCTGGTAGTGCCCGTCCTTGTCCTTGACCACGTAGTCAGCGTAGGACTGCGGCGCCAGGTCCTGCGCGAAGCGCATCTCCGTCACGCGCCGAACCATGGCTCGATCCGGCTCCGGGATGGTGTTGCGAAACGCCAGCATGTCGTTGGCGATGGTCGAATACACGTTCTGGAATGGATCGCGCGCCTTGAGCGCCGAATCACTCAAGTAGGAGCCGAGGTCCGCTTCCGACTCGTACTTGCGCTCTGCATACCACGTGCGCCCGGTGGAATCGCGCACTGTCATGTGGAGCTCGAGCTCTTTGCCGGTCGACTTCACGATCTTCCCGGTGACCAGCACATCGACGAAGTCGGCCGTGGCTGGAATCACGCGCACCGCGCCCCACTGCGCCGTGCTCTCGAGCGTGTTCCGCAGCATCATCGCCATGTAGCGCGCTTCGGCACGGCGCACGTCCGGATAGATGCCGGCCTTCTGCTGGGCCTGCTCGTCCGTCTCGACTTCGGGCGGAATGCCGGGATCGAAGATGCGCACCCCGACATCGAGCAACTCCGCGCTCGGGATCTCCTCTTTCGCCTGCACCGCGTGCACCTTGGGCAAGGGCCGCGTTTCTTCGACCACGCAGCCTGCCAGCGCGGTCACCGATAGCAGCGCGACCGACACGGCCGCCGCCCGGCCGAATCCGCGATGCATGAGCCTGAAAGCCGTCATGGTCCTTGAGTCCTCGACAGAATCCTCGACTAGTGCGCGTTCTTCTTGTACTCGATGTATTCCTTCCAGAGCTTGTCCTTGAGCTCGGGATCGGTCTCCTTCTCCGCGGCCTCGCGGATCTGGCGCGCGATGGTGTCATCGTCGCGTCCGTCGGGGATGTTCTTGGGGTTGGTGTTCGGGCCACCGCCGCCCTTACTACCGCCGCCACCGCCCGTGCCGCCCCCGCCGCCCGTGCCGCCCTTTTCAGAAGTCTTACCGCCACCGGCGGTGCCGGAGGCATCGCCCCCTGCGCCAGGTGTACCGCCGGCGCCAGCCGCCCCGGCGGAGCGCAGGTCGCCGTCATTGCCGCCGGGCTTGCCAGCGCCCCCGCCGCCCTCGCCAGGAGAACTGCTGCTGCTGCCGCTCGCATCTCCCGACGCTCCGTGCTCGCCCGCGGTTTGCGCATCGTGCTCTTTGGCGATGCGCTCACGCTCTTTGCGGATCTTCTCGTCGAAGTCACCTAACGACTCATCCATCGCCTGGTTGGAAGCCGCGCGTCGTTCGGCGTCGGTCTGCGCACCGCCGGGAACGTTGGGTCCCTGACCTGCGCCGGCGCCTTGCGCGCCGCCCGCGTCAGCACCGGGATTACCGGCGCCGCTCATCGTTCCGCCCGCCGATGCGGTTCGGACACCAGCCTGTCCGGATCCGGAATCTCCGGCGCCAGCGCCCTGCTGTCCCGCGCCTGCCTGTTGTCCTGCGCCTGCGCTTCCGGCCGCCTGGCCTGCCGCACCGGCACCTGCCTGGCCACCGCCAGCGCTTCCCGCCTGACCACCGGTCGAGCCTGCGTTGCCGCCGCCGCCCGAGCTGGAGCTGGTCGAGGACTCAGAGCCACCGCCACCCGCGCCGCCGGGCGATCCACCGCCCGAGGAACTGCTGCTGCCACCGGCCGCGCCGCCATCGGAACTGCCCCCGGTCGAATCACCGGGGCTGGGCCAACTCGGTGGGCCCGCTGTGCCGCCCTGCGAGCCGCCTCCGGACGAATCGCTGCTGGTGCTGCCGCCGCTGGCGCTGCCACCGGCGCTTCCGCCAGCACTGCCTTCAGAACTGCCGCCGGTGGAGTCATTCGGGCTGGGCCAGCTGGGCGGTCCAGCGGTGCCGCCGCTTGACGATCCGCCCGATGAGCCTGCCGAACCACCTGAAGAACCACCCGAGGAGCCAGACGCGCCGCCAGAAGATCCGGACGACCCGCCGGAAGAACCGGAGGAACCACCCGACGAGCCCGAAGAACCTCCGGATGAACCCGAAGAACCGCCCGAAGAGCCGGACGATCCACCTGATGAACCGGACGATCCACCCGATGATCCGCCGCCCTGCGTCTGCATGCCGGCGCAGGCGGTCAACAGGGCTGCAATGATGACGAGGGCAATGAGGCGGCTTTTCATGGCAAATCTCTCAAGGAGCGGAGGACGCCGCGAGGTCATCTCCTCGCAGGAAAGAGCGCAGCTGGTCGGCCATTCGATCGCACGCGGTGCCTTGCACGCGGGCGATGAAGGGCAACGGAATAATGGCGCCGACGAGGGCGGAAGTGCCGGTCACATTCGTGCTCACTGTGCCAGCGGAGCGCGTTTCCTTCAGGTCCCAGATCGTGGCGACGTAGTCGGATTCCTTCTCCCACCATCCGAAGCCGATGCATCCGGCACCGCCGGGCCCTGCGCCACAGGCGATGCTGCCGCCACCGTCGGTCTTGCGTGTCTCGCCATCGAACCAGACGACAAAACGCACGCCGGTCTCGGCCAGCCGCTCTGCGACGCGCGGCTTGTTGAGCAGGGCATTGAGACCTTCGGGCCGCGTCGGTGCGGTTGAAGGTTCGAACCAGGGGAACAGCGCGTCGACGAACCTGTGGTTGTCATCGACGCGGAATGAGCTCTTGCCGTGCGCCAGACCGTCAGCGACGCAGTCAGTGAAACCCTCTTCCGTGCCGGTACCCTCGACATGCGGCTTCGCAAGCAGCACAACACCTTCATCCTTGCCGATGGACGTAGCAAATTCGCGGCTTTCCACGACCTGTGCGCGCATGCAACCCGCCAGGCCCAATGCCACAAACACTACTACCGGAACGACGAGCGTGACGCTGTCGGAAGGAGAAGAATGCGGACGCTCTGTGCAGCTCATGGAGCCCCCGATCCGAACGTACACGGATTGAAGAGAACTTCGCCGAGCAGGTCGGGCCGGTTTTCAGACCCAGTATACGTGAAGCTTCGTGGATCTGAGACCCATGAATGTCGCTTCGGTTCCTAAACCGCGTTTTGTCACTTTCAGATCAGATCGAGCTGCCCGCTGGCGGCCGACCGCGGTCGGAAATGCTGAGTCGAAAGCTGAAGCGCACGGCCCCGATCCACCCCCAGGCGACGGCTGCAGACCTCGAATCTCTGCCTGATGAGCTCCGCGTAAGAGCCCTGCCCGCGCATCCGCGATCCGAAGTGGGGATCGTTGTCCCTTCCGTCCCGCATGGCGCGAATGAGCGACATAACGTGCTCGGCACGCTCCGGCAGGTGATTCGCCAGCCATTCGCGAAACAACTCCTTCACCTCGTACGGCAACCTCAACATGACATAGCCTGCCGTACGCGCTCCGGCCTGGGCGCTCGCTTCCAGGATCGCTTCGATCTCATGATCGTTCACCGCTGGAATGACGGGCGCGACCAGCACGCCGACCGGTATCCCCGCCTCGTTCAGCTTTCGAACCGCGGCCAGTCTCGCCACCGGCGCGGGCGCTCTCGGCTCGAGCGTGCGCTTCAGCTTGGAGTCCAGCGTCGTGATGCTCACGAAGACCGAGACCAGCGCATCGCGCGCCATGTCCGCGAGGATGTCGATGTCCCGTTCCACCAGCGCCGACTTCGTGACGATGGTGAGCGGATGGCGGAATCGCTGCAGCACCTGCAACAGCGAGCGGGTCACCTTGAGATCACGCTCCGCGGGCTGATAAGGGTCGGTGTTGGCGCCGAGGTTGATCGGCTTGCAGACGTATCCCGGCTTGGCGAGCTCCGCTTCCAGCAATTCAGCGGCGCGCGCCTTGTAGAAGAGCTTCGTTTCGAAATCGAGTCCCGGCGAAAGATTCATGTAGGCGTGTGCCGGGCGGGCGTAGCAGTTGTGGCTGATGACGCCGTTGGCGATGAAGTCGCCAGTCCGGGTAGTGATGTCGAAGAGTTGGCGTTCACCGACCGCTTCCACCGATACAACGTCCAGTTCAGCGCGAGACTTGACTGCCTGTCCTACGACATTGCGCTTACGCGCGATTGAAGGACTGCAGAATTGCATGAAGCGCAGATGAGCGCTCAGGCCACCACGAACGCGAACGTAGTGCATCGGCCGCGGCCGCTGAGCGCCAACGGTCTCGACCACCGAGTCGAAACCAAAACGTTTCAACGCAGCAGTTGTTGTCGCGATCATCCTTGGATCGGTATTTGCGATCCGCAGAATCCCGCCGCTGAACGAGCCTTCGGCATCGTAGATTCCTGCGACAAAACCCTGCATCCATTCCTCGCCTGCACGCTCCGGCCATTGGATCAGTCGCTCGATGGCTTCAACCGAGGCTCGCGCACTGGTGCGGATGGCGTCGATCTTTTGTCGATTTGGCCGCGCGGCCTGGAACAGGAAGCGGTCGGTTCCGATACCGAACTCGCTCAGGTAGCGGTGGGTTCTCGCCAGGGGTTCGTCATCGACCATGGCCAGTCGAAACCGGTCCTGGTTGCCATGCGCGCGTCCCGACCTCTGGTAGTAGTAGGAACCCAGGTGGCCGTCGCCTCTGACGACACCGCAGAGGTACCCACGCCGATATGCCTGCGTCTCCCTGCCGACCGATGACGAAGGAACGACTCCAAAGCCCATCAGCGTGCTGTTATCAGTCAGATGCGGTCGCTGTCGCCCGGCCTGCAGAACGAACTTCCAGCCGCGCTCGGTCAGGAAACGGTGATCCGCACTGGCAAGCAGCTCTGTCCCATCGGCAAGGCGGACTCGATAGGCCAGTTTGCGCGTGCTCCAGTGCGCCAGGACCGTCGTCTTTACGTAGCGTCGGTAGTGACCGTGCTTGCGCGTGCCATAGATCTCGTCGCCCGGCCTGACGTCCGCCAGGGCTTTAGTCGCTCCGTCGCCCATCAGGATCTGGGTACCGCCCCAGACACAGTACACACAACCGTGTTCGCAACCTCGGTATGGATTGATCGATTGCTGGAACGGAATGTCGGGCGAATCGTTGCGCGTGATGATGTGCTTGGCGCGCTCGGCGGTAAGTGTGGTTTCGAGGGGCGGCAGTTCGTCGGCGAGTTCCTGCGGCCAGCCATCGTCCGTCGCTTCGACACGGCGGGTTTCGAAGCGGCCTTCCGGATTGGAACCTGCACCGCGTCCCTTGCGGATTCCCTTATCGATCGGCACGGACCGGACCTGTATGCATATACAGGTCGAGTATACGCCTCTCTCTTATAGGGGAGGCAAGCCCCTCTCAGGGACGCGGCGGGGAAGGTGGGATCGCGCCTGGAAACCGATCAACGGTGCGCAGGCTCGGGAACCATCGCGCCCACAAGCCGGCGACGCACAGTGTCGCGATGCCGCCGATGATGACCGCAGGCTTCAAGCCGAACCAGACCGCGGTCACTCCGGATTCGAATTCGCCCAGCTCGTTCGAAGCACCGATGAACACCGCGCTCACCGCGCTGACGCGACCGCGAATGGCGTCCGGCGTCTCCAGCTGCACCAGCACGTGGCGGATGTAGACGCTCACCATATCCCCGGCGCCGAGCAGGAACAGCGCGGCCATCGAAACTGCGAACTGCTGGGACAGCCCGAGCACGATCGTCGCCAGGCCGAACAGCACCACGCCGCCGAACATCCAGCGCCCAACGTGGCGCGCGACCGGCGCAATCACCAGCAGGAGTCCCGTCAGCGCGGCGCCGAGCCCGGGCGCTGTGCGCAGGAAACCGAGACCGGTCGGGCCGACGTGCAACACATCGCTCGCCAACGCCGGCAGCAGCGCGGTCGCGCCACCGAACAGCACTGCAAATAGATCCAGCGAGATTGCGCCCAACACCACGGGACGTGACCTGACGAAGCGCAATCCTTCGAGCACGGTGTGCCAGTTCGTCGGCTCGGCGGGCTGTGCCACGCGCGGCACCCTGACCATCGCCATCAGGACCACGGAGACCAGCAGGATGATCGTGACCGTGCCGTAGACGACGTGCGGTCCGTAGACATAGAGCAGGCCGCCGATGGTCGGCCCCGCGATGGTTGCCAGCTGGAAAGTGGAGGAATTGAGCGCAACGGCGTTGCCGAAGCGCTCGATCGGCACCAGGTTAGGCGTAATCGCGGCCGCGGTCGGCATGCTGAAGGCGCGTGCCACGCCGAACAGCACCAGGACCGCAAACACCGGCCACACCACCCGCAATCCGCTCAGCGTGAATGCGAGCAACAGCAGTGCGCACAGCACTTCGGTGGCGTAGCAGCAGGTGAGAATCAGGCGCCGATCCATTCGATCCGCGACCTGCCCGGCGATCAGGATGAGCGCCAGGAACGGCATGAATTGCGCGAGCCCTATGAAGCCGAGATCCAGCGGATCGTGCGTGATTGCGTAGACCTGCCAGCCGACGGCGACGCTCTGCATTTGCACGGCGAGCGTGGAAAGAAATCGGGCGGAGAGAAAGCGCGAGAAGCTGGGGTAGCTGAGGGCGCCCAGCGCGTGCCGGCCAGCCGTGCTCATGGACCCCGGGAAGAGCGTTCCATCATCATCTGGAGATTGTCGCAGATCGGCGCATTCGCTACTTTACGGCCCGGCACGAGCCGCAAGCGGCAATAGCCGCGCTCCCGGATCGAGGCCCGAGACTTCATGAGCGACACAGCCGCAGCCATTGTCGTGCGCCATTTTCGCCAGATCGTGCTCTGGCCGCTGCAGCTCATGCCTTTGCGACAGGGCGTGCAGGTGCAACGGCACTGGGAGGCGCTGGAGGCGCTGGGCACGGAGAATCCCTGGCGCGAAGTCCGCGATGAATACTCGAACGATCCGCTCGAGTTCCAGGAGCGTCACTACAAGGAGTTCGTGACCTTCCTGCCCTACGTGCAGCGCTTCCTCTACGGCTCGAGCGTGGGGCAGGAAGCCTCGCAACGCCACGGCGAACCGAGCATCCGCGTGTTCCGGCGCTGCGACATCGTCCGCGTGCGCATCACCTACGACGATGGCAACTCGCTCATTTTCGACGTCGCACACACGGACCTCTATTTCTTCCTCGATGCCGACATCGCGATGCTGGCGTTCGAGATGCATGCCAACGACATCACCCTGGATCGCGCCCAGGACACCCTGTTTCGCTTCGGTCGCGCCTACCCCGCCTTCTGGGAGCGCAACGGACACGGCGGCAATTGCCCGCGGCGCGTAGAGTGGCTCGACGAATCCGGACAGGTGCTCGCGACCTCGGACTTCGAGGTCAAGCAGAAATATCTCGGCCACGTGGGACGTTACCGGACGCCGGCGATCGCCGCACATTGGGAATTCGTGTTGCGGCCGGCGGTGCTCGAGTTCCCGGGACAGACGGGTCCCCTGCGCTATCGGCAGCTCGAGTACTACCGCATGCCCCTGATGGCTTACCTGTCGTTCGACGATCCGACCGACCTCTCGCGTGCGGATTTCGTGCGCCTCGGGATGCTGACGCGCCCGGGCGCGCGTGACTCCCTGCCCTACTCGGCCAAGTCGCTCGAATGCTTCGAAGCCGAGTACTGCGACGATCGCTTCTGGGGCCGTGCCGGCGACCTGTTCTCGGGCGATACACGCCTCATATGCACCGGGCAACTGCTCGCCGTCATCGGCCGGCAGGACGACTACTTCTTCACCGGCCGCGAAACCGGCATGTTCGGCCAGTTCCGGCACCAGTACTTCCTGCTGTTCCTGATCGCCCATTTCCACCGTGCGGCGCTGCTGTCGATGTCGGATGAGCTCGCGGTGGCGATGAATCGGCTCGAAGTGGGCGATCTCGAATCGGTGCGCCAGTTCAAGCGCGCGATCCGCTCCTCGATGGAGATCTTCCTGCGCTTCACGCATCGCTACTGGTTCCACCAGGTGTCGAACCAGAACATCGCGCGCAGCATCTTCGACCGGCTACGCCACCAGCTCGGCACCGAGACGCTCTACGAGGAAGTCGGGGCCGAAGTCGAGGACATGAACGAGTACCTCGACACTGACAGCGTGCGCCGCCAAGCCAACACGATCCTGCGGCTGACGGTGGTGACGATCCTGGGCTTGATCGGGACGGTGGCTACCGGCTTCCTCGGGATGAACCTGATTGCGGACGCGGGAAAGCCGCTCATCTGGCGGGTCCTGTTGTTCCTGGTGGTCATCGTCGCGACCGGCGTGATCACGATGTACACGATCGTAAAATCCAAGCGCCTCGCCGACTTCCTCGACACGCTGTCCGACGAGAGAGTGACCTGGCGCGAGAAGTGGCGCGCGTTCGTCAAGACCTGGACCGGCCCGCCGCAGTAGCGACCGAGGGCAGCCCTAGTCTTTCGGCTGCGTGCGCTTGTGCAGGTGCGGGTGTGGAACTCCCAGCCACTCGCGCCACACCGCCATCAACACCGCGAGAATCACCGGGCCCACGAACAGGCCCACCAGGCCAAAGGCCGCGATTCCGCCCAGCACACCGAACATCACGAGCAGGAAGGGAATGCGCGTGGCGTTGCTGATGACGAGCGGGCGAATCAGGTTGTCGATCCAGCTCACGGCGAGGGCGCCCCACGCGAGCAAGCCGATGCCGGCGCCGGTACGATCGGTGATGAGGAGCCACAATCCCGCGCTCACCCACACGATCGGCGCCCCAAAGGGGATGAGCGCCACGATTGCGGTGATCGCGCCGAGCAGCGCCGGCGCTTGCAGACCCGCCACCCAGTAGCCGAGCCCGGCGAGAACGCCCTGCGCGACGGCCGCGAGCACGATGCCGTACACGACCGCACTGGTCGTATCGCCGATCGCCACCAGGTAACCGTGGATTCGATCGCCGATGATCCGCTCCAGCACCTCGCGCACCTGGCCCGCGAGCTGTTCGCCGTTGCGGTACACGAAGAAGACTGTCAACAGTGAGAAGAAGACCTTGGCGAGATTGCGACCGACGCCACCGATCACGGTCCTGATCTCGCCCAGCGACTGATCGGCCCACAGCCCGATCTCGGTGCGCAGCGCTTGCGGATCGCGACCGAGCCGGTCGATGATGTCCTGCAGCCACTCGCCGAACCAGGGAAGGTTGTAGATCGATGGCGGCAGGTGCGGATGCTTGGCCAGGAAGACGATCAGCACATCGTAGGCGCCCTTCACTTCGTGCCGCATCAGGCTCGCGAGCCACACGACCGGGACGACGAACGCGAGCGTGAGGAGCAACGTCATCGTCAGCGCCGAGAGCGTGACGCGCGAGCGCATCGCCTTGCGCAATCTTACGTACAGCGGCCAGGTGACGAACGCCAGGATCAGGGCCCAGATCACCGGCACCAGGAACGGCCGCAGGACGACGTAGCTCAAGAGCAGCAGCCCGCCGATCAGCAGTGCGACGATCGTGCGTCGCAGCCATGGCGCCGATTGCAGTTCTTCCAGCATCAGGCCCCGCCGCCCAGCAGCCGGACGAGGGCACGGTCATGCACACGGGACACTACCAGCTGCGCCGTGATCGCCCCGATGAGCGCTGTCAGCATGTCCCACTGCGTGTCCCAGACATCGCCCTGAGTGCCCAGGAAGGCATCCGCGGCGCCGCCGCCGACTACCGCCGAAAACCATTCGATGAACTCGTAGCAGGCGCTGATCGCAAGGCAGATCGAGGCGACGATGAAGAACAGCCACCCGCCTCTGCGCAGCGGCGTCTGGCGCAACAGGATTTCGCGCGCCGCGATGGCCGGGACGAACCCCTGGGCGAAATGGCCGATGCGATCGTACGGATTGCGCGACAGGTCGAGCAGGTCCTGCAGCCAGAAGCCGAATGGCACCTGCGCATAGGTGTAGTGACCGCCCAGCATGAGGATCACGCAGTGCACGGCGATCAGCACGTAGAGCAGGTGCGTGAGTGGAAAGCGGCGGGCGGTGAAGATCAGTACCGGCACCACCAGGAAGATCGGGGCGACCTCCAGCCACCAGGTGATGCGGTCGGCCGGATGCACGGCGGAAATCGCCAGTGCGATGGCGACCAGTAGCAGCAATATCAGCGCCAGGGGGTCGCGCGCTGCGGCAGTGCTCGGGTTCATGTCTCGAGGCGAATCATTCTTGGGACTCCCTGGAGAGCCGAGCGCGGCGCGAGCCGTTCGACGGCAGCGCGCCGCGGAATTGGCCGGCTCGGCTCAGTGCGGCGGCCGCGCGACGTCGGGTTCACCTCTGCTGGTTCGACGCCGGCTGGTCCGCTTCTTGGTCTTGCTCGTGGTGCGCTTCTTGCGCTTGGTGGTGCGTTTCTTGGCCCGTTTCTTACGCTTCGCCATCGCCCTCTCCTGTCCGTTGGGGTTCATCGACCGTCCTGCGCAGCCGACCGGCGTAAGTACCGTTCAGCACAGCGCGCTGCGCATGTTACCTGAGACCTTCGTCAACAACGTGCGCAGAAATTGCGCCGCTGCCATGGGATGAGCGGATTGCAGCCCCAGCGCCGGCACCCTAGTATCCAACCTCCCTCCCGCCAGCTCTCGCAGCCCAATGCCTGCCGAGTCCGCACTCACCCCGGATGACATCCTGACTCGCGCCGCGGAACTCGGACCGCGCGATCGCGCAGCCTATATCCGCAAGGCGTGCGGCAGTGACACGGCGCTGTTTCAGACTGTGCTCGATCGGATCTCGGCCGCATGGTTGCGCGAGCTTTCCGAAGAGACGTTCGACGGCGAAGTGCCAGCCGAGCCGCTGACCACACACAGTGCCGGCGAACGCATCGGCCCCTACGAGATCCTGAGCGTCCTCGGGCGCGGCGGAATGGGCGAGGTGTATCTCTGCAAGCGCGCGGACGAGCAGTACCAGAAACAGGTCGCGATCAAGCTGGTGAGCCGCGGCACGCTGTCGCGCCAGATACAGACTCGCCTGCGCACGGAGCGGCAGATCCTCGCGACGCTCGATCATCCCAATATCGCGCGCCTGCTCGACGGGGGAACCACTCCCGAAGGCGTTCCGTACCTGGTGCTCGAATACGTCGAAGGCGAGCCCATCGATACCTATTGCGACAACCATCAGCTGGGAGTCGCCGAGCGGCTGGCCTTGTTTCGCGTGGTGTGCTCGGCGGTACAGGCGGCGCACCGCAACCTGATCGTCCATCGCGACCTCAAGCCGAGCAACATTCTGGTCACCGCGGACGGCACGCCGAAGCTGCTCGACTTCGGCATCGCGAAACTCCTCGACGTACGCCAGACCACGCACACGATCGCCATGACGCAGGCGGACATACGCGTCATGACGCCCGATCACGCCAGCCCGGAGCAGATCCGCGGTGAGCTGGTGACGACTGCGAGCGATGTGTACGTGCTCGGCGTGTTGCTCTACGAGCTGCTCTGCGGGCAGCGCCCATTCCAGGTCGCGGGTCTGCGCTTCCACGAGATCGAGCGCGTGATCTGCGAGAACGAGCCGCCAGCGCCGAGCCACGCCTGGACCACCATGCACGTCGGCAGCAAGGAGCTCGAACGCATCGCAGAGAAGCGCGGCAGCACGCCGCCACGCCTGCGCCGGCAGCTCTCGGGCGATCTCGACAACATCGTGATGATGGC
>Ga0137410_10000609_pt1 | contig 24852 bp, 16 predicted proteins | sample CZODoug1_16funga_FD_108878 | JGI IMG/M metagenome (GOLD analysis project Ga0137410, IMG submission 108878) | Vadose zone soil fungal communities from Angelo Coast Range Reserve, California, USA - CZODoug1_16fungal (Illumina Assembly) | ecosystem: Environmental > Terrestrial > Soil > Vadose zone... | reverse complement strand
TGCCGAGAAGCTCGGCGAGCCGTTTGCCAAGAAGGTTGTCAAACAGCGTGAAGATCACGATAGGCGTTTTCGGCATGCTGATGTTAAGCTGCGCGGCCACTTCTATACCATTCGCAATCGGCAGGTTAAGGTCCAAAACTACAAGATCAGGCTTGAGGGTATGTGCTTTCTTAATTGCCTCGTCGCCGTCAGTGGCTTCACAAATCTCGAATTGGGAATGGCTCTTGATGAAAGTGCGTATGGCGTTTCTAACGGAAGCCTCGTCCTCAACAATGAGAATGCGCTTGGGCAAGGGCAAGAAAGAGCGTTCCTCTCGTCCCTTTGGTCGGCGGGATGATTGGCCATCGGGCTTGATTAAGAGCCTGTTCCCGGTTGTTTGGCTGGAAATAAAATAGTTGGCGGGGAAAGCCGCTGATAAGTCCCGTACTCGCGCTTTGGCTGCGTCAAGGTCTGCGCACACGCCCTGCCATTTGACGGAGCCATCTGCTTCGGTTCTGAAAAGATCGAACGGGGGTATCATGTACGTCGCGCTGCGAGCCCGTCCCACGGTTGGACCCAGTGGGACACAGCGGTAAAGCCAACCAATTCTCCGCTCCAGCCGCAATCACACGTAAGGCGGAAAGCGAGACCATCCGCTGTTTCCAAATCGCTTTCTGGATCGAAACAGACCGAGGAAATGGCACCATGACACGCGGGGCACCGGAAGAGCAATACGTGCGCGAATTCAGCGGTTTGCACGGCACATCTCCATTAAGCGGTATGAGAGGGAGACGGGCACAGCATAGCACGGATTGGTCGAACATTTCTGTTACAGATGGGATAATCCAACCTACGGCTTATGCTGGATTTCGCTTTTGCGACCCCCACTTTAAAATGGCTTCACAAACGGCGAGACCGACCTCTCGCTGGTGGGCGGGTGGCCCTGCCGGATGGGGGAGGCAATAGCGTCGTTTTCTGCAAGCCAAGCACCTGAAGTCCCCACCCGATCCGTGCGCTAATCATGTCCCGTTCTCTCGCCAGTTTGGCCGGAGTTCAAAGCCTACCTATCAAATCCCGGTATCTCTCGGTCGGGGCATATTGACTGAAGCATGTCTCTAAGATTGACCGCGCCTGGATCGGAGAAGAACGCAGTATTCCGCTAATCCAACGAAGGTCGCAACCCGCTTCACGCTCGAAATAGGCGCGGATCGAATTTCGAAAATACTTCTCGGTGGAGACCTTTACAGAGCGAATGGCTTTCATAGACCCGCCTGCGGCCAGCTACCATCTGTTAGCAATACCCTTTCGACAGCCATGTTGTGCTCGATGCTGCTCCAGGGCCATGTGGGCAATACTGCATTTCGCGTGCGCCTGTTCAGCATGTATCTTGGCTTCCTCAAACTGCCCATGCTGCCCCACCAGAGTAGCTAACGCGTCAGCGGCCTCGAATTGCTCCATCGCGGCATTGGCGTAATTCTCAAAGAGAATCTTGGCAGTAGGACATACCATTACCGGAGATAATACAGGAAGTTGACACCAAACTCCTGTTAGCCGTTTGCTGCGCTGTACGCCCGGTTATTGCGTAGACGCTCCTCTCCCATGTCGCATGCGTTGAACCAGCTAACAACACCTGGCAATGTGGCGATACAATTTCGGACAGCAACAACGGAGAGGTCTCCCACCGAAGCCGTTTTTTAGACCGCTCCGATACCCTGATACTAAAGCGCGGGGCCTTCGCGGTTCCGCGCTTTTTGTTTCGCTAGGCTATAGCTCTCCCCATGTCCGCAAAGCGAATGAAGGGTCGTTGGGTTGTCTACGAGCGCCGCAACGGGGAATTTATCTTTCTGTCGCGCTTCTTCACAACGAGAGCGCAAGCTGAAAAGGAAAGCAACAAACTGGAAGCGATGTTCACGTCCGAAAAGGTCTCTCTTGGCGTGGGGGCTATCGCTAAGAAATAACAGCCTTCTTTTCAATCCGCAACTTCAGCGCGTCAAGCTCCGGCTTGGTCATGCCTTGCAGGGCCATTGCTGTGGCCAGATACAAAGCGGGAACGTGCTTGATCTTGCTGCCGCGTTCTACCTTGCGACGGAGCTTCTCTACTGCCGGGTCAGCACCCACGTTCAAAAACACTTTATACGCATCGGAGATCGACAGCGTCTTTTCAATCAGGCCATGCTTAACCAGGATGCGATGATACGAAGGTACTGCCAACGCAGATGGGATCGGCGGGACGCGCTTGCTTTGTTTTGGGTGTTTCATTGCCCCTTTTCACTGGAACCAATGATAGCCCTAAGGCAGTCCCGAATGAACCGCCAAAGGGCCTTACCTCTTAGCTTTGGTTAGTTCGCTTTGCTTTGCATGAAGCTTCAAAATATTGTCGAGAATGAGGTTGAGTGCCTTGCACGTTCTCCCTTTGGCCTTTGCCCTAGTAATTAGCTCACTTACGACCGCAAGCTTTTTCAAACAATCCTTTGGACTGGCCACTCCGAACTCGGTTTGCAATTCAGAAACGAGATTGTCGAAAAGCTCCGCCCCCAATTCATTTTTACGAGAGCAAACCCTCCGCCCTTGCGGGCGCCCGAAATCGGTACCATGTTCAGTAGAGAGAGACCGGCTGTGCGGACCGGACAATCAACAGGCGCTCAGTCTGGGCATCCTATATAAGGATACGGTCGGTAAGAAGCGCTGGGTCTTGAAGTTCGATGACGAGAAGGCGCTGGACCAAATCGATGCGGTTTTTGTGACTTTGGAACCGGATGGGCAGAGTCACAAGCCGAGCGGCAAATCGCTGCTGTTCGCTTATTTGAAAGTGAACCCAAACCATCCCTAGGTTGCCACACAGCTGCCCTCTAAGCAGTCTTATCCCTTGTGTGTGTTCTCTCTGCGGCACGCTCGCGGTCTGGATCAAGACGCGGTCAGAAGAGCATCCTAGTCGGCCAAATTGCGCCTTGCCCCCCACATGTCATGTTCGTGCCCGCTAGGAAAGCGACGACAAAAGTTGGCTTAGGTCGGTTGCCGACGTAGAAGCGGTTCCGCGAGGGGTAGTGGGACCGACAGCTAGCGCTTGATTGTGCCCTTCAAACCAGACTAAGAAAGAGGACTGGTTGGCTCCAGGAAGACGTTGCTGATTCAGCCAGTTGTAGTAAGCGCTCATGTCGGCGTCCACCAGCGAGCCGACCGGATCGAGTTCTGCGCTTTCCGTCGCGGCCGCCAGCAGTTGGTTCATCGGCCTTTGCCGTTGCCGCGGCGCAAAACGCACCAGAAGCGTTAGCGGCTGCGCTCGGCGCAGCGCTTCCCGCGCGACCCACTGTGCAAACGTAGTGCTGAAAATCTGCGTGCCTGAGCCTTCCGTCAGCATTTTGACGCGAAAGCGGTCAAGGACTTCATCGCCCCCATCGAAGCCAAGATCAGCGGGACGCAACTGCGCCAGTCGCGTACGCAGCGCCTCCGGGCCCATCCCCGGACGATCAATTTCAGCGCGCATCTTCCCCAGCAGCGCGGCACGCGCGGGCTCTAGCGCTCCGTACGACACACTCGTTAGAGAAGGGTCGTGTGCCGCCTTCTGCCCTCCGTCGACGTACCAGTGGGCATACGGCGCAGGATACGCCTTCGATCTCTCCGCCACTACATTGAGTAGCACGCGCAAACCATTTTCTGGGCTTACGCGGCTGTAGTAAGCGCCATGCGGCCTTAGTTTGCGAAAAAGCGCCGCATCGTAGGACGCCACGCCTTGCCCTACCACGGTAATCCCCAAACGCCGCGCGGCGGGCGGCGGCGGCGGGGCAGCAGAGTGCAAGCGGTCTGCATACGCGATCGCAGCCGTTCGAAAGATGTCAAGCTGGTGCGTGGTCCAGAGATAGGAAGAAAGCTGCTCGACAAATTGCGCCGGGGCATTGATCCAATCGAACTTTTCGAGCGCGGCTGAAATCCGAATCTGCGCGAATCCCTGCAGCCAATCGTCGAACTGCTTCGCCGAAAGAGAATTCAGGTTGGCTAATTCCCTTTCCAGCGCTTTGCGTTCCATGGGAAATTTGTAGTCGTACTCGATCGCTTCACGTAGCAGGCTCGGCAGAAAACTTAGCGGTAGCCGCTGCAGCGCGGCGATGTAGTTGGTGACAAGTTTTTTGGCTTCCGGTGGGTAGCCGCTGAACTGCTCGGGTTTGAGTTCGCGTGGAAGCATTGCTCTACAAAAGCTCGACGATGGGTTTGCCCTGAGCTAGCGACGGAGAAAATCCGAGCAAGGATCCGAGTGTCGGGACCAAATCCGTCGATTGCATTGGGCGATCGTAAACGACACCTTCGCGAATCCCGGGGCCCAGCGCCATCATCCATGTTGTGCGCGAAAGCGCATCCCCGGTGCGATGATGCTGGAAACCGTTGCCGCCAGGGTCCTCATCGGAGTCGCGGCCAAAATCAGGCAAGATGAACAGCGTGGTGTTACCCGCGTATTCCGGCTCGCTCTGAATAGCCTTCCACATCTCGGCGCAGAGCCTGTCTGTGCGGCGAATTCCTTCGATGTACAGCGAGTACGCTCCGGCGTGGGCAATGTCGATATCGTGCATGGTGATCCACAGCAGGCTGGGCGCGAGCTGGCGCATCAGTCGGCGCGCGATGTAGACGGACAGTTCGTCGGGACTCGACAACGTCACCGCGTGCGACTTGAAGTCGTCGACTGAAAGCTTCAGCATCATTTCCAGTTGTCGCAACTGAAATTCGTTGCCGCCGAGGTCGGGCGCATAGAGCGGAGTCTCGTAATTGTCGCGTAGCAGATGCTCATAGTCCGTCGTGCGACCGGACATTGCTGCAGTCAGCAAGTGCTTTGGGAGAATGACGCTGGCACCCAGACCTGGGCCGTACGAGCGGCTATTGCTTTCGCCTATACGGTTGAAACCGTTGCTGGGCGCGACGACCCAGGCATCCGTGGAGGGCCGCTTTAAGTCTTTGCGGAAATATTCGAACACGGTTGGGTGTTCGGGTGGAAGCGATGCGAAATTGTTGATGGTCTCGTAGACACCCGTGGCCAGACTCGCCGTAGCAACATAGTGGCCTAGGATTCCGCGGTTCACCACCTGGGTGAAGAAGGTGGATTGAGGAATCAGCTCTCGCATCAAGTGCGGAATGTTTTCTTGGCCCTCGGGCGCAAAGGTTTCCTGATCGCGTGCGCCGCCCCCAAATGTGATGACGACAACTTTCCTCTTGTTGCTGGGCACCCCGGCCAGAGCGACGGGATTGTGCAGCAGCGTGCTACCCAGCGCCATCGCCGCGCCCGTCCGCAGGAACTCTCGCCGCGTCCGTGCGAGCTGCCGGCTGAGATCCTGGTGAGTCGCCGAAAGATGGAAAGTCATCTAGAAAACCGCGTGAGCGTAAAAGTACGATGCGCTAGCAGTGAAGTCAAGAGTTTGCAGCCCTATACACTTACGGTCGCGCCGGCTGGGCGTCCTTTGCGGCGTAGACGAATTGGCGGACTTCGGCGCGCTGCTTGTCGAGGTCGGCGAGGTGCTGTTCGCGGAGTTTCTGGTAGATCTGAATCTGCTCCTGGGCGCCGTCTTTGTTGCCGGTGCGGACGTAGGCTTGGCCGAGGCGATAGTGGGCGTCGGCCATGTCGTAATTCAATTCGAGCGCACGCTGGTATTCGGGGATCGAGTCCGCGTATTTGCTCTGCTCGGAATATAGATTGCCCAATTGCTGGTGCGCTTCGGCGAGCGACGGATCGAGCGCGAGGGATTTTTTCAGCAGCGAGCGGATTTGCGTCAGGTCGAGACTGGCATCCTGCGTGCGCTTCCCTTTCCAAAGGCTCATCGCGTAGTAATACTGCGCAATCGCATTGTTGGGCTGCTGTTCCGCAAAGCGCCGAAAGCGCGCGATAACCTCTTCGGCCTGGCTGGGCGAGCTGTCATAGGCACGAGAAAGGAAAGGATAGACACGCGGATCGGCAGGGCTCAGGTCCGCGGCGTGGAGCAGGGATTTTACGGCATCGTCGTAGTTTCCCCGGGAGTAGTACGCGATACCCAACCCGATAGCGATGCGCGGCGAATTCGGATAGCGCTCCGCGGCCTTTTCAAAAATGGTGATCGCCGGGTCGAGTGTGCGGTGGAGGAGCAGCTCGCTGCCCCAGTCAAAAAGGTTGCCTTCGCTCGGGTCCAGGTGCGCGGCCAGTTCGTATTCGTTCGCGGCATCGACGAATTTACCGTCCTTCTCTTCGACTTCGCCAAGCAGATTGTGCAGTTCGGCGGAGTCTTTCTGTTTCAGGAGATTGTGCAGAAGCTGGCGGGCGTCAGCCAGGCGATCGGTAACGATGTAGGCCAGAGCCAGGTCATAGCAATTGTCGTAGGCGGCAGGATTGATACGCTGCGCATTTTCAAGATAAGGAGTTGCAGCGGGAACCTTGCCGGCGCGGACGTAAAGCTCGCCGAGATTGTGATTGGCGTCGTAATTCTGCGGCTCGAGTTCAAGAGCTTTCTTGAACTCTGCCTCGGCGCCTTGCAATTTCCCGAGCCGGACGAGGTTAATCGCCAGATTCATTCGGGCGCTCGCTGAATCGGGTTTGAGCAGCACTGCCTTTCCCAGATGCTGGCCCGCTTTGGCGTCTTGAGACTGCGCGGCGTAGACCACGCCTAGCAATTCGTGAACTTCGAAGCTTTGAGGAACATCCCGTAGAAGGGCCTCCAGCGACGCTGCAGCCTCCGTCAAGCGTCCGGACTCATACTGAGCTACCGCGGTCTGAAACTGGCGGTCCAGACGCTCCGTTGGGCCGCTAGCGCGCTCTTGCGCATGCGCGGACGTCCCCAGCGAGAGAAGGGCCAGGCACAACGGAACTTTTGCCATCACGATTTCTGAATTCTAACACCGGCGGCGGAGGCATTGAGCAGTGAATTGCGAAGGAAAAGGGCGCTTCGCAAGAAGCGCCCTCTTCGTGGAACTCGCGGTTTCGCTTAGTAATACAGCTTGAGTGCGAACTGGATCTGCCGCGGGTCATAAGGAGCATCGCGCGTTGAGCCGATTTCGCCAAAGTTCGAATTGGTGAAATTCAACGCGTTAGAGATTGCGACGACACCGTTGCCGCCGAAGCCAGGTGCGTTGAAGTTTGGATGGTTCAAAATGTTGAAGAACTCGGTGCGGAACTGGAGTCGGAAGCGCTCTGTGAGCTCGATGTTCTTGAATAGCGAGAAATCGAGTCTGTGGAATCCGGGTCCAGCAACCTGGGTAATGCCGCCCAATGCGTTAAACCCGGTCAAAGGAACACAATTGGTGGGGTTGTTAGCCTGAGGCACGCTGTTCGGTCCCAGGACGCAGGGCTGTGCGAAAGCTGCCGGATTGCCGAACCAGTTCAACTTACCCTGGGAATCGGTGTGCAAGCCGGTTTTCACGCTTTGTCCAGTGAAAAGAGCAAAGCAATTGGTTCCGGACGTCGTACTCGATGGGCACGGTATGTCGATCGGCTGGCCACCTTGAAGCGTGGAACTCCAGATGACGCTCCAACCGCCAATCAATCTATTGGCAGCCCCACCGGCATCGGAGAAGAAGCGTTTCCCCTTGCCAAAAGGCAACTCGTAGCCGCCACTCAAGTGGAACACGTGGCGGATATCAAAGCTCGCAAGCTTGTAGTCACTCTGGATTCCGAAGCCAGGAACGCTTGGGGCACGGTAACCTCGCAGGCTTCCACCATTGAGCAAATCGCCAGAGTCGCTCCTGGTCTTCGACCATGTGTAGGTAGCCAGGAAATTCAGACCCTCGGCAAAGTGTTTCTCCACTTTGGTTTGAAGGCCATGGTACGCACTGTTGCCTTCCGTGGTTGCGTAGCTCGCGCCTCGCCCGAAATCCTTGAAGGGAACAAACTTCTGGGGATCAAGATTCGAGCCATCAGGGTTAAACTTCGGCAGGATTTGCGTGACGTTGTTGCTGGAAGGAAAAACTTCCAGATGGCGAGCCAGCGACGTCACATAGCCAGCTTGCACCGACATCGAAGGGGTTAATTGATATTGGAGAGTGAGATTCCCACCCATCGAGAACGGAGTTTTGTAATCGAATTGAATGCCGCGCAGTTGCAATCCGGTAGCATTCACGAGCAGCGGGCTGAGCGGAGTGCATGAGAACCCGGTCTCAAAGGTCCCAGTAGAGCCTGGGCCCGCTGTTGTACAACCCGGAAAAGTAATAGGCGTACTCGAATTGGGCTCGGGGAACGAGAAGTTGAATTGGAACGGATAGTTTTCGCCGATGTTCGGTGAAAAGCCGCGATTCTCAAAGCCGTTGTAGAACATGCCGAAGCCAGCGCGAGCAACGAGCTTGGGGGTGACCTCGTAGGCGACCCCTAGACGCGGTGCAAAATTGTTCGTCTGAGACTTTCCGAGCCCCTTGCCGTACCGATTTGTTACGTTAAGCGTGATGTTGTCTTTGGTCAACAAATCGGTGAAGCATGTCGCGCACCCGCTAGAGAGATTTCCGGCATTCGCTCCCTGCGGGATGATGTACATGGGAGCGTTGATCGGAGGACCACCGGGAACGAAATTGGCCTGATTGGCGTGATGCTCATAAACAAGGCCAAAAAAGTCATAGCGAACGCCCAAATTCAGAGTGAGCTTGCGCGTAAGTTTCAGGTCATCGTTGACGTAGCCGCCATAGTAATTCTTTCCGTTGTCAGTCAACGAAATATTGGAAATGTATATTTGTGTAGAGCCGCCCACAAAATCGGGACAACCGGCGCCGCACGCGATCGTGTTGGCGCTTGGAAGCAGCAAGAACTGCGCACGGCCGGTACTCGAGTCTGCGTTGTTGGGAATAGACGTGTAGTCGCCGTTGTAGTCAAACTCTCCGCGGGACCATGGTGGCTGTAGAGTTGAGAACTTGACGTGCTGGAATTCAAAACCCATTTTGAAGGTATGTTTACCGTAAATCTTCGTAAGGTCGTCAGCCACTTGCAACGTGGAGCTGACTTCATCCGAAGGGAGGAAGGCGTTGCTCCCAAGGGTTTGCAGGCCGCTGATCCCAAAAGCCGGCAGCCCTCCGTTTTCTTGTAGCTGCGGAATCCCCTGAATTCCAAACTGGCTGGGAATATTCGTCAGATCATTGGCCGAGGGCGAAACACGAGTGGTATGAAGGTAATTTAGCCCGCCGCGCAGGACGTTAATCAAAGTCGGCGAGAACGTGTGCGTATAGCCCAGCGCACTCTGCTGCGCGTTGGCGGTTTGCGTACCCTGTTGGAAACCGCCGCCGTCCGCTACGCCGCCGAAGATGCCGGGAATAAATTGCGGATCATCGACCAAGCTGAACCTGTAGAACAGCTGGTTTTTCTCATTGAGATTGGCGTCCATTCGCGCGTCAAACGAGTTGCGATGTTCAAACAGTTTTGGCGAATTAGTGAAATTCTGAGAGATGCCTGCGCTCGTCGGCTGTGGATATAGGTTCAGCAGCTTAATAGCGTTTGCATCTAAGCGTCCACTCGCCGCCGCCGCAGCTAGATTGTTCAGGCCGCAAGTTGCTAGTGTAAACGTGGTGGTGCTGGCGGGACAGGTACCGAAGGGGTCGCGGACAAAACCGGTTTTCAATGCCGTAATTCCAGATGTTGTGTCGGCAACCCCAGCAATAACGGCTCGCGTAGTTGCAGGATCGAGGATGGTGCCTACGGGTATAGACCGTCCGAGATTATCTGTCTTAGGAGCGCTGCTCGACTGAGCCGTGATTAGGTCAGAGAAATTGGTGTAGTTGCTGCTGCGCTCCGCAACAGTGGGTACAGCACCTGTTAGAATTGTTCCCTGAACTCTCCGCAACCCTTCGTAGTCCGCAAAGAAGAACAACTTATTGCGACCGTTGAAGACTTTCGGAATGAGTACGGGTCCACCAGCGGTAAACCCGAACTGGTTTTGCCGCAAGGCGCCCTTTGGCCTGCCGCCGGCGTTCTCAAAAAAGTCCGCGGCGTCGAGTTTGTCGTTACGGAAAAATTCCCACGCGGCACCATGAAAATTGTTTGTGCCCGACTTGATGGTGGCGTTCAGGACAGCCGCTCCTGAGCGGCCGAATTCGGCGCTGAAGTCAGAAGTTTGTACCTTGAACTCCTCGACCGCATCCACCGGCGGAAGGACTACGAAATTGGTGCCGTTCAGGAAATCGACGGTATCCGAGTTATTGTCGATACCATCAAGCAGGTAATTGTTTTGCGCCGGGCGTAAACCGTTGGCGGCAAAAGCACCACTGGCCGCGTTGCCGCGAGTGTCTGCCTGAGGGCTGTTCACCCCAGCCGCGAGTTGGGCCAAGAAAGTAAAATTCCGGCCGTTCAAAGGAAGACTGTCTACGTTACGTTGATCTACCACTTGGCCGACGGAGGCATCTTGCGTCTCGAGGACAGGAATCGTCGATGCGACTTCCACCGTTTCGCTGACCGATCCGGGCTTGAGGGTAAAATCAACGACTACGTCGGCGCCAACGTTGACCACGACGTTTTTCTGGGTGACGGTCGAGAATCCCTGGAGGGTTGCGGTCAGCTTGTAGCTGCCGATCTTCACCGGGGTGAACTTGTACGTGCCGTCGGAACCTGTAGTCGTGGCGAGGGTCGCGTTCGTACCCTCGTTCGTGAGGGTCACCGTTGCGCCATGAACTGACCCGCCGGACGCATCCGAGACGGTGCCGAGGATGGTGCCAGTATCTACCTGTGCGCGAAGCGGCGCAACGCCGCCCAGTAACACGAGGAGGCAGGCCGGCACCAACAATGTCGCTCGGGCGAACATCGCAGAAAGAGTCATTCCGTTCATCGCCTTTCCTCCCGGGCCCCCGCGGGCCCTAACGTGCGAAATCCGGGACAACAAGGCTAAGGCGGCAAACAGCCGCCTTAAACGAGCCTCGACTCGTTCGAATTTTGCGGACAGAACTCGGATTGAAAACGCGGCAAGATACGCCCCGGCACATGAGCGTTTTCAGAAATGTGGCACCCCAAACCCGACAATGCAAACCTACTCGTTTACACGCCCCACGTCGCTTAACCGCTTAACTAAGTGGGAGAGTCTATGCCACAGGTCTTTCGATGTTGTCAAGCATTTTTTTTCATCTATACTGCAAGCCTCTTTTTTCCCCACTGGGGATTTACTTCGATTCAACGATCGTGTGAGATTTTTTCGGCTTTATGGCCCTAACCATTCGCGATGTTGCAAAAGCTGCGGGCGTATCCACCGCCACAGTCTCCAACGTGTTGAACAAGACCGGCAAAGTAGGGCGTCGCACCCACAGACTGGTGCTTTCCACGGTCAAGCGCCTGGGCTATTTTCCAGACGTTCACGCTCGCTATTTGGCTTCGCGCGAGAGCCACACACTGGGGATCATCGTTTCCGACATTGAAAATCCATTCTTCCCCGAAGTGATTAAAAGTTTCGAGACGCGCGCCCGCTCGCTCGGCTACGATGCGATTCTAAGCGATACGAACTACGACCCGCGCAGAACGCGCGAGGCGGCCGAGCGCATGATGGAGCACAAAGTCCGCGGCGTGGCGGTAATGACTTCGGAGATCAGCTTGCGCGTAATCCACGAGCTGGCCCGTCGAAGAATCGCCGTGACGTTTCTGGATCTTGCGCCGGTGCGCCACTACGTCAGCAATCTGCGCATCGACTATCGTTCCGGCATACAGCAAATTGTGGAATATCTCTACAAACATGGGCACCGGCGCATCGCCTTTGTCGCCGGACGACCGCGGCTAAGATCCAACATCGTGCGCCTGCAATCGTACGAGAAGTGCGTGAGGGCTTTGGGCCTGGAGCCCGGGCCCGTGCTGCCCGGCGATCTACGATTCGAGGGTGGCTTGAGCGCCGGTCTGGCCATCGCGCGGTTCCATCCCAGACCCACGGCAGTGATGGCGGTGAACGATCTGACCGCCGTCGGAGTCATCAAGGGCCTCATGAAATCCGGCTGCCGCGTACCAGACGATATTTCGGTCACCGGCTTCGACAAAACGCGCCTGGCGGAATACAGCAATCCTTCGATCACTACGGTGGACATTCATCGCGACATGCTCGGCCAAATAGCTGCCGACGCGCTGCACGAACTGTCTTGCTCGGCGAATCCTCAGGGACGCGAATACCAGATCACCGCCGAACTGATCCCCGCCGATTCGTCTGGGCCGGCACCGAGCCTCTCTCCGTAAGCGCTCCCCGCGTTTTGTTGAGTCCCGTTCGAGTGCTAGCATGCCAAGGCGGGCGGCAGTCGCTCGCAGGCACTTCCGGATGGCGGGTCACAAAAACGAAAAGAACGTTTCGCGTAGAGCCTTTCTGCGAGGCATGGGTTGGGCTCCCGTGCTTTTTGTTCCGGCTCCGATGCGCTTCTTTCCTTTCGGCGCAAGAGTTGCCGCTCCTCCGCGAGCCATCCCTTCTTTCCCTTTCGCTGACTTTCGCCTGACGCCTCAGTACCCCGCAAAATCTCCTCTGGATAACATTCTTCGCCTGGTGGAGCCGGGCGCTGATGAGTTTGTCAGCGAAAAATACGCGCACGAAATCGCGCAACTCCTCAACGACTGGAGCGCAGCTCTCAAAACCGCACCGCCTGCGCTGGACGTCCTTGCAAGTTTTGTCGACCCTTCGCTGGAAGCGACTCTTCTTACTTCTCCTCAGGAAAGCAGTCTGCGCTCGGGTGGTGGCATCGACGTAATGCAGCGGCGCTTCTCTGCAAATCCAACGACCGGCCGCGAACGATTCCTGAACGAAGTGAAAACCTATCTAGCACCATTCACGCATATAGAAACCGCGGACTTCGAAATCACCAGCATCAAGGAAACCGCTAGTTCCCCGCTCACCATGCAAATCGAGATTCGCTACGACATTGTCGGCACTCGAGGTGACCGCGCCCGCGAGGAACGCATCGGCAATTGGTCGACGCGTTGGACTCGCAATGATTCCCATGCTTGGCGCGCGATGCACTGGGAAGCCGCTTCAGAAACAGTCAGCCGTACACGCGATCCGATTTTTATCGACGTCACAGCGCAAGCTATCGGGCACACCGAATCGTACCGACAGCAGATGCTTCGCGGGGGTGATCACTGGCGGACGATTCTGGACGGCGCTTGCGGCATCGATGTCTATGGAAACAATGGCTTGGCCGCTGGCGATATCGACAACGATGGCTTCGACGACCTCTATATCTGTCAGTCGGCGGGACTACCCAACCGCCTCTATCGCAATCGCGGCGATGGCACCTTTGAGGACGTTACCGAGAGAGCCGGCGTGGGAGTCCTCGACGCCACTGCTTGCGCCCTCTTCGCAGATTTCGACAATAAAGGCGCGCAGGATCTCCTCGTTGTTTGCGGCAGCGGCCCGCTCCTGTTCCTCAATGACGGCAACGGAAAATTCTCATTAAAGGGCGACGCCTTCCAATTCGAGCGTCCGCCGCAAGGCACGTTCACCCACGCCGCAATCGCTGACTACGACAACGATGGCCGGCTAGACATCTATTTTTGCCTTTACAGCTACTATCTCGGCCTGGACCAGTATCACTATCCGGCGCCGTATTTTGACGCGCGCAATGGCCCGCCAAATTTTCTACTGCACAATGAAGGCAACGCCACGTTTCGAGACCGCACGGAAGCCGCTGGGCTCAACGCCGGCAACGATCGCTACAGCTTCGCGTGCGCGTGGGGCGACTTCAACTCCGACGGCCACGCCGATCTGTACGTCGCCAATGATTTCGGGCGCAGCAATCTCTACCGCAACGACGGCGATGGCACTTTCACTTCGGTCTCGACCCAAGCCGAAGTCGAAGATCCCGGCGCGGGCATGAGCGCAAGCTGGTTGGACTACGACAATGACGGCAATCCGGATATCTACGTCTCCAATATGTGGTCCGCTGCCGGTATTCGCGTTTCTGAACAGAAACTCTTCCACGAGAGTGACCCAGAGAGCATTCGCGCGCTGTATCGCCGGCACGCGCGCGGCAATTCGTTGTATCGCAATCTCGGAAACGGAAAATTTCAAAACATAAGCGAGAAGGCGGGCGTTGAGATGGGCCGATGGGCATGGGCCTCGGACGCTTGGGATTTCGATCACGACGGCTACCCGGACCTATACATCGCCAATGGTTACATCTCTGGACCGGACCATTCGCGTGGCTCCAGTGGCGATATTTCCAGTTTTTTCTGGCGTCAAGTCGTCGGTAAATCTCCCCAGAATTCCCTGCCCTCGGCTAACTACGAGCGAGGCTGGAACGCCATCAACGAACTGATCCGCTCCGACGCAACCTGGAACGGCTACGAGCGCAACGTTTTCTACGCCAACAATCGCGACGGCACATTTTCGGATGTCTCTGCCACGATTGGATTGGACTTTCCCGACGACAGCCGCGCTTTCGCGCTCGCCGATCTCGACCACGACGGCCGCCTCGAGATCGTTCTCAAGAACCGCAACGCGCCCCAGATCCGCGTCTTGCACAACGCAATGAAGGAGCTAGGCAACGCAGTTGCGTTTCGCCTACGCGGAACAAAGAGCAATCGCGACGCGATTGGGGCCGCTGTCACCGTGGAAGCCGGAGCGCACCGTCAAACGAGATTTGTTCAAGCCGGCTCCGGATTTTTATCGCAGCATAGCAAAGAGCTACTTTTCGGCCTCGGCAACGGCGAAGGAACCGTTCGCGCGACCATCCGCTGGCCCAGCGGCCTGACGCAAACTTTCGAGCAGATCCAAGTGAATCGCCGGATGGAGCTGCGGGAAGGCGTGCCGGATATTGTGGGGACGCCGTTTGCGCCAACATCCGCGGCCTACAGCCGCCCAAGCGAACCCCTGAAAGCCGAGCCTGTGCCTTCGTGCGCAGAAACTTGGCTAATCGAGCCCTTGCGGGCTCCAGATTTTGAGTCGCGGGATATCGCCAGAGCCGCGATAAACCTTTCCTCTTATAGGGGCAGCCTTTTGCTTTTACAATTCTGGTTAATCGCTTCGCCGGACTGCCGCGAACAGTTACACCTGTTGCAGAAAAGTCGGCAAGCGCTCACCGACCGCGGACTGCGCATCCTTGCGATCAACGTCGACGAACCCAGCGAGATACCAGCAGCGAACTCTTTCGTCGCGAAAGAAAAGCTCTTCTTCCCCATCGTGCTCGCCACGCCGGAAACCGCGGGTATCTACAATATTCTTAACCGCTATCTCTTCGACCGTCGCCGCGATCTCGCCATGCCGACTGCCTTCCTGGTCGACCGTGAAGGAATGATCGTCAAGATCTACCAGGGCATCGTCATACCCGAGCGGCTGCTCAAGGACGTCAGCTCTCTTCCGCGAACTCCCGAAGAACGAACCCACAAAGCGCTGCCGTTCACTGGGACTCTCTACGAGAGAGACGCCTTTCGCCGCAATGACTTCACCTACGGAGTCGCGCTATTCCAGCACGGCTATCTCGAACAGGCCGCCGCCTCCTTTCAGCAAGTCATCGAGGCAAAGCCGAACGAGCCGGAGGCTTACTACAATCTCGGCACCCTGTACCTTCGCAAAAACGCTTTCGCCGAGGCGCGCCAGTATCTCGAGCAAACTACCAGGCTCCGCGCGAACTATCCAGAGGCCTGGAACAATCTCGGAATGATCGCAGCACAACAAGGCCAGCCCGACGAGGCCATCCGCAATTTCAAGCAATCCTTGCTGCAGCGCCCCGACTACGCCATCGCGCTGCTAAACCTCGGGAACGTGTACCGCCGAAAGGGAAATTTCGCCGAGTCGGAAAAGCTCCTCAAGCGCGCTCTTGAACTCGAACCCGAAAATCCGGAAGTCAACTACAACCTCGGCATGCTCTATGCGCTCCAAGAGCAGCTCTCCCTGGCATCGCAATATTTGCAGCGTGCCGTGAGTCTGCGGCCCGACTATCCTGATGCCCTCAACAATCTGGGAGTCTTCTTCGTGCGCGAAGAACGCTATCCTGAAGCGGAAGAGGAATTCACCACCTGCATTCGCGTCGCGCCCAACTTCGATCAGGCATATCTCAATCTCGCGCGTCTGTACGTAATCCTGAAAGAAAAAGAAAAAGCGCGAGTGGTACTGCAAACGCTCCTGCAGCAGCAGCCGCAGCACAAAATGGCGCAACAAGCTTTGGAAATGCTAAATTAAGTTTTCAACACGAATCAGGCCTTGGCTACCGGAGTTGTGGGAAATGACTTTTGGCGGCATATCGCGAGGAGCATGCAGGAACTCCGCTATGTATGGAATTCTTGCGCTATCGGTGATTTTGCCTTGCGTGGCGGCACATACCGCGCAACAACCCGCCGCGAAGCGGAGCGCGCCCAAGCAGGCCGCAAAGCCATTGTCGCCGCGTCTCGCCGAAGCAGAAGCGCTGCTCCGTGAGGGCCGCGTCGTCGACGCCAAAAACAAAATCCAGGAAGAGTTACAGCAGAATCCTGCGAACGCCGAAGCCTATGACTTGCTCGGTGTCGCCTGCGTCAACGAAAGGGATTACGACGGCGCCCTCGACGCTTTGCAGCACGCGCTAAAGCTCGATCCTAATTCAATCCGCACGCGCAACCGCATCGGCAATGTGTACGTCGCGCAAGGCAAACTGGATCTCGCCGCCGAGGAGTTCCGCACCGCTCTCCGGCTCGCGCCGATGAACCGTGACGCAAACTACAACCTCGGCGTTGTTTTGCTAGGGCAGGGCTCACCCGCCAAAGCTATTGCTCAATTTCAGCGCGTGCGCCCGGCGAATACCGAAACCAAATTCAATCTGACTCGCGCGTATCTTCGGGCCGGCCGGACCGCCGAAGGACTGAAGGCAGCGACCGGGCTCTCCAGCGAAAACAACGATGACATACAGCTTCATTTTGCCCTGGGGGTGTTACTGACCTCCGAGAAGCAATATCGCGCCGCGCAGGTAGAACTCGAAAAAGCCAACGCACTGAGGCCGGAAACCTTCGAAATACTCTACAACTTGGGCCAGGCCTACCTGCGCTCAGGTGAATACGCCAAAGCTGAATTGGTTGCGAACCGCGCCTTGAAGATGAAGCCGGATCTACCGGACACCCTTTATCTGCTGGCGCACGTCTACGCTGATCAGAAAAGGCCTGTTGATGCTCTGGAGCTGCTCGTTCGCGCGCACAAACTCGCTCCGCAAAATACCGACATCATCTTTCTGCTGGCCCGCATCAGCATGACCCAAAATTACTTCGAAGATGCCATCCCTCTGCTGGAATCGGGCTTGCAATTCGCTCCAAAACGCGCCGACCTCCACGCTGCGCTTGGTGAAAGCTATTTCATGTCCGGCAAAACCGAGAAAGCCATCGACGAGTTCAAGGCGCTAATCTCGCTCGATCCTTCGGCGAGCTCGTACGCCTTCATGGGCCTCTCGTACCGCCACCTCGGCCGCTTTGATGAAGCGAAAAAATATTTCGAGCAAGGATTGAAACTCGATCGGCGGAGCGTTTCTTGCCTCTTCAACCTGGGCTACATCGAAGAACGGCAAGGCAATCACGTAGCGGCCGAATCGTTTTTTCAGGATGCGCTGAAGGTTAATCCAGATTATTCGGAAGCTCTGTTGGAGTTGGCGAATCTTCGCATCAGTAACAAGAAATTCGAAGAAGCCGCCGGACTTCTGCGCCGCTACGTAAAAGTAAGTCGCGATCCCGCCTCCGGTTACTACAAGCTGGCGATGGTCGAGCGCAGCCTGCACCAAACCGAAGCTGCGCAGCGCGACCTGAACGTTTTCCAAACTCTCTCCAAGAGCTCCTCCACCGGTCCCTATCCGTACCAACACCTGTTCGATTATCTGGACAATCGCATAACCCTATCGGCCCGTGAACGCACGCAACTGGACCTGACTCAGCTTATCGAGCAAATCCAAAAGCATCCCGACCAGCCACAAGATCTCTATCTGCTTGCGGAAGCCTATTTGAAGCTAGGCAGGGTGGAAGACGCTCGCAACAGTATCGCGCTGCTCGACCAGCTCAGCACCAGCGATTACCGCACCCAGACGGGAATCGGCGTCCTGCTCGCTCGCTATCGTTTGCACGATGAAGCCATCTCGCATTTTCAGTCTGCCTTGCGCGCCAATCCTGATTCCGATGATGTGAAGTTTGACCTGGCCGACGCCTATTTCCGCAAAGGGCTCTACCCCCAGGCGCTCGAAGCTGCCGCACGGGTCTCCACCGCCGGTCAGCAGGACGATGCCTATCTCGCCTTGCTCGGCGACATCCAGGCACATCTCGGTAACTCCGCCCGCGCAACCGAAATTTTCCGCGACGCCATTCGCCGCAATCCTGACAACGATCAATATTATCTGTTGCTGACTCTCGTGCAGTTGCGCAGCAACGATATGCGCGGCGCAGCCCAAACCTTGCACCAGGGTTTGCTGCGCATCCCGAGCTCCGGAAAAATCCTGTGGGGCCTGGGCCTGATCTCCGTTATGGAGGGCAACACGCCGCAAGCCGCGGAACGATTCGAGCGCGCCGTTGAACTGCTTCCCGAATGGGCGGGCAGTTATTCCACCCTCGGCGTCTTTTACTATCAGACTGGACAAATCGAAAAGGCCCGTGAAGTCCTCGGCCGCTTCAAGGGCAGCAACGCCGTGGGAAACCTCGACGTAAGCCGCATCGAGGAAGTGCTCTCGCGCACTCCCGCGCAAGTCCCCTCCGCCAGCGAACCCATGCCCTCGGTCGCGCGCCAGCAGCTTCTGCAACTGGCGCTATCACTCGCCGAACGCACGCTCTGACCCGCACGCAAGCTTGAACAATCGCGATAGCTCCCACCGCGATGATTGCGACGCCAGCCGCGCAGGCTACCCTCGCGATTTATTTGCGGCTAGGACTCACGCCGGAGAGAGTTGCCGCTATATATTTGGGTTTTGCGCATGGGAGGAAACGAAAACTAGGTTCTGTGCCGATCGTCGAGAACTTCGAAGTTGAACCGGTCAGGCGAGCGAAAACTTCCCGTTGAGCACCTTCTGGCCCGGCGCTACAATCTGTAATTCAATTAGAAGAACTCAAAGCTCTGTGAGCCAACGCGCTCGTACATAAGGGAATCTCCTCCGCGCTTCGGGAGAATTGGAACAAATTGAGAATAGTGAGAGGACCCGTTCTCGGCCTCGCAGTCAAAGGCAGCGCAATTCTGGCGCTAGCCACGCTGTTCGGCACGGCTACCGATTTGCTTCTGTTCGCAGACCAAGCTCCAAAACCGCAACAAACCGCCATTCCCATTCGTTACACTGATGTTCGCAAAGAAGCGGGTATCACCTTCCTTCAAGACGCCACGCAAACCGAAGAAAAATATTATCTGGAGACTATGGGCACTGGCGTGGCGTGGCTCGATTACGACCAGGACGGCTGGATGGATCTCTTCTTCGTACAATCCGCCGCCACGGATATTTACAAGCCGCCAAAGCCCTTGCGCTCGGCGCTTTACCACAACAATGGCGATGGTACCTTCACCGATGTGACCGAAAAGGCCGGACTCGGCGGCGAAGGGCATTACGGCCAGGGCGTCGCTGTCGGCGACTTCGACAATGACGGCTTCCCCGATATCTATGTGACTGGCTACGGCCGCGCCATCCTTTATCGCAATAACGGCAATGGCACCTTCAGCGACGTCACCGCCAAAGCTGGCGTCGCCGACGAAGGCGGATGGTCGACCAGCGCCGGATGGTTTGACTACGACAAGGATGGCTGGCTCGATCTAGTGGTCACCAATTACATCGAGTGGTCGCCGAAAAACAATATATGGTGCGGTGAGCATCGCTCTGGCTATCGTTCCTATTGCCATCCCGGAAATTACAAAGGCCAGAAAACTAAGCTCTATCACAATAATCATGACGGCACGTTCACTGACGTGAGTGATGCTTCAGCAGTTGGCAAGCCGGAATCGAAAGGCATGGGCGTGGTCCTCGCCGACTTCAACAACGACGGCTGGACAGACATCGCCATCGCCAACGATTCTTGGCCGAATTTTCTCTTTCTCAACAGGCACGACGGTACGTTTCAAGACGTTGCGCTCGTTTCCGGAATGGCTGCCAGCGAAGATGGGCGCTACGAGGCGGGAATGGGCATCGACGCCGCGGACGTCGACGGCGACGGTTGGCAGGACATCTACATCACGCATCTCGATTTCGAATTGAATCGACTTTACCACAACAACCGGGATGGCACTTTCGATGACGCTACCTATCGCTCGGGCATCGGCAACAAAGCGATCCTACTGAGCGGCGTCTCCACGAAATTTCTCGACTACGACAACGACGGCTGGCCAGACATTCTGCAACTGAACGGCGCTATGCTGGACAACGTGCAGCTTTATCACGGTGAAGTCTCTTACAAAGAACCGCTGCTGATGTTTCGCAATCTAGGCAAAGGCCAATTTGACAAAGTGTCGGACTCGCTCGGACCAGATTTCATGCGGCCTATTGCCGGCCGGGGTCTCGCCACCGGCGACTACGACAATGACGGCGACATCGATATCGTCACCAACAATCGCGGAGACTATCCTTCCCTGCTGCGCAATGACGGCGGCAACGCCAATCACTGGTTAGAGATTTTCGTTATCGGAACAAAATCGAATCGCGACGGCATTGGCGCCTCGCTAAAACTAACCTCTGAAGGAATCTCCCACGTCGAACAATCCAAAGGCGGCATGAGCTACATGTCTGCAAGCGATCCGCGCATTTTCTTCGGCCTCGGCAAGCGCACCAAGATCGATTCCCTCGAAATTACTTGGCCCAGCGGTTCGCTGGAAAAACTAACCAACGTGCCCGTCGATAAAATTATCGCCGTCAAGGAAGGCGCGGGAATTGTTCCCCGCAACTTTCCTAAGATCACGCCCAAGACAGCCAACAAATGAATTTCCCTCGGCGAAGATTCCTGGGTTCTTCCGCAATTGTTCTTGGCAGCACGCTGCTGGATGCACTCAGAACGCCGCTCTGGAGATGGAAAGGCTCGGCCATACTCAGATCGCCAACAGTTCAGAAAGACTCGGCCACCGGCGCAAACTCGGCGCCTGCTGCCGCGCAACCGGAGTCGCCCGTGACTTTCGTGGACGTGGCGAAAGAAGCCGGACTAAATGCTCCCAATGTGTGGGGCGGCCTCGACCACAAACGCTACATCATCGAAGCCAAAGGTAGCGGCTTGGCCTTTTTCGATTACGATCAAGACGGATGGCTCGATATCTATTTCACTAACGGCACGCGCCTCGACACGAAGTGGCGAGAAGGAAAAGCGCCGACTTCGCATCTCTACAGAAATAATCGCGATGGAACTTTCGCTGACGTCACCGAAAAGTCGGGCCTTGCGCGTACCGGCTGGCAAACCGGCGTGTGCGTCGGCGATTATGACAATGATGGCTGGGACGACCTGTTTTGCTGCTTCTGGGGCCACAACATTTTGTTTCGCAACAACGGCGACGGCACATTCACAGACGTGACCAAAAGAGCCGGCGTGTACGACGAAAAATATCGCTGGGGTGCAGGGTGCACATTTCTAGATTACGATCGCGATGGCCATCTCGATCTTTTCATTTGCAATTACATTCGCCTTGATCCCGCAAAAGCCCCGTCGCCCACCGATCCGCTGTGCCAGTGGAAAGGAATTCCGGTGATGTGCGGGCCGCGCGGAATGCCAGGTGATACCAATGTTTTGTTCCACAACAACGGCGACGGCACCTTCACCGACGTTTCCGAAAAATCCGGAATTCTCAAACCGGGTCCGAAATATTCCATCACTGCCGTTTCGTACGATTTCGACAACGACGGCTGGCCGGACATTTATGTCGCTGTGGACTCGCAGCCGAGCATTTTATTTCGCAACAATCACGACGGCACTTTCACTGATGTGGCGGTAATTGCGGGCGTGGCTTACAGCGAAAACGGCCACGAGCAAGCGGGCATGGGCATCGGCGTTGCTGATTACGATTGTGACGGCTGGTTGGACATTTTCAAGACCAATTTTGCGGATGATACTTGCAATCTGTACCACAACAATGGCGACGGCACTTTTAGCGACGTGACGTTTGCGTCGGGCGTCGGAATCAACAACCAATATGTCGCATGGGGCTGCGCCTTTCTTGATTACGACAACGATGGCTGGCCAGACATCATGCAAATCAACGGTCACGTCTATCCCGAAATTGACGGCCAGAACATCGGGCAAACATTTAAGAACCCACGGCTCGTTTACCGAAATCTCGGCAAAGGACAATTCAAAGATGTTTCCGCCGAGTTGGGTCCCGGAATCAGCGAGCGTTTTTCCAGCAGGGGCGCCGCGTTTGGCGATTACGATAACGACGGCGATGTCGACGTGCTGATCCTAAATATGAACGATCTCCCTTCCCTGTTGCGCAATGACGGCGGGAACAAACAAAACTGGATCAAGATCAAATTGATTGGCACGAAATGCAATCGAACGGCGATCGGGACGCGCGTGCGCGTGCTCACGGGGAATCATGCGCAGATCGACGAAGTGCATAGCGGATCGAGCGTGATGTCGCAAAGCGATTTGCGGCTGCACTTTGGAGTCGGAAAAGCGGAGATGATCGACACAATCGAAGTAAAGTGGCCGACCACCCAAAAGATTGAGCGATTTACGAAGGTCAAGTCCAATCAGATTCTGACGATTCGCGAAGGCAGTGGCATCGTTTCTTCGATTGCGCCCAAATTGAAGTAACCCTCTTAGCTGACCCTTATTTATGCTGCATTTCATCTTCGCTTTTCATCTTTGCTCTTCATCTGTGCTTTTCATTTTTCTTTCGGGGGTTGCGGCGCGCTGGCTTGCGACTGGTCTCTTAGAATAATCAGGAATTGACGGATTTCTCGGCGCTGCTGTTCGATTACGGCGGTTTCCGTTTTGTCGGCTTGTTTATAGAGTTGTAGCTGTTGCTCTGATTTCTGCTCTTCGCCGGTTCGCTTGTAGGCCAAGCCCAAGCGGTAATGCGCTTCGGCTGATTGTGGATTTACCTCGATGGCTTTCTGAAATGCGCCGATGGCTTGCGTGAAGTCTCCGCTGGCGGAGTACAAGGTGCCGAGTTGGACGTAGGCTGCATCGAGTTTGGGATCGGTGGTGATCGCCTTTTGGAGCAGAGTTTCCGCTTGCTGCAAGACCAGAGAGTTTTCGGAACCTCGCTCGGTACCTCTGAATCGCTTCCAAAGCGCCACCGCATAGTAGTAGTTGGCGAAAGCATTGGTGGGCTGGTCACGCGCAAAACGCGCGAGTTTTTCTTTGGCGCAGGGCAGCGGGTCGGGGGCTGCTTTTTCCATTTTGGCGAGAAAGAGGTATGGAGCGGGATCGGCCGGTTGCAAATCGGCGGCGGCGCAGAGGCGGCGCGCCGCGTCATCATAGGAGCCGCCGGCGTAGAGAGCGACACCGAGGCCGGCAAGCATTCGCGCTGATTTGGGATGCAGGGTAGTTCCCTTCTCGAAAACTTCTAGGGCGGGTTTGATCGCGCGGTGGAGAAGCAGGTCCGTGCCCCAAGCGAAATAATTTTGCTCGCTGGGATTCAGACGAACGGCTTGTTCGTATTCGCGGACGGCGACGAGGGGATCGCCGGAATGCTCGGCGCGATCGCCGAGTTCTCGGTGCGAGTCTGCCGCGCGAGCTGCTTCCGATGCGCTTGCCGAAGTTTCACCAGGCTCGCCGGACTTCAGCGTGGCCGTTTCTTTCGCTAGCGACTCGCTGGTGCGCAGCTTGGTGTCGGAACCATGGCCGCCAACATTGGTCCAATCGGTGACACCTGCTACGGTGAAGCTAGGCTTGTCGTCAAATTCCAGCTTGTTGTCAAATTGCATCGCGCTCGGTTGAGGTGCGAGCGGCGGAGGTGGCTTTTCACTCGAGGAAGCGTAGTTGCCGATTGCCACGCTGAGGACCAAGTCGAGTTCCTTTCTTTGCCCAAACGACAGTTCCAAAGGGCCGCTCGCGGCTTCGCGAAATCCCTCCTTCTGAACCCGGACGATGTAGGTACCGGCGCGTAGAGCCAAAAATGAGAAGGTGCCATTAGGGGCTGTTTTCGCTTCGACAGAGGCGGAGGTGGCTTTTTCATCAAGAGAGACGGAAGCGTCTGCGATGGGAGTGCCGACAGCGTCGCGGATCGTGCCGGAGACAATGATCGGGGGACGCGGCTGTGCTGAGGGAGTCTGCGCAAATGCTGCCGTCCAGTTCGTCGGGAACAAGACGGCGACTACTGCGAAATACACGATTAGTGGGCGAATCATCCGCACGCGGCTCATCGCTCGCATTTTACTCACCAGGCGACTGCTTGCAAAGGGGCGCGGGGTGACCGATGAAGTACGAAAGTCAAATCGCACTCGGAGCGGCGAGTGAATGTATCGGGTCATGACGGGCCTATTCTCCAACACATACTCCCCCACGCGGCTAAGTCTGATTGGTCGGTTACCGGACATCTGCCGTACCAGGGCTTCACATGTCCGACAAGCGCGCCCTTTTATAGTGCGTTTATCAGGACGCGTTTATCAGGAGTCATCGGCAGCCATTCCATCCTGCAGTTCCTGCCCGCCGGCCATCAGCTGCGCACTAGGTGTGCCCGCACATCTCAGCTAGAAACGATTCAAGCTAGTTCTCCGTAGCCATAGCCCGAGTCGATGTTGGGCGATCAGCGGGAGACTCTGAAACACTGTTTTCAACCGGCGAGATGTAACAACGGGAGCAAGCCTAAATGCTACAGAACTGGGGACGGCGCGGACCCAACAACCAACAGGCCCTCAATCTGGGGATCCTATATAAGGATACGGTCGGCAAGAAGCACTGGGTCTTGAAGTTCGATGACGAGAAGGCGCTGGAGCAAATCGATGCGGTTTTTGTTACTTTAGAGCCGAACGGGCAAAGTCACAAAAACCCCATCGTGTTGCTCCAGCGCCTTCTCGTCCTCGAACTTCAAGACCCCGCCCTTCTTGCCGACCGTATCCTTATCTAGGATCCCCAGCTTGAGGTGATGCTGGTTGTTGGGTACGCGC
>Ga0137410_10000605_pt1 | contig 24929 bp, 19 predicted proteins | sample CZODoug1_16funga_FD_108878 | JGI IMG/M metagenome (GOLD analysis project Ga0137410, IMG submission 108878) | Vadose zone soil fungal communities from Angelo Coast Range Reserve, California, USA - CZODoug1_16fungal (Illumina Assembly) | ecosystem: Environmental > Terrestrial > Soil > Vadose zone... | reverse complement strand
CGCGAGCTTTTCGGTCAGTCCCAGCATTGTGATCGGCTCAAATCCGGGCAGGGCCAATTGGCCGTAGCGATCCAGTCGGTAGGGATTACGCTCGAGGATTCGATCGCGCAGTGCTTCGAGACGTTCGGTGAGCCTCGCGGGACGATCTTCGCGTTTGCGGAGCGTGAGATCGATGATCAGCGAATCGCTTTCCTTGAGGGGTGGCTCCTTGAGCTCCTGCAGCGCCTTGAGACGCTTCAGCTGCTCCGCCGCGCTTAGTGTTCCGACCGTTCCTTCATTCTCGGGCGAGAGCGGACGCACTTTGCCGCTCGTCGTACTTCGGCCCGAGGGTGTGGTCGTCCCCCGTTCACCGCTGGTTGGCGACTCAGCACCCTGACCGCGAGACTTGAGATATTGCTCGATCAACGCCTGACGCTCTTCCTCCGGAAGGTCCTGCAGGATCTGCAGCTGCTCTTCGGTCAACTCGGGAGTCGACTCGGGCGTCGTCTGCGCACTCACCGCGGCAACGAGCGTGATCGTGCCCAGGAGGGTCACGAACAGCGCCAATCCGCGCAGGCTTCGCGCCGGTCGCATCAGAACTCCCTGACCCATTGAGCCATCACGCGCCATTCGTCGTCCTTCGATGATAACGAGGCGATTTCGCGACTCTCGAAACCGGCGGCCGCGGTCAATTGCCCCCCAATCAACGAGCGACGATAGAACAGATCGACGCTCTTCACATCCGTCGCGAGCGGAGCCAGCGTATGAGCAGGCTCTTCCGCTGCGGTAGCATCTCGATTTAGCTTCGCATCGCGCGTGACCAATTCCCAGGATGCTCCAACCGGGCCAACGTAGAGGACGCCAAGCGTCGTCATGCGGCTATCGGAGTCGACCGAATGACCGATGGCGCGTCCACGGAATCGATAGCCCACGGTGTAGATGCTGCTCTCGTACGCACAATCGAACTGCGGTACTTGGCGCGAAAACTCGCATGTCGTATCCGCATACTCCACGTGAACGCGATAGCTGCCCGCACCAACGGAGCCCCACTGTTCGACGCCAAACAGCCCAAGAAACTTGCTGGGAAGCGCCCCTGCCTCATCTTCTCCAATCATCTGTCCGTACAGCGCAAACGGCACGCGACGCCACGGCGAGGAAAAACGTAGGTCGTAACCGGCCAACTGGTCACCGGGCTGCTCCGGTAGATCCTGATCGTTGTCGTTACCAATGAACATGTCCCAGAACGTGCCGAGACTGCAAGGCCGCCCTTTACCGCAGATCAGGGCCGTGCGCGACAGTCCGATCTCGACGTGCCGCCATGGCTTGAATGTCACGCGCGCTTCGAATATGCGCGTGTCGTCGAAGTCATCGCGTTCGGATTCCAGTGCACCGAGACCAATGCTTGCTCGCCATGGACCCAGCCACTTCAGCACGGGCACCTTGAAGGGATCAGAGTAATTGCGCTCCAGCGTGATGGTGGGAATCGGTCGTGCGCTGCTCGACAAGATGAGGCTGCCGTCCCATCCCGGACCCCACCAGCGGTCCGTATAACCAGCGGACAACATCATGTTCCAGGCCGTTACCCCGATGTAGGAACCATCCGGGCGCCACGTCTTGCCATCGTCGGCATTTGCAACCGCGGTCGCTTGAGCGCGAATCGCGAGGTACTTGCCAGTCCACGCGATACCGCCTTCGATTTCGCCTTCTTCGCGAGGGGTGGCCGCAAATCCACGCAGCTCTTCAGGTTGGTTCGTTCCCGCGACTCTTGCATGACCCTGGATCTGGTTGGTGCGCATCATCGCCCGCGCAGTTCGCCGGAGTCGACTTAGCGCCGCCTGTTCGCCGGCGTTGAGTTCGCCGAGTTGATCGAACCCGTTCACGTCCCGCGCAATGTCGGGCCAGGAAATGGGCCACTGCGTAATCGGGCCTTTGATGACGCCAGCGTCGGCCAACATTTCGATATCGTGACGCGCGACTTCATCGCCCGGAGCGAGCCAGGGATCCGCGGATGAAAATGAAGGCAGCAGCATCGATGCAAGAAGCAGACTCCAGCCAAAAGAGGACAGGCGAGGCACGATCGCGTTGTTCTTTATGCCTCGCACCGCCGGCACGGGTGTCGAGAGGCTCCGGGTTCATTCTAAGTTGCTGAAAATGGCCGCAAAGTCTACGGACACGGGGCGCCAGGCGCAACCGCGGGCAAGGTCAGAATCGATATTGGTAGGTGATGTAGGCATGCAGCGTCTCATCGACCTGGTTCGTGACTTGATCGTCGGCGTGATCGAATCCCAGGCCGACCTTGAAATCACTCTTTACGCCCGGAAGCACGGCACCCAGCTCCACTTCCCAAGCGTTGACCGGTTCCTGGGCGACCGTGTTGATGGCGTCCGGCACTACGCCGCCGCGATTCAGCTCGGCATACCGCACCAGCATTGATGCGCTCCACGCGCGCGGCGTCATGAACTGCAGCCCGAACGAGTAGCTCCGTCCATCGCCATCGATGGAATCTCCCACTGGACGCCCGCGATACCGATAGCCCTCCACTGGAAACAAGTGGTTCGTATAAGCGCAATCAAACAGGACGGAAGTCCCTCCGGCGCTATCGCCGCAAGTCGTGTAGGCGACTTCGCCGTGCGCCCGCCACATGTAGCCGCCCTGGGTTGCCCACCATGTTTCCGCACCCCAAATATTCAGTTCCCGGCCGATGCGGAAACTCGTGCCATTGAGGTCACCGGACTCGCCGGTCTTCTGATAGTAGAAGCTCACGGGAAACCATTTGGCAGGTGACCCCCAGCGGAAGCTGTAACCACCCAACTGATTCCCCGGCTCATCTTGCGGACTCACTACAACGCCCGCGCTGTCCTTCCCGGTCAGCACATGCCAGAACGCATCCAGATCGCAAGGCAGACCCTCAGCACACCACTGCGCTGTTCGCTCGATGGCGAACTCAAACCCGCGAAACGGATGCACGGAGCCGATCTTGATGTTGGAGAACGGCCTGAAGGATAACCGCGTGCCAAAGAGGAGCGGATGGTCTCGATCCTCGCGATGTTCCTCCATTCTTCCCATGAAGGTTGAGAAACGCCACGGTCCGATCCAGCTCAACCATTTCGACTTGAAAGGCCTCGAGGATTCGCGATCGAGCGCGATCGCGGGGACCGGACGCGCGTTATTGGACAGCAGCAGGCTTGCGTCCCAGCCGGGCCCCCACCAGCGATCAAGCCAACCGGCGCTCAGCAGCCAGTTGCCGAGGCGCATCGAACCATACGTACCATCCAGTCGCACGGATTTACCATCGTCGGGACTGGACACCCATTGCACCGCCAGGCGCCCGGCAAATCGCTCGCCGGCATCACTCAGTGTCCCGCCGATCTCACCTTCTTCACGTGGCGTGTCTTCGAAAGTTCGCAGCTCGATGGGATTCGCGGCGACGGAAGTGTGTCCGGTGACCCGGAATGCGTCGCGACGAAACATTGACAGCCGGCGCTGTACGCGGCCGATTGCGGCGAGTTGGCCGGTGGTCAGGTATTCGCGCCCTTTGGCGTTTTCGAGCGCCCAAGCGATATCGGCTGAAGGGATCGGCCACGACGTCAGCACTACATCGATGACCCCCGAATCGACTAGGTATTGAATATCGCTGCGCAATGCGCTATCGCCAGCATCAAGCCAGGCCTCAGCCTCGGCGTTGGTAGCGAGAAATAGAAAAAGCGTGAGGAGTACGGCCCGTGCTGTTGTTCCAGATCTGCTCAAAGCCCCGTGAAGGCAATCTGTCATCCACTCCGCTCCTTGGGCGAAGCGCGCGAGAATATAGGAGTCATCGCCAACGGGCCACGTATTCCAACAATCCGCCCAACTCGTGTCCGCTCGCAATCGCGGCTGCGGGATCAGTGACCACTGGAGTCAGTTTGTCCGCGAGCTTCTTGCCGAGTTCAACGCCCCACTGATCGAATGGGTTGATATCCCAGATCACGCTCTGTACGAACACCTTGTGCTCGTAGAGAGCGATCAGCTTTCCGAGCGTCGGGGGATCGAGACGCTGGAAGAGCAACACGCTGTTCGGCCGGTTACCCGGATGGACCTTGTGGGCGGCAAGCTGTGCGACCCGCGCTTCATCTATCCCGCTCGCGGCGAGTTCAGTACGTGCCTGCTCTTCGCTCTCCCCGGTCATGAACGCATGCGCTTGTGCGAGACAGTTCGCAAGCGCCAGGTTCTGCTTTTCCGGCAGTCCGCTCGAACTCTGCACGGGAGCGAGAAAATCGAGCGCTACGTCGGCCGTTCCCTGATGCAGCAACTGGAAGAAGGAGTGCTGCGCGTTCGATCCCGGCTCTCCCCAAAGCACGGCGCCCGTCTCATAGTCGATCACGCGGCCGTCGCGGGTCACGCGCTTGCCGTTGCTCTCCATCTCGAGCTGCTGCAGATAGGCCGGTAAGCGGTGCAATCGCTGCTCGTATGGCAGTAGCGCGTGACTTGGAATCCCGAGGAAATTCCGGTTCCAGACCGCAATGAGACCCAGCAGCACCGGCAGGTTCCGCTCAAGGGGCGCACCAGAGAAGTGCTCGTCCAACTCGCGGCCGCCCGCGAGGAACGCGCTGAAATTCTCGGGGCCAATGGCGAGCGCAACTGCCAGACCAATCGAAGACCAGACGGAGTACCGCCCGCCGACCCAGTCCCACATGGTGAAGCGCTGCTCGGCCCCCACGCCGAACTCATCCATCGCTCGATGGTTCACCGACACCGCCGCAAAGTGTCTTGAAACAGCTGCCGGTCCGAGCCGCTCAACGATCCAGTGCCGCGCCAGTCGCGCATTCGACATGGTCTCGAGCGTCGTGAAGGTCTTTGAGCATACGATGACCAGCGTCGTCTCCGGATTGGCCAATCCCATGGCGTCGACCATCTGGCTGCCATCGACGTTCGATACGAAGCGAAATTCGATCCCGGACAGGCGATAGCGCGCGAGTGCTTCAACTGCCATGACGGGACCGAGGTCGGAGCCACCGATACCGATATTGATGACAGTCTCGAAACGCTTGCCGCTCTGTCCGAGAATGCGGCCCTGCTGCACGTCGCGCACGAAGGCGAATACCTTCTCGCGCTCCCTTCTGACCTCGACCATGACATCGCGTCCGTTCACCAACAGCGGCTGATCCGACGCACGGCGCAGCGCCGTATGTAGCGCCGGCCGCCTCTCGGTGTCGTTGACGATCTCGCCGCTGAGGAGCGCAGCGATTCGCGAGCCGAGATCGCACTCGTGCGCGAGCTGAATCAGCAGTGCGATGGTTTCCGGTAGAACGCGCTGGCGGGAGAAATCGACAAGGAGCCCGGCTTCCTCTCGGGATAGCTGGGCGAAGCGGCGCGGATCAGCCCTGAAGAGGTCACGAACCCGCTGACCACGCACCTGATCTCGGTGACTTCGCAAAGCCTGCCATGCTGCCAGAGATGAACGCGAAGCCGGCATGCGGATTTTCTTATCTGGCCGTCTTCGCCTATTCGAGGTGCTTGAAGGTCTTAAAGCCTTCCCGCTTCACAAGGGCATCGCGTTGTGCGATTGCGAGGTCCTGTTCGACCATCTCGGTCACGAGTGCATCGAAACCAATCTCGGGCTTCCAGCCGAGCACCGACCGTGCCTTGCTTGCGTCACCAAGCAAAGCATCGACCTCGGCGGGGCGGAAGTATCTCGCGTCAACGCGCACAACCACTTTGCCGGTGCGGCCATCGATCCCCTGCTCATCGAGACCTTCCCCGCGCCACTCGATTCTCATCTTCAGGCGCTCGCCGGCTCGCACCACGAAGTCGCGCACGGAATGCTGCTCGCCGCTCGCGATCACGAAATCATCAGGCAAGGGCTGTTGCAACATCAGCCACTGGGCACGTACGTAGTCGCGGGCATGACCCCAGTCGCGCCGCGCGCCGAGATTGCCCAAGTACAGGCACTCGTCGATCTCTTCGTGGATGCGAGCGAGACCGCGAGTAATCTTGCGCGATACAAAGGTTTCACCCCGAATCGGCGATTCGTGATTGAAGAGAATTCCGCTACAGGCAAACAAACCGTACGCCTCACGATAGTTCACCGTGATCCAATGGCCGTAGAGCTTTGCAACACCGTATGGAGATCGCGGATAAAAAGGCGTGGTCTCACGCTGCGGTGTCTCTTGGACCTTGCCGAACATTTCGGACGTCGAAGCCTGATAGAAGCGAGTGTGCTTGGTCAGGCCCAGCATCCGAATTGCTTCCAGCAGGCGCAGGGTGCCGAGCGCATCCGCGTTGGCCGTGTACTCAGCGGTCTCGAATGAGACTGCGACGTGGCTCTGGGCGGCGAGATTGTAGATCTCGTGCGGTTGAACCAACTGCACAATCCGGATCAGGTTGGTCGCGTCGGTGAGATCGCCGTAGTGAAGGATCAGGCGACGATTGCTCGCGTGGGGGTCCTGATACAGGTGATCGATGCGATCGGTATTGAACGACGAGGCGCGGCGCTTGATGCCGTGGACTTCGTAGCCCCTGTCGAGAAGGAACTCAGCCAGGTAGGCGCCGTCCTGCCCAGTAACTCCGGTGATAAGCGCTTTGCGAATCTGAGAAGTCATCATCAGCCGTCCTGCTTTTGGCGCGCATGATAGCGCGCTTTAGGCGGACTTACCGGCTCGTTGCCAACCTCAGATGATTGGACTCAAGGCTGGCCGTAGTACCCGAGATACCACTCGATGAAGCGCTTCACGCCCACCTCGACCGGTGTCGCCGGCTTGTAGCCGACATCGCGCACCAGATCCTCAACATCGGCGGAGGTATCCGGGACATCACCGGGTTGCATGGGCAGCAGGTTCTTGGTGGCCTTGCGTCCGAGAGTCTGCTCTATCACTTCGATGTAGCGCATCAGCTCGGTAGGACGGTTGTTGCCGATGTTATAGATCCGGTACGGCGCTTTGCTGGTGGCCGGATCCGGTACATCACCGTTCCATGAAGCGTTGACTTGCGCCACACGGTCCGAAGCGCGCACGACACCTTCGACGATGTCGTCGATGTAGGTGAAGTCGCGGCGGTGCTTGCCGTAGTTGAAAACGTCGATCGGCTTGCCGGCGAGGATGTTGCGCGTGAACAGGAACAGGGCCATGTCGGGACGCCCGAACGGACCATACACGGTAAAAAAGCGCAGCCCGGTCGTCGGCAGCCCGTGCAGATAAGAGTAGGTGTGCGCCATCAGCTCGTTGGCCTTCTTGGTTGCGGCGTACATCGAAAGCGGATGATCGACGCTTTGATGGACAGAGAACGGCATCTTCGTGTTGGCACCATAGACTGAGCTGGTGGAGGCGTACACGAGATGCTCGACGCCAGAATGGCGACAGCCTTCGAGGACATTCATGAAACCGACGACATTGCTGTCGATGTAGGCGAGCGGGTTGGTGAGCGAATAACGGACGCCGGCTTGCGCGCCCAAGTGAATCACGCGCGGGAACTTCTCGCGCTCGAAAAGTGCCGCCATCCCTTCGCGATCTGCGAGGTCCATTTTGATGAACCGAAACCGCGGATACTTCTCCAGCTCCTTCAGCCGCGCGTGCTTGAGAGTGACGTCGTAATAGTCGTTGAGGTTGTCGAGGCCCACGACTTCATCGCCGCGCTCGAGGACCTTGCGCGCGGTGTGGTAGCCGATAAAGCCCGCAGCGCCCGTGACCAGTAACTTCATCTATAACCGCCCGTCGACTTCGTGGGGCCGGAACAGATACTTGATGTCATAAAGCACATGCTCGCGCTTGGCGAGCGCCTTGATCTTCGCGAGACCCATTTCGCGAAACTCCTTGTGCGCAACCGCCAGGACGATCGCATCGTAGCCGGCCTTGCGCGGTGTCTTGACGGGCTTGAGTCCGTACTCGTGCTGCGCTTCCTGTCCGTCGACCCACGGATCGTAGATATCCACCTTGGCGCCAAACTTTTCCAGCTCGCGCACCACATCGACGACCTTCGAGTTCCTCACGTCCGGGCAGTTCTCCTTGAACGTCATGCCCATGACGAGAATCCGCGAACCCTTGACGTGGATGCGCCGCAGGTTCATGCGCCGCACGACCTCGCTCGCCACGTAGATCGCCATGTTGTCGTTGAGCCGCCGGCCCGCCAGGATCATCTCCGGGTGATAACCGATCTCCTGCGCCTTGTGCGTGAGGTAATACGGGTCGACGCCGATGCAATGGCCGCCGACCAGCCCGGGCCGGAACGGCAGAAAATTCCACTTGGTGCCGGCGGCGAGCAGCACCTCTTCCGTATCGATGCCCAGGCGATTGAAGATCAGCGCCAGCTCGTTGATCAGCGCAATGTTGACGTCGCGCTGCGTGTTCTCGATGACTTTCGCCGCCTCTGCGACGCGGATGCTCGAAGCACGGTGCGTGCCCGCCTTGATGATCGCGCCATACAGCGAATCGACGAATTCGGCGATTTCGGGCGTCGAACCCGAGGTGATCTTGCGGATGGTCGTCAGCCGGTGTTCCTTGTCGCCCGGGTTGATGCGCTCCGGGCTGTAGCCCGTAAAGAAATCCGTGTTGAACTTGAGCCCCGAGTGTTTTTCCAGCACGGGCACGCACATTTCTTCCGTGCAGCCCGGATACACTGTCGACTCGTATACAACGACGTCGCCTTTCTTCAACACCTGGCCCACCGTCTCGCTCGCCTTGACGAGCGGCGTGAGATCAGGCCGCTTGTAGTTGTCGATCGGCGTCGGCACCGTAACGATGAAGACCCGACACGCCTTGAGGTCGGAGAGCTTGCTCGTGAACTTGAGCCGCGTTGCCGCCTTCAGTTCGGCACGCGTCGCTTCGAGCGTGCTGTCCTTCCCGGCCTTGAGCTCCGCGATGCGCTGCGCCTTGATGTCGAATCCCACGGTGTGAAAGTGCTTGCCGAACTCGACCGCGAGCGGCAGGCCGACGTAGCCGAGGCCGATAACGCCGATGCGGCAGTTCCTCAATGCGGGCATTGGTCAACTCCAGTGGGCTGGCATTCTTGTTGGACACCCATTGTCCCGAATACCGGGGGATTCGCGCGAGAAATGGCTCGCAACTCCGATGGTTTTCCAGTCAAAACCGCAGTCCCGCTCCGCCTGAGACCTGGTTGATGGTCCCCAGGAAGCGCTCGTGCGCCTCGATTTCCTCCCCGGTGGCACGCACGACAAGCAACGCAACCGCCGGCCGTGCCGTGCGCGGGACCGCATGGACGCGGATCTGCCCGGTCGTTTCGGTGCCGCCGAGAATGAGCGCGCCCTGCCCGCCCGTCATGGCGAGGTACACGTCGGCCAGGATCCGCGCGTCGAGCAGCGCGCCATGCAGCTCGCGATGCGAATTGTCAACCGAGTAACGCTTGCACAGCGCATCGAGGCTGTTGCGCTGCCCCGGATGCATCTGGCGCGCGAGCACCAGCGAGTCGAGGACCGTGCATAGCGTGTTCATCGGTTGACGCGCGCTGTCGAGGCGCCGCAACTCCATTTCCAGGAAACCGATATCGAACGGCGCGTTGTGGATCACGACCTCCGCGCCGGCGACGAATTGCAGGAACTCCTCGGCGATCTCGGCGAAGCGCGGCTGGTTGGCGAGGAACTCGCGCGTAATGCCGTGCACCTTGAGTGCACCGTCGTCGATGTCGCGCTCGGGACAGACGTAGCGGTGAAACGTGCGCCCGGACCGGCGGCGATTCACGATCTCCACGCAGCCGATTTCGATCACGCGATGGCCGAGCTCCAGCTCCAGCCCGGTGGTTTCCGTATCAAGCACGATCTGACGCATCGAACCTCACCATTTCATCGATCGCCTCGTTGGCGAGTCTATCCACACGCTCGTTGCCTGCAATGCCTGCGTGCCCGCGCACCCAATGCCACTCGATGTCGTGCCGCTGGGCGAGCGCATCGAGCTCCTGCCACAGGTCGACATTCTTGACCGGCTTGCGCGCCGAAGTCTTCCAGCCGCGCTGTTTCCAGGCTGGCAGCCACTCCGTCACGCCGCGCTTGACGTACTCCGAGTCCGTGTGCACGCGCACCCGGCACTTGCGACGCAAGGCTTCGAGGCCGCGAATGGCTGCGGTCAGTTCCATCCGATTGTTGGTCGTGTGCTCTTCGGCGCCTTTCAGCACTCTCTCACGCCCGCCGGAGCTGAGCACGGCCGCCCAACCGCCGGGACCGGGATTGCCGCGACATGCTCCGTCGGTCCAGATCTCTACGTCGCTCACGTGTGCATGCGCGGCGCGCGTTCGACGAGTCCGCCGACCATGGAACGCCGTTCTCGCCGCTTCGGCCGGATCGGCGTGAGTGTGTACGTACGCTTGCGGGCCTTGAGCAGATACGCGCCGGCCGGCAGCAGCCAATTTGTCGCCACCCCTCCACCGGCGCGCTCGGCGCCGGCAGAGCGACGCGGTGTGAGCGGCAGGCAGCGTAGGTAACGACGCACGGCCGTGATCTCGAAGCCGAGCAGTCCGCACCAGTCGCGCAGGCGACTCTCGGAAATCACGCGCGCGAGACCTGGCGGGAACCCATCACTTGCCAATCGATTGCGCACCGCCCAGGGACCCATCGCGCTGAACCCAAGCACGAGGAGCTGACCTTCGGGAACCAGGACGCGCGCGACCTCGCGCAGCACCGCATGCGGATCGCTGTCTGTCTCAAGCGTGTGGGGAAGCAGCACTGCATCCACCGAGTCCGACGCTATCGGCAACGCTTCAGTCTTGCAGAACACCTGGGGCTGTCCCGCGAGTGCGGAACAGATCACAGTTTGGCGCTGGGTTCGGGCCGCGGGAAAGTACGCTTTCGCATCTCCCCATGTGCCGATCTGCACAAGCTGAATCCCGAAAACGTCCTCGAGGGTCTCATTCAGCACCTGCCGCTCGTGCTCCACGAGCAGCGTGCCCAGCGGCGTCGCGAGCCAGCGACGCAGGCGATCGGCGCGTTCAGCCATCGTGGACTGGTTCACACAAAATCAACTTTGCGAGGGGGAAAAACGATAGCAATTTTGAGCCCTTGAAGTTAAATTCGCGAGCACTCCACGATCAATAAAACACGGAACGGAGCCATGCTCGAGGCAACGCCGGTCAGGGCGTTTTCGGACAACTATATCTGGCTCATCCATGGCGCACGCCAGCGGATGCGCGTTGCCGCCGTCGACCCTGGCGACGCGAAGCCGGTGATCGCAGCGCTCGAGCGCGAGCGGTTGCAACTGAGCGCGATCCTGGTTACCCATCATCACCCCGATCACGTGGGCGGAGTGTCCGAGCTGGTCGGGCGATTCCGCGTGCCGGTCTACGGTCCGGCGGGCGAGACGATACCTGAATGTACGGTAAGCGTCGCGGGTGGCGGACAGGTGCACCTCGAAGACCTCGGTCTCGACTTCGAAGTCTTCGACATCCCCGGCCACACGAGTGGCCATGTCGCCTATTGCGGACACGGCGCGCTGTTCTGCGGCGACACGCTCTTCAGTGCCGGCTGCGGACGCCTGTTCGAGGGCACGCCGGAGCAAATGCAGCGCTCGCTGCGCACGCTGCGCGAACTGCCGCCCGAGACACGCGTCTATTGTGGACATGAGTACACGGTTAACAACCTGCGTTTTGCACTCGCGGTGGAGCCGGACAACGGCACCACGCGCGAGTACCTGGAGACGGCGAAGGACCTGCGTTCCAAGGGCCGCCCGACCTTGCCGTCGAACATGGCGTTGGAGATCGCCGTGAACCCGTTCCTGCGCTGGGACGAGCCGACCGTACAGAAGTCGGCCGAGCGCAAGGCGGGCCGCTCCCTCGACAACCCGGTCGAGGTTTTCGCGACGATCCGGCAATGGAAAGACGGGTTCAGCTGATCGAGGGCCAAGAATTGACAGAGCAACTTATTAGTCGCGTCTTTCTGGCGACACTGACTGTATCCGCACTGCTCCTCTCCGCCTGCTCGAGCGCGATACGCGAGCCTGAGGCGGATGCGACCGTGGTCGCGAGTGCGCCCGCACCTGTTCCCGCAGAGCAGCGCCCGGTAGATCCCCGATTCGCTCCGCCGCCGGAATCGACGCCGCCCGAGGCATCAGCGATGGATGCCGCGCCGGAGCCGGAATCGCGCCCGGTCGAATACGCGGACCTCTTCGATCGCATCCGCGCGGGCTTTGCGCTGCCGGATGAGGAGGAAGTCGCGATCGACGTGCAGGAGGCCTGGTACGTCAATCACCCGGATTACATGGAGCGCACCTTCGCCCGTGGCGAGCGCTACCTCTATCACATCGTCTCCGAACTCGAAGCGCGGCAGATGCCGCTCGAGCTTGCGCTGCTGCCTATTGTAGAAAGTGCATTCGAGCCTTTCGGATATTCGCGTGCCCGCGCTTCGGGGCTGTGGCAATTCATCCCGGCGACCGGCAGGCGCTTCGGCCTGAAGCAGAACTGGTGGTACGACGGCCGGCGTGACCTGGTCGAGTCGACGCGCGCAGCGCTCGACTACCTGCAGTTCCTGAACACGGAATTCAACGGCGACTGGCTGCTCACGATCGCGGCGTACAACTCGGGCGAGGTCACGGTGCACCGTGCCGTTGACGAAAACCTGCGACGTCACAAGCCGACCGACTTCTGGCATCTGAAGCTGCCGAAGGAAACGCGCGCCTACGTTCCGAAGCTGCTGGCGATGAGCCGAATTGTTGCGGCCCCCGAGGCAGTGGGACTCGAGTTCTCGACGATCCCGAATGAACCCTACTTCGCGCGTGTCGAGACCGGCGGACAGATCGATCTGAAGCTGGCGGCAGAACTGGCGGGTGTCGACCACGAAGAGCTCGCTTATCTCAACCCGGCGTTCAATCGCTGGGCTACCGATCCGGATGGTCCGTACTTCCTGTTGTTGCCCGTGGATACCAGCGAACAGTTTCGCGGCGCCCTTGGGCAGCTTTCGCGTGACGAGCGTGTACCGTACGTGAGCTATGACGTCGAAGCGGGCGAGAACCTGACGAGTTTTGCAAAGCGCTGCGGCACCAGCGTCGCCGTCGTGCGTGAGATCAACAACCTGACCGGCACGAAGGTCAGGAAAGGGCAGACTCTGCAGGTGCCCGCGAGCGGCGGCGATCTGCATCCGAAGATCGCGCTGGCCGCAGCGCGGGTCGATGGTCGCGTGCCGCCGAGCCGTGGCAACTTCCATATCGTGCACCGTGGCGAGTCGCTCTGGAGCATCGCGCGCAGCAACGGCATCAACGTCAACACGCTCGCGAGCCTCAACGGGATGGCTCCGGACGATGTGCTGTCGGCGGGAAAGAAGCTGCGACTGCGTGGCAAACCGTCGTACGCCAACACCAACACCAGCCAGGTTCTGACCGCGATGGGCGATGCGATGACTTACACCGTGCGTCGCGGCGACACGCTTTATGACATCGCGCGCCGCTTCAGCGTCTCGGTGACACAGCTCCTTAACTGGAACGGCCTGAGCAAGAGCGACTCGCTGATGCCCGGCCAGCGGCTGGTGATGTACGTAACCGGCCGCGTCAGGACCTAGTCGCGCGACCCGCCGGCTCGGCTACAATTCCGGCATCGTCACTCTCAGGAGCCCAGCCATGGGATTCCTCGCCGGCAAGCGCGCCCTAATCGTCGGGCTCGCGACCGAACGCTCCATCGCACACGGAATCGCACAGGCCATGCGCCGTGAAGGCGCGGAATTGGCCTTCACCTACCTGGAGCGCCTCAAGGATCGCGTCGTCGATCTCGCCGGCGAACTTGGCTCGAAGATCACGATGCCGATGAACGTCGAATCGGACGCCGAAATCACCCATGCTTTCGAGCATCTCAGGAAGCAGTGGGACAGTGTCGACATCATCGTGCACTCCGTCGCATTTGCGCCGCGCGAGGCCCTCGCCGGCGGATTCGTCGCGAGCACTTCGCGCGACTCGTTTCGCGTCGCGCATGAGATCTCGAGTTACAGCCTGACGGCGCTGGCGCGAGAGGGACGGGCTCTGATGGCAGGACGCAACGGCGCGCTGCTCACCTTGAGCTACCTTGGCGCGGTGCGTTCCATCCCGGCCTACAACGTCATGGGCCTCGCCAAAGCGAGCCTAGAGGCGAACGTGCGTTCCCTGGCCGCCGACCTCGGGCCGGCCGGCATTCGCGTGAATGGCATCTCGGCGGGGCCGATCAAGACACTCTCGGCCGCGGGCATCGCCGGGTTTCGCAAGATGCTCGCGCACGTCGCGCATACGGCGCCCTTGCGCCGCAACGTGACACTCGAGGACGTGGGCAATGCCGCGGCGTTCCTGTGCTCCGATCTCGCGGCCGGCATCACCGGGGAGATCCTGTACGTCGATGCCGGCTACAGCACGGTCGGCATGAGTTTCGGCGAAGATGCGACGGCCGAGTAGACGCTGCTCAGCGCGCCCATTCGGACGCTGATTTCGGGATCCCCTGCTCCCCTTCCAGCCGCGCAACGATGAGCGCGCAGCAGGCATCGGCGAAGACGTTCACCGTGGTCCGGCACATGTCCAGGATCCGGTCGAATACGAGCAGAACTCCCACCGCTTCGGCCGGCAGGCCCACCGCTGTCAGTATCACCGTGATGGCAACCAGCGAGGCTGCGGGGATCCCGGCAATGCCCATCGAGGTGATGAGCGCGAGCACCACGATCGTGAACTGGTGGCCGAAGCTCAGGTGCAGACCGTAGGCCTGGGCGATGAACATCGCCGCAGCACATTCGTAGAGGGCGCTGCCCGCGTGGTTGAGTGATGCTCCCAGCGGCATGACGAAGCCGGTCACGCGATTGGAGACTCCGACGCGACGCTGCACGCAGTCGATGCTCATCGCGAGGGTCGCTGAAGATGAAGCCGTGGAGAACGCGGTCAGGAGCGCGGGGGCCATCGCTGCAAACATGGGCCACGGATTGGCTCGGCCGGCGAGTCGCACGAGCAACGGCAGCAGGAGCAGCGCGTAGACCAGCAATCCCGCCAGGACGGTGGCGCTGAAGAGGAGCAGTGGCCCGGCGGCGCCAAACCCGGTCTTGGCCACGGTGCGGGCGGCGAGACCGAATACCCCGATGGGCGCGAGCCGCATGATGAATTCGGTCATGCGCATCATCACCTGGAATACACCGTCCCAGAACCCGATCACGGGCTTCGCCTGTTCCGTGGGGATGCGCGTGAGGAAGAACCCGAACAGGATGCTGAAGAACACCAGGCCGAGGAGCTTGTTGCTGGTCGCGGCCTCGATGATGTTGGGCGGAACGATCCCGAGCAGCGTATCGAACAGTTTCCCGCCGCCGTGCTCAACGGCGCCGGACACCTCGCTCGAGCTGGCTTCGAAGGCGAGCAGCTCGCGCGCCGGTACGCCGTCGATGATTCCCGGGCGCACGATGTTGAGCAGCGTCAGAGCGACGAGCACCGCGATGAGTGTGGTGACGACATAAAAGAGCAGCGTCTTGCCGCCGAGGCGTCCCAGGTCCCGCGCCGAGCCGATGCCCGCGACGCCGCTGATCACCGATGCCGTGATCAACGGCACCACCAGCATCTTCAGTGCATTGACGAACAGCGTGCCGAGCAGGTCGAACACCGGCACCAGCGGCATGCCGAACAGGGCAGCGTCCGGACCGGCAAGATAACCGGTGAGCGCGCCCACGCCGATCGCGATCAGGATCTGCCAATGCAGCGGGATGCGGAACAGCGCTCGCATGAGTGCGCCGCTTATTCGAAGATCTTGGTGTTCTTGGTGACGTTCGCGTCGGCCCGCAACGCGCGCGTGTAACTCATGACTTCGCCCGTACCGATGCGCACGTTGAGCTCGCGCTCGCGATTCTGCTGATCGCCGGCAGGCTCAGGCGTCGTGTCCTGTCGCACCCCCGAGAAGGCCAACAGCGCGGCGTCGCCATTGGCCAGCGGCACTGATTGATAGCGCGTGCCCGACTCCGGTCGCGGGGCGGAGAACAGCGCGGTGCGCAATTCTGCCGGCATGACCGAATCGGTGCGACCCACATATTTCGGTCCCTCCGCCTCGAACTTGCGTTCGCTTGCAGCCTGGCTCCAGGTGGCCCCTGCGGAGCGAAGCTTGTCCGCCAGCTCCGTCGCCGTCCGGCGCGCTGTGGTGCTCGCCTGCTCAGCGCGGAGCTGCGCGACGATCTGTGCACGCACGTCGGCCAGCGGTTTTTGCTGCGGCTCGCGGTGTGCAGTCACATGCAGGACGACGACATCCCCGGGAGCCAGCTCGACCGGCCTGCTGTTCTGGCCGTTGAGCACGTCATTGTTCTCGAACACCGCCGCAATCACTTCGTCGCGTTTGCCGAACGGGGCGCCGCCATTGTCGCGGGTGAACTCGCCGATTTCCTGCACCGGCAACGACACTTCCTTGGCGACGCCATCGATGTCATCGAGATGCTCGAATGCCTTGTCGGCGAGCTGCTCCTGGCGCTCACCGAACTGCTTTTCCGCTTCCTGCTTGCGATACTCAGCCTCGACCTCGGCGCGGGCCTCCTGGAGCGTTTTCTGCTTCGCGGCCTTGATCTCGTCGAGGCGGATGATGTGATAGCCGAACTGCGTGCGCACCGGGCCGCGGATTTCTCCGGCCTTCATGCTGAAGAGCGCGTCGGCGAATGGCCCGACGAAGTAGCTGCGCTCGGCCCAGCCGAGATCGCCGCCCTGGGCCGCGGATCCGCCATCCTGGGAGAACTCCTTTGCAAGCTTGGCGAAGTCCCCGCCGGCATTCACCTTGGCGAGAATGTCTTCGGCCTTCTTGCGCGCGGCCGCATCGTCGGCGTCACCCGCGACCTGGATCAGGATGTGACGACCGCGGCGCTTCTCGGCTTCGACATAGCGATCCTTGACGCTGTCGTAGTAGGACGCGAGCGCTTCGTCGCTGACTTTGACCTGGGCCGCGATGTCCTCGACCTTGAGCTCGAGGTACTTGAGCGCCACCGTGTCCGGTGTCATGAAGTTCGCTTTGTTCTTCTCGTAGTAGGCATTGATCGCGGCGTCATCTGGCTCGGACTGGGCCAGGAAATTCGCGGCCGGAATCAGCATCCAGCTGGCCTCGCGCTGTTCGCGCTGCAGCGCCCGCGCGCGCGTGACTTCCGCCGGCGTCACGAAGGACGAAACGACGAGCCCGTTCTGCAGCTGCGAGATCTGCAGGTTGCGACGCTGCTCGGCTTCGAATTGAGCGGCTGAAACGCCCTGTGCTTCGAGCAGGCGCTTGGCAGCTTCGGACGAGAACTTCCCGTCGATCTGGAATTGCGGGATGTCTTCGTAAGATTTCAGTACCTGAGCATCGCTCACGCGGTAGCCGAGGTTGGTCGAATGCTGCGTCAGGACTTCGTTGCGGACGAAGGCCTCGAGTACGTTCTCCTGGACCATCGCACGCATTTCGACGGGCACGTCCTTCCGCAGTTGCTGCTGGTACTGCGCCATCTGGTTCTGGTACGCGCGACGGACTTCCTCGGCCGAAATCTTCGGCGCTGGTCGCCACCACGGCCAGTCGCCGGCGCTCACCTTGGCGGCGTAGGTCATGGCACCGAAGCCCACATTGATGCCCCAGAAAATGAACGCCAGGGCGATGGGAGCGATCACGATCGCCGCGATCCAGCCGGTGATCTTGTCGTGAATCTTCTGCAGCATGTGGACCCTAGAGAGGTTGGCGGAGCGGACGGGACTCGAACCCGCGACCCCCGGCGTGACAGGCCGGTATTCTAACCAACTGAACTACCGCTCCGATTTGGTGGGTGCTGAGGGGATCGAACCCCCGACCTTCGCCTTGTAAGGGCGACGCTCTCCCAGCTGAGCTAAGCACCCGGGTCTGGGAGGGCGCGTAGTTTAAGGGAAGGGTCGCGGGAAGCCAACGACAGCGCCGGCGGCTCGGTAGTCCGCCGGCGCCTATCCGTTCTTTTAGTGGGCCCGCTTTCCGGATCGTCTCGCGCGCTTGTCACTGACCGTGACCAGGCGCGGCTTCTCGCCCTCGGCCACTTCGGCTTCTGCGCTCACGACGGGCTGCGGCATGTTGCGCATCGCGACCTGCAGTACCTCGTCGATCCACTTGACCGGCTTGATCTGCAGTTTTTCCTTGATGTTGGCCGGAATCTCCGCCAGGTCCTTGGTGTTCTCATCCGGGATCAGCACCAAAGCGATGCCGCCACGATGGGCCGCGAGAAGTTTTTCCTTCAGTCCGCCGATCGGCAGCACTTCACCGCGCAAAGTGATTTCGCCCGTCATCGCCACATCGGAACGCACCGGGATGCGGGTGAGCGCGGACACCAGCGCCGTGCACATGCCGATGCCGGCGCTCGGGCCGTCCTTCGGAGTCGCGCCTTCCGGCACGTGAATGTGCACATCGTTCTTCTGGTAGAAGTCCTGGTCGAGTCCCAGCACCTGCGCGCGACTACGCACCACCGTCATTGCGGCCTGGATCGACTCCTGCATGACCTCGCCGAGCTGGCCGGTGTGGATCAGCTTGCCCTTGCCCGCAACTACAGCTGCTTCGATCGTCAGCAGCTCGCCGCCCACTTCGGTCCAGGCGAGACCCGTGACCTGGCCGATGTGATCGGCCTCCTCCGCCTTGCCGTAACGGAACCGGCGGACGCCGAGATACTTGTCGAGGCTGCGCGGCGTCACGTTGATCGCCTTGTCGGACGGCTTGAGCAGCAGCTGCTTCACCGCCTTGCGGCAGATCTTGGAGATCTCACGCTCGAGATTACGCACGCCCGCTTCGCGCGAGTAGTAGCGGATCATGTCGAGGATCGAGCCGTCGGAAATCTTGAGCTCCGAGGGCTTGAGCCCGTTGTTCTTGATCTGCTTCGGCAGCAGGTAGCGGCGCGCGATGTTGAGCTTCTCATCCTCGGTGTAACCGGGGATGCGGATCGTTTCCATGCGATCGAGAAGCGGCGGCGGAATGTTGAGGCTGTTCGCCGTGCATACGAACATCACCTGCGAGAGATCGAAATCCACTTCCAGGTAATGGTCATTGAACGAGGAGTTCTGCTCCGGGTCGAGCACTTCGAGCAGCGCCGAAGACGGGTCGCCACGAAAGTCCATCGCCATCTTGTCGACTTCATCGAGCAGGAACAGTGGGTTGTGGACCGCGGCCTTCGCCATGTTCTGGATGATCTTGCCCGGCATGGAACCGATGTACGTGCGTCGATGACCGCGAATCTCGGCTTCGTCACGCACGCCGCCCAATGACATGCGCACGAACTTGCGATTCGTGGCGCGCGCAATGCTCTGGCCGAGTGAGGTCTTGCCGACGCCCGGTGGACCGACGAGACACAGGATCGGGCCCTTCAGCGTGTTGACACGTTGCTGGACCGCCAGGTACTCGACGATGCGTTCCTTGACCTTCTCGAGCCCATAGTGATCCTCGTCCAACACCTTTTCGGCGCGCGCGATGTCCTTGTGCACCTTGGTGCGCTTCTTCCAGGGGACCTTCACCAGCCAGTCGACGTAGTTGCGCACGACTGTGGCTTCAGCCGACATCGGTGACATGAGCTTGAGCTTGTTGAGCTCGGCGGTCGCCTTGTCGCGCGCCTCCTTGCTCATGCCCGCCTTGGCGATCTTCTGTTCGAGCTCGGCCAGCTCGTTCGGGCTGTCCTCCATCTCGCCCAGTTCCTTCTGGATCGCCTTCATCTGCTCGTTGAGGTAGTACTCGCGCTGGCTCTTCTCCATCTGCTGCTTGACGCGGCCACGGATGCGCTTCTCGATCTGCAGCACATCCATTTCGCCTTCGATGACCGCGAGCAGATGTTCCAGGCGCTTGCGCACGTCCTGGATTTCCAGGACCTTCTGCTTCTCGCCCAGCTTGAGGGACATGTGCGCAGCCACGGTGTCGGCAAGGCGACCTGGTTGCTCGATACCCGCGAGCGAGGTCAGAATTTCCGGCGGCACCTTCTTGTTGAGCTTCACGTACTGCTCGAACTGCGAGATCACCGAGCGCGTCAGCACGTCCATCTCGCGCTCGTCGTACTGCTCGACATCGGGCAGCGCTGTGATCTCGGCACCGAACATTTCCCCCGAGTGCAGCTTGTCGATGCGGGTGCGCTCGACGCCTTCGACGAGAACTTTGACCGTGCCGTCAGGGAGCTTGAGGAGCTGCAGAATCGTCGCGACCGTCCCGATCCGGTACAGGTCGTCGGCCTTGGGATCGTCGACGTCCGCCTGCTTCTGTGCGATCAGCACGATGCGCTTGTCGGCCTTCATCGCGAGGTCGAGAGCCAGGATGGATTTTTCCCGGCCCACGAACAGCGGGATCACCATGTGCGGATAGACCACCACGTCGCGCAGCGGCAGGACCGGCACCACGTTTGCCGAGAGTGTCGGGGTCGGAGTTTCTTCTTCAGTAGTCACGATGGCAGTCCTTCTAACGACAGGGCCCGCGGCGGGATGCTGTGGTCAAGCGTGAAACAGGGGGAACGGTGCGGACAGTGAGGTCGCCAGCGCCGCTTTTCAACGGGTCGGCGCCCGGGGCGTCCACTGCGGTGCCAGGCTTAGTGATGGTGGTCGGATCCGGTGGGTCGCCGGTGATCTTCCACCGCGGCAAGGCGGCCGTCGTCGGAGCGATGGACGATGTAGGGCTTGCGTTCACCTTCGATCACCGACTCGTCGACCAGGATCTTCGCCACATTTCGCATCGATGGCAGCTCGTACATCGTGTCGAGCAGCACGTTCTCGAGAATCGTCCGAAGTCCGCGCGCGCCTGTCTTGCGCTGCATGGCCCGGTGCGCCACCGCGCGCAGCGCGTCGTCGCGGAATTCGAGGTCCGCGCCTTCCATTTCGAACAGCTTGCGATACTGCTTGGTGAGCGCGTTCTTGGGCTCCACCAGGATCGACATCAGTGCCGACTCATCCAGCTCATCGAGTGTGGCCACCACCGGCAACCGGCCGACGAACTCAGGAATCAGACCATACTTGATCAGGTCTTCCGGCTCGACGTCGTGGAACAGATCGTTGCCGTGCGGACGGGCGTTCACTTCGCGTACATCGGCCATGAACCCGATACCGCTCTTCTGCGTGCGGTTGAGGATGATCTTCTCCAGCCCCGCGAACGCCCCGCCACAGATGAACAGGATGTTGCTGGTGTCGACCTGCAGGAATTCCTGTTGCGGATGCTTGCGACCGCCTTGCGGCGGCACCGACGCGATCGTACCTTCGATCAGCTTGAGCAGCGCCTGCTGCACGCCCTCGCCCGAAACGTCACGCGTGATCGAGGGGTTGTCCGACTTGCGGGAGATCTTGTCGATTTCGTCGATGTAGACGATGCCGGTCTGCGCCTTCTCGACGTCGTAATCGCACTTCTGCAGCAGCTTCTGGATGATGTTCTCGACGTCCTCGCCGACATAGCCCGCTTCGGTCAACGTCGTAGCGTCAGCAATCGTGAACGGCACATTCAGAAGGCGGGCGAGTGTTTCAGCCAGCAGCGTCTTGCCGCAGCCGGTCGGCCCGATCAGCAGGATGTTGCTCTTGGCGAGCTCGACATCGTCCTTGGCGCGCTCCGAACTCTTGTTCTGCAGTCGCTTGTAGTGGTTGTACACCGCGACCGACAGGACCTTCTTGGCGCGCTCCTGCCCGATGACGTATTCATCGAGCACTTTCTTGATTTCGTGGGGCTTGGGGAGCTTGTCGCGGGTGCGCTCGGCTCGCTCCTCGAGCTCTTCGCGAATGATGTCGTTGCAGAGCTCGACGCACTCATCGCATACGAACACCGAGGGCCCGGCAATCAACTTGCGTACCTCGTGCTGGCTCTTGCCGCAGAACGAGCAGTACAGCAACTTGCCCTCGTCGTGCTTGCCCCGTGATTCTTCGCTCATCCGCGGTCCCGGTGTCGGTATGACCCTTTACAAATCATGCGCTTACGCGCGAACTGTTGCGCTGACTTATAGCATGCGGGGCGCCCCGAACGCAAAACTCGGGGAAGCCCTGATTCGACATCTACGACGCCGTTCAAGTCTTGGGGGCCGCCTCCACCGGCAGATCGCCACGTTGCTCCAGCACGTGATCGATGATCCCGTACTTCGCGGCTGCCTCGCCGCCCATGAAGTTGTCTCGATCGCTATCCTGCCTGATCTTCTCGATGGGCTGCCCCGTGTGCTTGGCAAGGATGTTGTTCAGGCGATCCCGAGTGCTGAGTATTTCACGGGCATGAATGTCGATGTCGGCAGCCTGTCCATGAAAGCCCCCCAGGGGCTGATGAATCATCACGCGCGAATGGGGCAACGCGTAGCGCTTGCCCTTCTCACCCCCCGCCAGCAGCACAGCGCCCATGCTGGCGGCCATGCCAATGCAGATCGTGCTCACTGCGGGACGAATGAACTGCATGGTGTCGTAGATCGCGAGCCCGGCGCTTACTTCGCCGCCTGGACTGTTGATGTAGAGAGCCAGGTCCTTCTCGGGGTTCTCGGATTCCAGGAACAACAGCTGGGCGACCACCAGGTTCGCCATGTGACTTTCGATCTCACCGACGATGAAGATCACCCGCTCCTTGAGCAGGCGTGAGTAGATGTCGTACGCCCTTTCCCCGCGGGCGGTCTGCTCGACCACCATCGGGACCAGGTTCAGTGCGCGAGTGTTGGGCTTGTTCATGGTTCAGGTATGGTTCCAGTAAATGCTAGGACAAGGGGTACGGTCGTTCGTTGGCTCAGTTCCCGAAATTCATGACAGCTTTGAAATTGGTCGGCTCATCCGTGGTTTTGACGCGACCCAGCAACCAATCCACGACCTGGTCTTCCAGCACCAGCATCTCTACCTGCTGCATGGCTTCACGGTTTTCCCGGTACAGGCGCAGGGCTTCCTGCGGGTCCTTGTAGGTAGCGACGATTTCCTCCAGCCGACTCGTGACTTTCGCTCGATCGAGCTCGATCTTCTCGGTCTTGATGATCTCATTGATCAGCAGGCCCAGGGCCACGCGACGACGAGCCGGGTCTATGAACGGCTCGCGCGCCGGAATCTGCGAGGCGTCGCGGACGCCCATGCGGCGCGCGGTGTCGATCTGCATGTCACGAACCTGCGTTTCGACGAGCGCGGCAGGCAACTCGACCGGGTTTGCCGCCACGAGCTTGTCGAGCACCTGGGACTTCATGCGGACGCGTATGTTCTGTTCGAGCTCACGGCGCATGTTGTCGCCGACCTCTTCCCGGAGCTTCGCGATGCCGCCTTCGCTCACTCCGTACGCCGCGCAGAATTCCTCATCGAGTGGCGGCAGTTCGGGTTCCTCGACCTTCTTCACGGTCACATCGAATTGCGCCGTCTTACCCGCCAGCGCCTTGGAGTGGTAGTCGTCCGGGAAGCGCACGCTGATCGATGCCTTCGAGTCTGGGTCGCGTCCGATCAACCCGGCTTCGAACTCCGGCAGCATGCGTCCTTCGCCCAGGGTGATGGCGATGTCCTGGCCCTGTCCGCCATCGAACGCCGCGCCATCGACAGTGCCCGCGAAGTCGATCGTGACCCGGTCGCCGGTCCGCGAGCCGCGCGTTGCTGCCTTCCAGTTCGGCCGCTGCTTGCGCAGGCTTTCGATCATCGCGTCGACGTCTTCATCGGTGACGCTTGCCACCGGTCGCTCCAGGCTGATGCTTTCGAGGCCCTTGACCGTGACCTCGGGAAATACCTCGAAGATCGCCGTGTACTTGAGATCCTCACCCTCACCGACGCTGATCGGCTCGATCCGGGGTCCGCCGGCAGGATTGAGCTTTCGCTCCGTGACTGCCTCGGCAAAGCTCGATTGCAGCAGCTCGCTGACGACCTCACGGTGGATCTGGCTGCCAAACTGCTGCCGGATGACCTTGAGAGGGGCTTTGCCAGGCCTGAAACCCTTCAGGCGGGCGGTCCGGCTCACCGTCTTCAGGCGCTCGTCGACTTCTTTTTCTATCCTGGATGCAGGCACCGCGACTTCCATGCGCCGCTCCAGTGCACCCGTTGACTGAACCGAAACCATCATTGCTCCCAGACCTCAAGTTGACAGATCGCGGCGCTCTACTCGGAGTTTCACAGAAATTTGAGCTGGCAGACTGGTGCGAAAGGAGAGACTCGAACTCTCACGGGTTTCCCCACCGGCTCCTAAGGCCGGCGCGTCTACCAGTTCCGCCACTTTCGCCTATGAATGGCTCCGGGCCGCGCAAAATTCAGGCGGGCATTATAGCCGAGCGGCCCCGATCAGCGGGGCAGAAGCGCCGCCGCCCGCAGCGGGACGAAGAGAGAGGGTCAGGTCGGGTTCAGGGACTTGTGCGCGACTGCGCCGCTCGGGAGAGAGTGGCGGCACGGCCTTGGCGGCCGTGCCGCTGGATCGACGATCAGAACGAGAAGCGGGCAAACACCCCGTAGGTATTCACATCGTCGGAGAACCCGACGCGCGCACCCAGGGAGAACATGTCGTTGAACTCGTAAAGGCCACGAAGCGCGAGCCCCGTGTCACTGCCCGAGTCGCCGAGATCGAGGTAGTCCACCGAACCCATGAGGTCCAGCTTGTCCATCACATGTCCACGCACACCAGCGGAGACCATGTAACCGTTGTCGTCCGCGCTGGCGCCGCCGACCGGCGAGTTGACATCGACCTTCTCATCCACGTAGGCGAGCCTGCCGACGAAATCGACTTCCTGACTGATCGGGAAGTGGCCACCGAAGCCAACCTGGATCTCGTCGAGATCTGCACTCGCGCCCGACTGGTCGAAATTCGAAGTGCTCCACTCGGCGAAGCCAAGCCAGTTGGTTCCGAAGGCCAGCGAGCCACCGACGAAGTAGCCATCGCCTGTGTCGATGCTGTCCATGTCGACGCGACCGAAGCCGCCTTCGGCATACGTGTAGCTCAAGTCACCTGCATGAGCACTGGCCATTCCTGCCAGCGCCGCTATTGCCCATATAAGCTTTCGCACAGATCCCTCCTGAGGATTAAGTCCAATTGAGAAATGAGCCACATGGCATCATGCGGATTCGCGTGCCGTGGACAAGAAATGCACAGTCGAACCGTGCAGCCGGTCACAAAGAAATTCGTGACAAAAACGCAACGACTGGAAATCCCTTCGGAATGTGCACTGGACGCAGTCT
>Ga0137410_10000604_pt1 | contig 24934 bp, 21 predicted proteins | sample CZODoug1_16funga_FD_108878 | JGI IMG/M metagenome (GOLD analysis project Ga0137410, IMG submission 108878) | Vadose zone soil fungal communities from Angelo Coast Range Reserve, California, USA - CZODoug1_16fungal (Illumina Assembly) | ecosystem: Environmental > Terrestrial > Soil > Vadose zone... | reverse complement strand
CTGGCGCTGACCGCTGTACGAGTTGATCCAAATCACGTCGCTGAAATCATCCAAACTGCGCGGTCTCGTCCAGGCCCAGGGCATCGCATCGCAATGCTGGAGCGGGCATCGGCAGCAACGCAATTCCTGGTCCAGTCGCAAGTGCTGAATCCAACAGGCGATTGACACGTCGATCACTGGCGAAATTTCGCCAGTGGTGAAATGCTGGACAACAGATAACCGACTACTGCTTCGGCGGCGGCGGTCGAAAACGCCTCTTGTTGATCTTCAGCGCGCGGATTCTCGATTCGAGTGTGGAGCGCGGAGTTCCCAAGGCGTGTCGCGGCCCCCACTGCCGCGAGCAGTACTTACTCTCAGCAGTAACAGCGCAAGAAAATGGTGGAGGCGGCGAGAATCAAACACTAGAGAGAAAAGTGCAAGAAACCAGCGATGCGCCCGCTGCCGTCGCGGCGCAATGGGATGTCAGAGCTGGTCGCAGCCATGCCTGAGGAGCCGAATGCCAGCGAGCCCGGTACCGCGGGCAACGAACGGTCAGATTGTCGCCAGCGGAGGCGCCGCGTTGCGGAGCGCTTGGGGCGTTGCACCGAAGGTACGAAGGAAGCTGCGCCTCATTCGCTCTCGATCGCCGAATCCCGTCTCGCGAGCAATTTCCTCTATTGGCAGCCGGCCTTGTTCGAGCATGAACCTGGCGGCCTCGATGCGAATGTTTTCAATTGCCTTTGCCGGCGAAAGGCCAGTCTCTGCGCGGAACACTCGACTAAATTGTCGAGGGCTTAGTCGGGCAGCATCGGCCAACAATTCAACGGCCAGCGGTTCGCGGAGGTGCTGCCTTGCGAAGGCCAGCGCACTTTGAACGCGATCGGACTTGGCATCGAGCTGCAGCATTGCGGAATGCTGCGATTGACCGCCAGCGCGGCGATGATGGACGACAAGAACTCTCGCCGTGCGTTGCGCTGCCTGCTGGCCTAAGTCGCGTTCAATGAGACCGAGCGCGAGATCAATCCCGGCCGTCATCCCGGCGGACGTCCACACAGGCCCGTCCGCAATGAAGATTCGATCCATTTCGACGGTTATCTTGGGGAACCGCCGGCCAAGTTCTTCGGCGTACGACCAGTGCGTGGTCGCGCGTCGGCCGTCCAAAATTCCTGCTTCCGCCAGCGTGAACGCCCCGATGCAGATCGAGGTAATCCGCCTGGTCGTCGATACCGCGTCACGCAGAAATGCAACCGTAAATGGTGACGGCGGCACTAAATCTGGTCCCGAACCCACCATCAGGGTGTCAAAGCGGCCTTCGCCCAGCGGTTCAGTATTCGTCGTCCAGCCGAGCGAGTTGGTGAGTGGCTCTCCTCTCTCCGATAGAACTCGGAGATCATAGAAGCGCTCCCCGGCAACGATATTGGCTGCTTCAAATGCCGCAATGGGTGCGAAACTCATCACGCTGAAGCCAGTCGGTAAGTAGAGCCCGAGTCGCAGAATAGTAGCCTCCGAATCAGCGGACGCGGCAGCTTCGGGTGGTCGTTAGCCTGTTAGGACACGGAGCCAATCGCCCTGACGTTCACGTCCCACCTAAATAAAGTACCTTACTCGAATCCGCTGGTCGCCTCAAATGCGCCCGCGTTCCCATCGGCGGCTTTTGATCTCAGGCATATGTCGGAACGCCGCTTATTCGGCCATCCGCGGCAATCGAACGGAACTTTTCGTGGTGGCCGAAAAGGTGGCATTAACGACATGGCGCGATGAACCAGCAGCCGCCTAGAGTAGGCGTGTGGCCGCACCAAAATAGTGACGCCGCAAAGCAACCAAAATGGACAGCGTGAAACGAAACAAAATAGAAAACGTGACGACCAGGATCACCACCGACAAGCAGGTGTCAGGCTATTGGCGTGTGACGCTCGATCATCCGCCGATCAACACGATCGACGATCGGATGTACGACGAGATCTTCGACCTGGTTGAAGCGATCGCGGCCGAGCCGTCCCTCAAGGTCGTGACCTTCGAGAGCGCGAATCCGGACTTCTTCCTCGCTCACTATGGTGTGGGGGAATCGACCAGCCGCTTCGGCAAGCCGCGTTGGATCGAGTCGGCGACCAGGCTCGCCCACAGCAATGTTCTCAGCATCGCGGTCGTTCGCGGCCGGACACGCGCGGGCGGGGCCGAGTTTGCTTTGGCCTGCGACCTGCGCTTCGCGAGTCGGGAGAAAGCCGTTTTTGGTCAACCCGAGGTCGGATTCGGCCTAATTGCGGGTGGGGGCGCGCTCGCGCGCCTGCCCCTCCTGGTCGGGCGCGCAAGGGCAATCGAGATCGCGCTCGGCGGAGATGACTTCGATGCCGAGACCGCTGAGAGATATGCCTGGATCAATCGCGCTATCCCGGACGCGGAGCTTGACGGCTTCGTCGCCAATTTCGTGCGCCGCATTCTCTCATTCGATAACCAGGCGCTGAATGCCACCAAGGCGATCCTGAATCAAACCGGTTTGCCCCGCCAGGCCGAGCTGCAATCGACACAAGCGATCTTCGGCGGGACCTTGAGGTCTACCACCGCACTCCAAAAGATGACCAAATCCCGTGAGCGTGGCCTCGGGACCGCCGGCGAGTTCGAGCTCGATCTCGGTCGTCAGATCGGGGACCTGTGAATGCCGAGGCTCCTCGCTGCGCTGCCTCTTTGTCAGCCTCTCGGAGTTATGCGAATTGGCACGGTTGATTGGCAGGCAGCACATTGCGTTTGCCAGTTGTCACAAACGGACTGCGAGTGTCGCTGACGCGGGCAAGTTTCGACAAAGCATGAGCACTACGGCTAGAACCTCAGGAGAATGTGCCATGACAATGACCAAAAACTCGTCTCCGGCAGCAGAGTCCAACGCCAGAGGCGCACGCAACGTCGTCCTCGTTCATGGAGCGTGGGCCGATGGTTCCAGCTGGGCCAAGGTGATACCGCTGCTCCAGCAAAGAGGGCTGAACGCAGTGGCCGTCCAGAACCCGCTCACCTCGCTGGCGGACGACGTCGCAACGACGAAACGCGCCATCGCGCGCCAGGAAGGTGTTTGCTTGCTTGTGGGCCACTCGTACGGCGGCGCCGTCATTACAGAAGCTGGCAACGATCCGAAAGTCGTCGGCCTCGTCTACGTCGCAGCGTTTGCGCCGGATGAAGGAGAGGCTGTCGGCGACCTCGGAAAGGACCTGCCACCGCCGGCGGGACTAGCAGAGCTGCGTCCCGACGAGCAAGGATTTCTCACCCTCACGGCGAAGGGCATCCAGGAATACTTTGCGCCGGACCTCGCGCCGCTGGAGCGCAATGTGATGACTGCCACTCAAGGTCCGACGAATGCCACCGTGCTTGGCGCGAAGATCACCAGGGCGGCTTGGAGAAACAAGCCGACTTCATACGTCGTAGCCGGCAACGATCAGATGATTCCGCCCGATCTCGAACGCCGATTTGCGAAGGCGATGAAGGCTCAAACGATCACGGTGCCATCCAGTCATGTGCCGATGCTGTCGCACGCTGCCGAGGTCGCTCGACTGATCATCGAGGCGGCACAGTCCGCGCGTGAGCGCGCGTGATCCGGGTTGCGGAAGCCAGGTGTAGTGGAAGTAGGGAGCGGGCCTCTGTGCCCACTCACGACGATGACACGTAAGCGGTGCTCCTGGGTCAGCGAGGAAGAGCCGCTGCTCCTCCAGTATCACGATCGCGAATGGGGTGTTCCCGTTCACGATGACGGCAAACACTTCGAGGTACTCGTCCTTTCAGGTGCACAGGCGGGATTGAGTTTCTCGCTCGTGCTGAAGAAGCGCGAAGGCTATCGCCGCGCATTCGACGATTTCGATCCGGCGAGCGTCGCGCGTTATTCCGAGAGAAAGATCCAGACACTGGCTTCTGATCCACAGATCATTCGCAATCGGAGGAAGATCGAAGCTGCGGTGCGCAACGCCCGCGCGTTTCTCAAGATCCAGGAGGAGTTCGGCGGTTTCGATACCTACTGCTGGCGGTTTCTCGATGGGCGACCCAAGCTAAACCGATGGAAGTTGACGGAGCAGGTTCCTGCAACTTCGCCTGAATCCGATGCCCTCAGCAACGATCTCAAGCATCGAGACTTCACCTTCGTCGGATCGACGATCGTCTATGCATACATGCAAGCGGTCGGCATGGTGAACGACCATCTCGTCGACTGTTTCCGTTACCGGGAGATCCGCAACCAATGGAGAACTGCATCTACGTCACGGGCATGATCGCGAAGGTCTCCGCCATCGAGCTATTCATCCGGGTCGTCGAATGCAGGGTGGAGCCGGCGGACTCCAAATGACGCCAGCCAAACCCGCGGCGGGCGTATCAACGTGCTCGATATCGACGAGCCAGAGCCGAGGCCGCTTTCGGCGCCAGACGCACTTCACTACCCGCCTCGACGCACCCCGGTTGGCGCAAAAGGCCTGCGCGTTCTGGTGGACGTGACGGGAATCGAACCCGCGTCCGCGAGCGGTCCTAAGGCAGCCGGTGCTTGATCGCAACAACCCGATCGGCGTGATCGCTTCGCTGCTGGCAATGCTGGTGTCACTCATCACAGGCTGATCGATCGGATTCCATGAGATCGTCGCCTTGCACTCAGGAATCCACAGAACCCACACTGACGTCACCGCCGTTCGCGACGCCACGGAAGTGCCAGGTGCCGGCGGCACGGAAGCTCGCGGCAGTCCCAAACGTATCCTCGAAGAACTGCACGTAGCTGATCCTCTCATTCTTCACTCTGGCGAGCAGCGCGAAGGGAGAGGTAATGTCCTTGCCCAGCGTGCGCGTTTTGTACGTAAAGCTTCCGAACATCGCGACGCTGTGTTCATTGGCGATCACGTCTCTGACCTCGAATGCCTTCGTCTCCCAGACCCGACCGATACTGCTAAACGCGTCGACGATGCTCTGTGGCCCGCGGTTTGTGCCCGCCCAGGGGAGCACCTTACGCAGCTCGGGATTGTCAAAGTTCAACGATACGTAGGTGACGTCCTCGGTGGTGAGGCTGCGCACATGCTCGATGCTCGTTGGGTTGGCGAGGAGTCCCTGTAACAGTTCAAGCGGGGTCTTCATTTGCGCCTCCAGTGGTTGTGTGTCTGTGTCTCCCAAGTGAGAGCGTGGATGCAGAACCGCCCGCGCTTACCAGACTTTCATTCCGCCATCGACAACGATGTCGACTCCAGTCACGTACGAACTCTCTTTCGAGGCAAGAAAAAGTGCGACCTGGGCAACTTCGTCGGGCCGACCGAGGCGGCCCAGTAGCGTCTTGCCGAGCATGTCGCCGGCCCACGCGGGATCCTTGAGCTGCTCACGGGTCTGATTGGTCTCGATCACGCCGGGCGATATCGAGTTCGCGCGAATCCCATGCTCGCGTCCCTCCATCGCCAATTGGCGTGTCATGCCGATGATTCCCGCTTTCGCCGCGGTGTGGGCCAACGAGCCGAGATTCTTGAAGCTCATCAAGGCGATCAGCGACGCCGTGTTCACGACCACGCCGCGGCTAACTTTCAGATGTGGCCATGCGGCTCGCGTCAGGTAGAACACCAGATCGACTTCTTCCCGACGATTGCGATCCCACTCCTCGTCCGAGATGTCCTCGATCCAGTTGAAGTAGGCCATCGCGGCGTTGTTGAAGAGCACGTCGATGCGCCCCCAGGTCCGCACTGCGAGCTCGACGAGCTTCTTGCAATCGACCGGTTGGGCGAGATCGCACGGATGCAGAGACACCATCGCTCCGCCCGCCGCACGAACGGCCGCAACGGTCTCTTCGCTGTCATCCGCGCGCAGGCCGCAGCCGACGACGCGAGCGCCTTCTCGCGCGAACAACAGGGCGGCTGCACGCCCCATGCTTCCGCCAGTGCCCGTGATGACGCACACTTTGTCTACAAGTCTGTTTGCCATGGCGAACGCTCTTTCCGCTAGGGAACCGCGTACTTCGATTCGATCGGCAACGCCTGCGACCTCGCCTTCGCCATCTCCTCGTTGTGGATCGAATGTCGGGGCAAGCCAATGCGGCGTTGCCATTCGCGAGGTGTCATGCCGGTAGCGCGACGAAACGCCTTGGTGAAATGACTCTGATCCGCAAAGCCGACTTCCACCGCGACCTGTGCGATGTTGAGGGTGCGTCTCAGAAGCCAGGACTGCGCGCGCTTGACGCGCGCGTTGAGAAACCATCGGTAGGGCGAAATCCCGGTCGAGGCGCGGAAAGCGCGTGCGAACTGCGATTGCGACAACCCGGTGAGCTGCGCAACGTCCTCGAGGCTGACGTTGGACGCGAGGCGCTCATGAAAGAACTCGAGTACGCGTTTCAACTGCGGCGGCGAGAGCCCGCCGATCGGCCGGTCGGCCTGCGGCTGCACCAGCCCGAAAAGTAGTGCCGTCAAGGACGCGATGAGACCTTCGCCGTACAACCGCAGCCCTGTCGCATCAGGGCCGCATTCGTTCGCAAGAAGGCGGGCGCACTGCACCACCGGTTCGTCGTAGCGCAGCAGCGTGGGCTCGGAGTCGGCCCATCGCGTCGCGGGTTCGGGAAGCCAAGTGTCAAGACCTTCACAATCGAAGTCGAGTCGAACGTCGCGTACTCGTTGGATCTGTTCGGAGTATCGCCACACCGTCATCCCGCCCGGCACGAAAACCGCGTGGCCGTCACGCGAGGCCGCGCCTTTGAGCGGCGTGTCGAGGTGCGCACGGGGTTCGCAATGCCCGCCGGATTGTTCCAGGACGATGGCAACACCCGACCGCGATCCCGACAGGTCGAACCACGCCGGGCCGGGGTGGAACTCATCGATGATGTGGTAGACGGTGGCGCCGCTCCAACGCCCGCTCACGCACGCGACCCGCCGCACACCGTGTGCGGAGCGCAACTCCAACGGGGGTAAGCCGCCAGTACCCTCGCCACATCGATTGCGATCTTGCTTCTGCAAGCGCGTCGTCACTCCCATCTCGCCCATCTCCCTCATCTCCCTCCCGACCTCCCAGTTTGTCTCGGTAGGAATGCCAGCTTGGGTCGCTGCAATTTTTAGTCCAGCGGCAAGCCGCTGAATAAAAACGCGTTCCGCGCTTCGTCCGCTGGTGAAATCTCGTCATTGGCGAATTGCTGGACAACTCGCGCGCGATCAAGCGTGGCAGGAATTTCGACGCTGGTGATGCGCGCTCGCAAGCGACAAAAACGGCAGCGAGAACTGACAAGACATTGTCGGCGCGAGTGTTGAACATCAAGTGTCAAGTTCGTTCGAGCGCCCGCTGTGGACAAGGAGTCTCGAGACGAACGGACCGACCGAACCAATGAGGAATCTGTTTGACAGCAGTCGGGGAGACTTTCGTGGAGCTCAACATCAACGGCGTACGGCGACAGGTCGCCGATCGCCACGCGCAAACGCCCTTATTGTGGGTGCTGCGTGACGTTGTGGGAGAACGTGGCACGAAATTCGGATGCGGCGCCGGCTTTTGTGCCGCCTGTACGGTCCTGATCGACGGGCGAAACCAGAAGTCCTGCCAGGTCGCGGCTGCGCAGGCTGTTGGGAAGGCGATCGTCACGGTCGAGGGAGCTTCCGGCCGGATTGTCGATGCCGTCCGTGATGCGTGGCACAGAGGTAACGTCGTTCAGTGCGGTTATTGCCAGCCGGGGCAAACGTTGGCTGCAGTGGCCCTTCTCCAATCAAACTCAGGTCCTGACGACACGGCCATCGACAATGCGATGAGCGGCAATATTTGCCGCTGCGGGACCTACCCGCGGATCCGGTCAGCGATCCACGAGGCAGCTCGAGCTCTGGCGACGGGTGGGAGTCCTGCCGCGCTCAAGGCGATATCGATGCCAGAAGTTCAGCGTCTGACGCCTGAGGAAGCCGCCGATTCCGTGCATCCGTATCTGCGCGTGCGAGACGACGGTTCGATCGTTGTCTTCTGCACGCAATTGGAGATGGGCCAGGGGATTCACACCGGCTTCGCAACGCTCGTGGCGGAGGAAATGAACGCGGATTTCGACACGATCCGCGTAGTCAACGCGGCCAACGGCAGAGGCCCAGCTGGCGACGTCTACGGCAATCCGGATTCCGGCGGCTCTCACCAATGGACCGGGGCGTCCAATTCAATGAAAGGTTCCTTTCTCCGCTACCGGCGAGCCGGGGCCGAGGCACGGGCGCGCTTGGTGGCGGCTGCGGCTGCAGCCTGGGGAGTGTCGACCGAGGAGATCAAGATTGACGGCGGCGTTCTTTCTCATTCAAGCGGTCGTCGCGCGGGTTTCGGGGAGTTCGCGGCGCGCGCCGAGAAGCTGCCCGTTCCGAAGGATGTGCGCCTGAAGGATCCCTCCCAATTCAAACAGATTGGGCGCGAAAGGCGGCTGCGTGTCGACGCTCCCAACAAGATCCTTGGCCGGACCGATTACACGATCGATATCAACCTGCCGGGCATGGTCGTCGCGGCGGTGCTGCATGCCCCGCACTTCGGCGCGAAAGTCGCCTCGCTCGACGATCGTGCGGCCCGAGGCGAGGCGGGTGTGATTGCGGTTGTGAAAATCGAGGCGGGCGTGGCGGTGGTGGGCGAGACCTTTGCCGACGCCGTGCGCGGACTGCGAGCTCTGAACGTGAGCTGGGATGACTCAGGCGAGCGGCGGAGCTCGAAGCAGTTGCTGGCAGACCATCTCCGGTTGCTTGAATCGGGCGAGGGTGCTGTGGTCTCACGCAACGAGGGCGCCGTCGATCAAGCGCTGGCGTCCGCGAAGACAACGATCGATGCGACGTACACAGTGCCCTATCTGGCTCATGCGGCCATGGAGCCCTTCAATGGGGTGTGCCGGATGCGCGATGACGGCACGCTGGAGGTGTGGGCCAGCACCGAGACTCCTGTCTACGTGCAGATGTCAGCCTCCCAGGCCGCAGACATTGCCATAGAGCGCGTCCATGTGAACGTGACGTTCGCCGGCGGATCGTTCGGGCTCCACAGCACGTCCAAGCGCGATCCGACGGCCGAGGTGGTGCAGATCGCCAAAGCGCTCGGCTGGAAGTATCCGGTCAAGGTCCAGTCACTTCGCGAAGAGGACTTCAAGATCGGCCACTATCGGACCATGGCTGTGCATCGCGTGCGCGCGGGCGTCGACGACGCCGGTCGAGTGACGGCAATGCACCACGAAATGGTGGCCGAACCGACATCGGTAAGGTTGCCATTCGTCGGTGACGTTTTGTTCAAGGACGGCGTGGACTTCATGACGGTCACCGGGGTCGTCGATGGTCCGTATGCGGTTCCGAATTTTCGACTGGTATCGACGAATTTCGAATCCGGCGTTCCCATCATGGTTTGGCGATCGGTGGGCAATTCCCACACCGAGTTCGCGCGCGAGTCGGCGATCGACGAACTTGCCCGCGCTGCTGAACGCGACCCGGTCGAGCTTCGGCGATCGCTGCTCGCAAACAATCCGCGCACGCTGCGAGCGCTCGATCTCGTTGTCCAACGGTCGGACTGGGGGAAGCCGATGCCGGAGCGGAAGGCTCGTGGGATCGCTTGCTCCAACTTCCTAAGCCACAGTGCGCAAGTGATCGAGATTTCACTCAACGCCCGTGGACATGTCCACATTGACCGAATCATCGTTGCTCTCGATTGCGGCATTTGCGTCAATCCGGATCTCGTCCGTGCTCAGGTCGAGGGCGGCCTGTTGTTTGCGCTGAGCGCGGCGGCGTGGGAAGAAATCGTGCTTGGGGAGGAGGGCGAAGTTCAAACGCAGAACTTCGATCGCTACCCCGTCATGAGGATGCGCAACACGCCGGCCATCGAGGTCTACATCATTGAGTCGTCCGAACCGCCGACGGGCGTCGGCGAGGTCAGCGTGCCCTTGGCGGCGCCGGCGCTCGCCAATGCCATCGCTTCACTCACCGGCAAGCGAGTGCGTCAACTTCCCTTTAAAAACAGCGTTACGATTGCATAGGAGAATTTGTCATGGCAGATGTCACCATCACTCCAAGTGAAAACGGGCCTTACATCGTCGCCGGGGGAGTCGATATCAAGGCACCGGACGGACATGTGATCAGCCACCCCAACCCGGTTGCTCTGTGTCGCTGCGGTCAATCGTCGAACAAGCCGTTTTGTGACGGGACGCACGCGACCATCGACTTCGACGGCGCGCTGGCGAACTAGCGGATCGGCCGTTATCCGCAATGTTCTGTCATCCCCGCGGAAGCGGGGATCCACGAGATCCTCCTATAGTTCCCGCTTCCGCGGGGACTACAGGGTTCTCATTGGAGGTGAGCTCAACATCGAACCTCCTACCCAGGTCAGGGCTGCTCTAGCTCGCCCGCCATCCAGACGCGGATGTACGAGGGGCAGTTGCGAAGCAGAATTCCCCGTCCTTCGCATGTCCGCAGAAACCGCACGGCATCGCGATCAACGAGAAGCAAATCTCTGAGGTCCAGCACGACGGCGCGGCCCACTTGTTCTGCGGCGAGCAACGTGAGCAACTCGCCCACGTTGTCCGGTCCGAGTCGACCCGTCACAGTGAACACGACATCGCCGTTTGCATTGCGTTGTATTTTCAGCATCGGTTCTCCTTGCGCCGCCGTCGCAGGTTCAAGGGCCCGGTCGCAATGGGACTCGCTGGCTGTCATCGTCACCGCACTGCGATGGGTCCTCTCGTCTCATCTCCCGTTTGATCGCGCGTGTCGGCGCGCCCAGTCGGGGAGCTTCGTGAGCGCGCGGCCGAACTCGCGTTCCAGGCCAGCGATGTCGGCGCTGTAGCCGACGCGCTCGAACCACTCCAGCATCAACGCCGTATCTTTGCTGTACTGGCGTACCTGTTCGATTGGCGTCTGCGCGAACGTAATCGGCCGACCCAGCGCCTCCGTAAATATCTGTGCTGCCTCGGGCATCGTTCGTAGGTCACCTGCGATATCGATCTCGCGACGGTTGAAGGCGGCGGCGTCGGTGAACGCGCGCGCGCCGAACCAACCGATGTCCGCCACCGCAATCATCTGTAGTTTCGTAGCTGGCCCGAGCGCCGCGGCCAGCGTGGAGCCCTGGAGACTGTAGGGCGCTAGCAGGTTCTCCATGAAAAACACTGGCCGCAAGATCACATGTGAGGGAAAGCACAGGCTGCGGACGGTTTCCTCGATGCGCCACTTGCTGTCGAAGTGCGGGACGCCCGTCCGCTTGTGCGCCGATCCCACTGATGTGTAGACGTAGTGCTCGACGCCGGCCTCGCGCGCCAGCGTCGCAAGACGCTTGCCTTGCGCCTCTTCTCGCTCCGCGCCCGCCGGCAACGGGTTCTGCACGCCGAAGACGCCCCATGCGCCGGCCAACGCACGGCGCACCGAAACTTCGTCATCGAGATCGCCTTTGATGATGTCGACGCCGTTGCGCGCCAGCGCCGCCACCCGTTCGCTGTCCGGCGTGCGCGTCAAGCCGCGCAGATGAAATCCGCTGCCGTGCAGTGCCTGCGCGACGGCGCCGCCTTGATTGCCCGTCACTCCGGTGATGAGAATCGTTCGATCGCTCGTCATCGCTAAACCTCATCAAATCGTGGCATACGTCCGCTGGCGCTGTGCGTGCCAGTCCGCTCTTCATGCGCTCGCAGCGTCGTTACCCAGCTCCCAGGCGAGTACGGTGCTAGCGGCGAAGACCGCCTGGAGTGGCTTGAAATCTATTTCCTTGCTCGCAAGCGGTCAGCGAGAAACATGCCGATCGCGTCGAGTGCTTGTGCGGATGCCTTGATCGGTCCGATGATTGCGACAAATCCATGTGGCATGCCCATCCACACATCAAGCCGAGCGTCGATTCCGGCGGCGATGGCACGCTCGACGTATCGGCGCGAGTCGTCGAGCAACACTTCGTCGTCGCCGACGTGAATCCGAATGGGAGGCAACCCCGAAAAACGTCCCTGCAGCGGCGAAGCGCGTGGATCGTTCGCGTCGACGCTCCCGAGATAGGAATGCACCAGATCGGCCACCTGCTGCCTCGTAAAGTACGGATCGGCATCCGCGCGTGTCTCGTAGCTAGCGCCCGAGAGCGTCAAGTCGGTGACGGGCGACATTGCAACCGCTGCCACAAGGATGGCCTTGGCGGGCGCTGCTTTGGCGGCGACGCTTGAGGCAAGGACCAGCGCGAGATTTCCTCCAGCAGAATCTCCTGTGACGGCAACCCTGCGTATCCCGCTGTCGGCCATCCCGCGGTAGGCCGCCAGCGCATCATCGACCGCCGCAGGAAAAGGGTGCTCGGGAGCCAAGCGATAGTCCGGCACAAATGTTTTCGCGCCTGCCCTTGCGGCAATGTGCCCGACCAAGTGGCGGTAGGCCTTGGCGCTCCCCGCGCAGAACCAGCCGCCGTGCAAATACAAGATTGCCTCGTCAGATCGACTTGAGGCAGGACGAACCCAAAGACCGGGGACGTCGCCGACAGTGCCCGATTCGAAGGTGACATCGTCATGCGGAGAAACACCCTCCATCAGCGCGTCGAATTGTCTGCGTGCTTCGACTTGCCAGCGGGCGCCTTTCTGTGCGCGCGCCGCGCTGGTAATCCGAGCGATCATCGAGCCATCCTCAGCGTCTAGCGGATGTGTGACGAAACTCTCCATGGTGTTCAGCAGTCCTTCATTGGTTCAGCAAGAAATTCCTGATTGCGGAGGTAGAAGGCAATTCGCAACCGGCGTACGGGCGCAGTGGCGCGTTGTGAGTGTTTTCTATCGAGAATTAGGAGGTGAGTCCTCAGACTCACCTCGCCCGTGTCGGCTCGCGATGCCGGTGCGGACAAGACCGCCAATGCAATTCCTGGTCCAGCCTTAAGTGCTGGATCCAACAGGCCACTGATGGGTTGATCACTGGCGAGATTCCGCCAGTGGTGAAATGCTGAACAACAGATGACGGACTACTGGTTCGTCGGCGGCGGACGAAAACGGCTCTTGTTGATCCGTAGCGCGCGGATTCTCGATTCGAGAGTGGAGCGCGGAATCCCTAGGCGTATTGCAGCCCCGGCTGGCCCGAACACCCGCCCGCCGCTCGCACGCAAGGCCTCCTCGATGATTGCCTTCTCTTGAGCTGCCAGCGCGCCGGACAGCGCGAGCCGGCCGCCGATCGCGGGTCGCGCGGACAACCAGCTTTCGTCGACCGTGAATTCGTCGCGGTCGCTGACGATCACTGATCGCTCGATGACGTTTTGCAACTCGCGGACGTTCCCCGGCCAGGGATAGGACTGCAAGCGCTCGAGTGTCCGCCGGTTGATGCGCCGGAAAGCTTTGCCCGCCTCGCGCGCGTAGCGATCGATGAAGTACTCCACCAGCACCGGAATATCTTCTCGGCGCTCCCGCAGTGACGGCATCTCCAACGGGAACACATTCAGCCGATAGAACAGGTCCTGGCGGAAGCTCCCATTTTCAACGGCCGCTGCCAAGTCACGATTCGTCGCCGCGATGATGCGGACGTCGACATGGATGGGTTGTGTGCCGCCGACACGTTCAAATTCCCGTTCCTGCAGCACCCTGAGCAACGCCACCTGCGTGTCGGGCGAGAGTTCGCCCACTTCATCCAAAAAGATCGTTCCGCCGTCGGCCAGCTCGAAGCGACCGATGCGCCGCTGCAAGGCTCCGGTGAAGGCGCCTCTTTCATGGCCGAACAGCTCTGAGGCAACCAACTCATGGGGGATCGCCGCGCAGTTCACGGCCACGAACGCCCGCGAGGAACGGCGCGACCGGCGGTGAATTGCGCGGGCGAGGAGCTCCTTGCCGGTGCCCGTTTCGCCGGAGATCAGCACCGTTGAATCGCTGCCGGCGACCTTGGATACGCGTGCAAGCACGGCGGTCAGCGCCGGCGAAGCGCCGACGATTTCCTCGAACATGGATGTCTTGTCGATTTCCTCTCGCAGCGCGACGTTCTCTTGTTGCAGTCGCTCCTCAGCCCTCCTGCGATCGTCGATGTCGGTGCACGCGACATACCAACGAAGGATTGGTCCCTCGTCATCGCGCACCGGGTTGTAGCGAGCGAGATGCCAGCGATAGTTTCCCTCGCTGTTGCGCAGCCGCACTTCCAATTCGTAAGGGGCGGCGCTCGACGATGCGCGAGCGGCAAAGGCGTCGAGGCGATCGGTGTCGTCCGGATGAACTTCGGTCCCGCAGGCTCTCTGCCGCCATTCCTCGAGGCTGGCCCCGAAGTACGCGAGTGCGGTGCGATTCGCGTAAAGGCGGTCGCGAGCGGGCCCGAACACGGTGACGAGTTGCGGCGCGAAATCCAGTATCTGTCGCAGCTCCTGCTCGCTCTTGCGCCGTGCCCTCGTCAATTCCTCTTGTTCGGTGACGTCTATTCCCGTGCCGACAAAGCCCTGGAAGGTTCCCGCGTCGGTCACCGGCACACCAACGCAACGAATATGACGAACAGCGCCGTCGGGCCGCACGATCCGCTTCGTGAAATCAAAGCCGCGGTGCTCAGCCGACATCTTGTGAATTGCCTCTGCCGCGAACTCGCGGTCTTCCGGATGCACGAGTGTCAGGTACTCCGAGATGCTCGGCGCGCTGCGGCCCGGGGAAAGGCCGTGGATCTTGAACAACTCCGGCGACCAGTGCTCGAAAGTGCCGTTGTTGAGGGCCCAGCATCCCATGTGTGCAAGTCGTTGTCCCTCCGCGAGGTAGAACTCGACTTGCTTGAGCGTCTCGATGTCGAAGTTGATGCCGATCCAGTAAAGCACCGTGCCGTCATCCGCCCGGATCGGTTCGGCCCGACTGAGACGCCAGCCATACGTTCCCTGCGGCGTGCGTACGCGAAAGGTGACTTCGCCTGGGGAGCCTGTGCGCAGGCAGTTTGCCCAGACTCTGCGCGTTTCGTCGCGATCGTCCGGATGCAGCATCGCGACGTGCGAGTCCCAAGCCGCGCCGGTTGCGGTGCCAAGTCGAAGCGGATGATCCTCGGCGAGATGTAGATAGTCCGCACTTCGCTTGTTGATGAAGGTGAGGCCGCCCGACGGCGCGGCGTACCACGTGTGCGCCGGGATCAAGTTGAGCGTGGCTTGCAACTGCGTTGCAAACGAGGTGTCCATGGGAGTTCGAGGAAATTCGACGCGTCGCGGAGCCTGCCAATCGGCGTTGCGGTCATGATGTGTCGTTGGCAGCCTTCGCATTTTTGGGTGTCCCTTCGCAGGTCGCGAGTGGCGCCAGGCGGCTGGAGGCCAGATTCCAAGTGCGCCAAAGTGCCGGATGCGGAACACGCGCGGCAATGATCCTTGCGCGAGGTACGAACCCGGCAGGTACCGGCGCGATAGCCTAGCCCTAAAGGGGCGCCCAGACAGATACGCGAGTCTCAAGAGTCGATATTGATTTTCGCGCGCACGCAGCAGCGGAGATCGGAACCATCGATCTCGCGGTTGTTGTACTGAAACCAGCGTTTTGGTCGCCTCTCGCATTCTCTTGCCGCCGATAGAGCTCACCTCCAACGTTCCTCTTTGCATCGCGAAGCCGCGCGTCTGATTCCGGTCCCGTCCATGACGGCCGCGTGACCCCGCCAATCTGAAGCAAACGCCGTGAGGCGTGAAGTATTGCCGCCGCGGGTAGCGACGCGCTATGGTGCTGGCGGCAAAGCACCATTGCAGACCTGCAACGCTTGGGAGCCCGACGTGTCCGAAATGCTTGACCTGAACGACATGTATCTGTTCGTCAAGGTGATCGAGCATGGCGGCTACTCGGCAGCGTCACGCGCGCTCGGCATTGCGACATCAAAGCTGAGCCGATCCATTTCGGAGCTCGAGAGCCAGCTGGGCGTCCATCTGGTAAACCGCACAACACGCAGAATCTCGCTGTCGGACACCGGGGAGACGTTCTACCGGCACTGTCTGGCGATGGTCGGCGAAGCGCAGGCCGCACGCGAAGCGATCGAGCGGACGCGCTCGGCGCCGCAAGGAACGGTTCGGTTGAGCTGCCCGGTCGGCCTTCTTTTGAGCGACGTTGGCGCCATCCTTGCGCGCTACATGGCCGACAACCCGAAGGTGCGCCTCCATCTTGAGGCCAGCAATCGGCGCGTCGACGTCGTCGAGGAAGGTTTCGATCTCGCGATACGCGTGCGCCGGCCCCCACTCGAGGATTCGGAGCTCGCGGTGCGCGCGCTCGCCAAGTCGCGTTTTTTCCTGGTGTGCAGCCGCGGATTCATCGCGCAGCATGGAAAGCCGGCGTCCGGTGACGACCTCAGCAAGCTGCCGACGTTGAGCATGATCCGCCCCGGCACCAAATACGTCTGGCAGTTCACCGGCGCTGACGGTGCCGCGATCGAAGTGCCGCATACGCCACGCCTGGCGACCGATGACGTGTCGACGCTGCTGAACGCCGCGCTGCAAGGCCTTGGTATCGCACTACTGCCTGACACCGCTGTCAGAAAGCCTCTCGCTGACGGAGCGCTGATCGAGGTCCTGCCCGAACTGCACGTGGTCCCAGGCATCGTGCACGTCGTATTCCCTTCGCGCCGCGGCCTGATCCCTGCCGTGCGGTCTCTCATCGACGCACTGGTGGCCGGCTTCGAAGCGTTCGACAAGCAATAAGTCCCATACGTCAGCCCCGCTCGCGAGAAGCGAGGCAGAGACCTTTGCAGTTCTCAGAACAGTCCGTTGCAGCCATGCCGATTGTTTGTGGCGCGCCGCGTTTCTAAAGTGAGAGCAACCGAGGAGGCCATCGCTTTGGCAGCTACTGGAGAGCGCTTGGTCGATAGGGGATCGGCACCGTGGTCTTGACACCTTTCTACGCGGCAACTGGGGAGCGTCTGATGAGCAATTCGACGAACAATATGCAAAGCGCGCTGCCACTGGTCGGCCGCGTTCTTCTGGCGATCCTTTTCATTCTGAGCGGCTTGTTCAAGCTCGCTGAACCGGCCGGGACGCAGGGCTACATCGCCTCCGCCGGCGTGCCTGCACCGTTACTTGCCTACCTGGTCGCGGTCGTGGTTGAACTCGGTGGGGGCGTGCTGCTGTTGGTCGGTTATCGCGTGCGCCTTGCGGCGACGGCACTGGCGATCTTTACCGTCGCGGCGGCGCTGCTATTTCATCACGCGATCGGCGACCAGAACCAGTTCATCCACTTCATGAAGAACCTTGCGATCACAGGTGGACTGCTGCAAGTGATCGCCTTTGGTGCTGGAAGCTTCAGCGTCGACCAGCGCCGTGCGCCGGTGTCCGCGTAAACCTTCGCGTCGATCGCAGAAACCAAACCGCAGCCGCGCCGCGAAGCGACATGATCCAGCATAGGAGGAAAGTTGACCTCGACACGCAGGACCTCGGCTGGCTGAAAGCTCGTTACCACTTCATCGTGCGTCCGTCAGGCAACGCCGAGCACCAGCCGCTGGGTTCGCTGATCGTATGGAATGACGACGAGGTCGCGCCGGGTGCGGGGTTTCCGATGCATCCGCACCGCGACGTCGAGATCATTTCGTACATTCGCGAAGGTGCCGTTACCCATGGCGATGATGCGGGCGGGCAGGGACGTACGACCGCGGGCGATGTCCAGGTCATCAGCGCAGGCAGCGGCATCCGCCACGCGGAGTTCAATCGCGACGCGACGCCGCTGAAGTTGTTCCAGATCTGGATTCGGCCGAACCAGCGTGGCGGGCCGCCGCGCTGGCAGTCGAGGCCCTTCCCAAAGAGCCACAGCTTCGGTCGCCTAGTCACGCTCGCCAGCGGCTTGCCGGGCGATGACGACGCGCTGGCGATCCGTGCCGATGCGCGGGTGATGGGTGTGATGCTGAAAGCCGGCGAGGCGGTCACACACCCGTTAGCGGCGGTGAGTCAGGTCTACCTGGTTCCGGCGCGCGGCTCTTTGCTCGTCAACGGCGAGTTCGTTGGAACCGGCGACGGCATTGCGCTGCGCGAATCGCCGCGGGTCCTCATCGAGGCGGCCGAGGATGCTGAGGTTGTAGTGGTGGAAGTGCAATAACGCGCCTCTGCGCCGTGGAGTTCCTTGCTGCCCGAAAGCGCACATGCGTTGGCATCGACGCTCTCAATGGTGGGAGCATCGCCGAGCGACCGGCGCTTTCAAGGGGTTACCGAGCAGTTAGTTTGGGACAGAATTTTCGATTTTCCCTCTGAAAATGGCGCTCTACCAGACTGATTCGTAATCAGTAGGTCCCGTTTCGAGTCGGGGCAGCAGCACCAAAGAATCAATGAGGTAGCGATGTTTTTGCGATGGCATCTTGTCCCAAATTACCCGTTGACGTTGCGATAGTCGTGTGGGCATGCGCGGATCTTGTGCTTCGGCGCGGTGGTAGAGCGCAAGTGGGCTGGAAGTGGACCAGGAGCGGCTTGGGAGGTCGCCGAAAATAGCTCGTCGCAAAAGCATCCGATGAGAGCTGCCGCACGCTCGTCCCGTGCCGTCTGTGGCGTAGGCGCCGAGTAGGACTCTTCGAAGGCATTTGGCTGACGCCTTCGTGGCGCATGTAGCCTTGGCGACAACAATTTTGAATGTTGGAGCGCATCTCGGACGTTGGCGTCTAAACACGAGTGGATTTTGGAGTGGAGACCGCCGGAGACCAACCAGCCATGGCGTAGTCTGGCGTGGCGCCGCGCACTCGGAAAGATACTTCCGCTCTTGTTTCCGGTTAGTCGGTGCACACAAGAAAAGGTGGGGCGTCGGGATAGGGGATCGGTCGCCCTTGGTACGTAACCGCATGAAGTTGTGCGCGCTACCCTTGGCCTCAACTGACGCGGGTAGATGGTGACCGAGAGCGACTGATCGTCCCGGGACGTGCACGACCGTTCTGCCTAACTGATCCTTTCAGCGCTGCGCCGCTCTCGAAGTGCTCTTCGACGATGCTTCGGTCCGAGTGCGTTCCCGTTTCCTTGGCCATCGGAAACGATCTTCAACTCGATGTTGAGCGATGAGCGTGCGCCACTGTGACGCGCCCTCATAGCGCACACCAATGCAGACATCGGCTCTTGCTCCGCCCGAGACTCCGGATTTGGCCGGAAGCCGTCGGCCAGAGGACGGGCGCAATTGTTCAAGGAGCCGCCTTTCGTTTGTGGCGCCAAGAGAATGGAAGGCAACTCTTCCAAACGCTCACGCTGCAGCGGCGTCACGACAATGGTCTAGCTGCACGATCGCGCTGGACGCAACGGGTGGCTCGGACCATTTTCCAGTGGCTAGCACGGGCAAATCGCCGAATGCCTTGCTGAGCTTGCCGAGTGGGAGGTCGCATGGCAAGCGCAAATAACGCGAAGGCGAGGTCGCTGGTGCGCCGTCGCCGAGCGTCAGAATCCGACGACGAAACGAATCAGGTTGTCGGGGTTGTCTTTCGGCTCTAACCCGAGTGATAACACGCCCTGTCTTTTAAGTTGATAGATCTCGCGTTGGATCAACGTTGGGCCGGTGCCGCCGTCGTCGTCAACGTACGTACCATTCGTGCTGTGATCGTGTAAGAAGAATTTCCCCGACACGCGCTCTATGAATGCGTGCCTTCTCGAAACCCGTTGGTGCTCTACTTTGATGCTGCAAGCCTGATCGCGACCGATCAGACAGGTGGCCGTCACGGAATCCACGACGAAGACCTGGGACCCATAGTGCAGGTCGAGCTTGTTGTGGACGGTTTTGGTGTGCTGCGGCGGTCGGTACAACGTCTCCGTCACGCGCTCCTTGTCGTTCGCCAGCAAGTAGATATTCATCGTCTCGGCCTGGCCCTTGACCGGAACCTTCCTGATCAGACGTAGCTTCCAGCCTGCGGTCGACAATTGCTGTCCGGCCGTCTCTGTCAACACGATCTCGAACCTCTTGGCGATATCGGCCATGCGGGCCGCGATGTTCACGACGTCGCCATACAGCTGATCGGCATCGCGCAATATGGGCCCTGTATGTATGCCGGCATGCATTGACAGTGGGGGCTGATACGGCAGATCGCGCAGCGCGAGCGCGGCGACCAGTGCGGCATCCACGGTCGGGAACGTAGAGAGCATGCCATCGCCGCGGAGTTGGACGACGTGGCCCTGGTTCTCTTCGGCGAGCTCTGACCATGACTCGAGGGTCGTCGCGACCACCTCCCGGGCGCGATCGTCGCCGACATCGACAAAGAGCTTCGAGCTGCCGGTGATGTCGGCGAACAGCACGGCAGTGTTTGCTTGTCGTTCGATGGACATGCCTGGAGGCTCGACCTGCTCGGCCGGCGCGCGAAGAGGTTTCGCTGCGTGGACTGCCGTTCGGTGCGTGACTGCTTTACGTGCGGGAAATTTTAGGCCCGCGCGGGCCAGGCGCGACATCTTTCGTCTTGGGGTTCTTGTGCGCCCAAAAGAACGATGCGAAGCTTGCTGACTCATTCTCACGGGGTGGCCTGGTATGAGCTGGCTGGCAACCTTGATCAAACACGTGGACTACCTGAGCGGTCGCTACAAGGCATACCCCGTGGCTGACGAGATAAAGCGGGCAGGCGCTCTTCAGGTCCTGGACGAGGTGCGCCGCAACGAACTAAAGCGGGTCCACGGGAGCAGCTCGCTCGAGTCGGCAGCTTTCGTTGATGCTGACGTACGGTACGAGCTCTACGCGCTCGAAGACACGCGCAAAGGCGAAGTCGTCGGCTGCGTGCGCATGACGATGGCGGACCAGATCGCCTCGATCCCGGAGAGCCGGCAGGAGTATCGCCTGGACACGTTCCCGCCGGAGCTGTTGCGGCGCACCCATGTGTACACCCGTTTAGCCATCCTTAGGGAGTACCGGAAGACAGCGGCGTCCCTTGTATTGCTTCGCCGACTGTATGAGGACGCAGTGGCAGGGGACACCCTTGCCGCCGTGCTGTCCTGCGAGCCAGGGCTGTATGCGGGGTACCTGCGTATGGGTTTCCGGCCCTTGGGCGGTGCGCACCAGGGTGCTCTTGGTGGATTCCGGATCCCGATGATCGCGATCCTCCACGACGGCGAGCATATGCACCAAGTCCGATCACCTCTGTTGTCGCAGTTTGAAGCGATCGACGGCCCGCTGCCGCAGGAGGCGTTGCTGTGGTATCGGACCCTCGAGGCCCGCGAGGGCGCAATCGATCCCGGTGTGGCGTTCTACGCCGATGACGATGCGCACGACTTGCACGCCCCGCTGACCCGAGGTTTGACGGATGCTGGTCGGGCCGAGCTACTGCTCAATTCGATGGAAATCAAGTGCCACCCGGGCGACGTGGTACTGAGTTTAGGCGACGGCGGCCGCAACATGGGCTTCGTACTGACTGGCGCCGTCCAGGCGGAAATCAGAGGGCGCGTCGTCTCGGTGCTGGGCGAAGGAGAGCTGTTCGGCGAGATCGCGGTCGTGCTCGATGCCACCCGCATGGCTTCGCTCATCGCCGTGGGCGATGACACGCGGGTGTTGATGTTGAGCCAGACTTGCCTCCAACGCCTAACCGATCCCGCGGACCGAGCCCAAGTCTGGCGCAATATTGCGCGCGTGCTGGCTACGAAAGTACGGCGCTATCACGAATGAAATCGAGCAGGGCGACGGCCAGTTCGTCGGGCCGCTCGAACTGCACCGCGTGTCCGGCGTCGATCTCTATGAAACGGTTGCGCGGCAAGGCGAGCAAGGGCGCTAGGTAGGCTCGCACCTTTTGATTGTCGACGATGCGGTCTGCAGTTGCGATCGTCGCGAACAGGGGTAGCCTGACGTCCAGGATCGCCTCCCATGATCGCTCCTGCACCTCGTCCATCACGATTACTGACTTGAGGGTGACCTCGGTCGTCTTCAGCGCATCGGCGTCGATGAAGTCCAGCCCATCGGGTGCCTGGGTGAAGTCGGTGGCCTGCAGCGGAATGGGAGCAAAGGCCTCGTCGCGATCTGGGGCCAGGTCGAAGTGATTCAGCAGGTTTTCCACCACTCGCTCGGTCATGTCGATCACGGAGCGAAAACGCGCGTTCCAGAACAGGCCCGGGGTGATCAGCAGCAGTGTCGCCAGCGCCCCCTCATCCTGCAGGCGTTGCGCGGCCACCGCGGCGTACTGGCCGCCTTGACACCAGCCGGCCAAATGGATGCGCTCGAAGTGACCAGCCAGCATGCGCAGGTGCTCGACGACGTCTTCGATACTGCGCACGGCGCTTGCCAGATCGCCGCGCCCGCCGTTGCGCCCGCAGCCGCGCCGGTCCGGCGCGAAGACAGAAAACGTCGAGCGGGCGCGTACGGCGTCGGCCAGCGGGCGCTGCCAGGCGGAGTGGCTCATGCCGCCATGCAGGACCACGAGCACGTCGGACCCGTTGTTGGGTCCCCAAAGGCGGTAGTGAATATCGTAGCCGTCGGACATGGTCTGGGTGTCTAGAGTCTCGGACTCGACCCAGGCGCGGCGGGGTGTGCGGCAGGTCAACCCCCAGCCTCGCGTCCACGCCTGCGGAGCGGTGACCTGAAGCCCCTCGGGCGTGACCTCCGCGTAAGGGCGCCGGAGGTCGAGCACGCCACCCCGGCCCCACTTCAAGCTGGGGCTCACCGGCTCGCGCTCGATGAGCCGCGAGCCAAAGGCCCCTTCCTGAGCCACGAGGCAGTCGCCAGCCGCTGCGGCCACCAGCATCGCGGCGCGGCTCAGCACTGATGTTTCGCCCACATGCGCGCCGACAATGATCGGCCAGCCCCGAGCGCGCAGCGCCTCGACGAGGTGTAGCGCGCGCTGTACGCCGCCCACCCGCGAGACCTTCAGGTTGGCCATGAAGCGCCCGCGCTGGCTATCGTAGCGCTCAAGATCGGCCAGCGTGCACAGGCTCTCGTCGAGGATCACCGGTACTCCCGACTCGACGCTGAGCCGGCTATGGTTCTCGACGTCCCGCGGTCGCACCGGCTCCTCGACGCCGAAGAGGTCGCAATCGAGAGCGCGGACAAAGTCCAGCGCGCGGCCTGGTTCGTCCGACCAGAGGTTGTTGGCGTCGACCCGTATCCGGTACTTCGCCACACCGTGCCATCGGGTCAGTTCGGCAATGCTGCGCACTTTCTGTCGGTCGACCTGCAGATCACCCCCTAGCTTCACCTTGAAGTCGGTCAGGCCGAGGATGCAGTATTGATCGATCAGGAACCGCGTCTTCCACGGCTCGTCGTTGCCGAGCACCGCCGAGTACACGTGGGGCCCGCCCGGCGGCGCCAGGCCGAGCAGCGCCTCCACGCTCTGCCCGAGCTCACGCGCGAAGAGATCGAGCAGCGCACACTCGATCGCACACCATACCGAGGGTGATTCGTCGACAGCCTGGGTGTGCGCCGCGAGCCAACCGCGGAGCGAGTCGAGGTCCGTACATTCGGACTGGATGGCCTGATGCCAGGCGGCCAACCACCGCTGGCACGACGCCCGCGTCTCCCCGGTGACGTATGCGCGAGGACAACCCTCGCCATAACCCCGGTGTGAATCCCGCGCTGCCTCCACCCACAGGCTCTCGCCATGAGTCCGCGCGGCGGACGCGTGGCGAAAGGTCATCTTGAGCGGCGCTCTGAGCTCGGAGAAGATCAGGCGAATGGGTTGGTTCATCGGCTCGACCTTTGACGTGGCTCGGCATCGATCGCGCGCGAACCTCGCAAACGCCCGAGCAACGCCAATTCTGCGCCTGGGGGCGCGCCCACTCTCTGTCGTCCACAGTAGAATTTTGGTCGAGTCCGCAGACAGACCACAATCAGCCGCTGAACTTGCGGCTCTGAAATTGATTTGAACCAGGCCGGCGCTGAAACTCCGACCAGGCCCAGCGTCGCGACCAGCGGAGGATCGCGATTGCAGTGGTTGTGAGATTTGGATAACAGGGTCCAACGGCCCAGCCCACGAGGTGTCGAGCTGAGCGCATCAAATTGCCAGCCGCCTCCCGCTAAAGACTCCAGCGACTCCAGCGCTGCTCACGATCGCCGGGCGATTTGTTTCATCGGCGCAAATGGGCGGTGGCGCGCGGCTTCCCTCGCTCGATGCCGGCAACACCATGACTCCTGATCGCTCCATGGACGACGGGCGAGAGCTCCACACGCTGCTGGCCGCCTCGGCGACCTTCGGCACGCTCGATGACGCGCTTCGCACCAGTTTGGCGTCGGGCATGCGCCGCGTGGTCCTGGCCCCGGGGCAGGTTTTAGTTCGTCAGGGCGAGACCGGGGACACGGTGTTTTTGGTCGCCGCAGGAACGTTCGAGGTTCGCCAGCGGCGCGGCGACGGCGTCGAAGACGTGATCGACACGATCGGGCCCGGGGACATTATCGGCGGCTTGCAACTCGTCGTCGGAGGGGTCGCCTCGGCGTCGGTGGAGGCCGCAAGCGAGGCCCAGGTTTTCCGGCTCCGGCGCGAGGCCTTCGACGAACTGTGCGCAGTAGCACCCGCGCTCCTGGATACCTTTGCCAGGGCCGAAGGGAGGCGCCTGCAGCGTCGCCAGATGCTGGCGGTCCTGCCTGCGATGTTCGGGCCGCTTGACGCGGGTGTGCTGGCCGCCCTTGAACGTCAGGTCACCTGGCTCACGCTGCGCAGAGGCGAGGTGCTGTTTCGCAAGGGGGACCATGGCGATGCCTGGTATGTGGTGACCAGTGGCCGCCTGGCGGTCGTGGAGCCGGCGCACAACGGCCACGCGGAGCGACTGATCTCCGAGGTGGGGCGAGGTGAAGGGATCGGGGAGATGGCCCTGCTCACAGGTCAACCACGCTCTGCGACCGTATACGCGCTGCGCGACGCCGAGCTCGCGCGCTTCCCGGTGGATCAAGTTGCTGAATTGGTGGCGACCAGGCCGCAGGTCGCGAATGCCATGCTTCGCGGGCTGGCACGCCGGATCATGGATCAAAGCGGCGCTTCCCACCGAGCAATGACGGCCGGCCTGACCCTGACTCTTGTGCCGGCAACGCCAGGTGTGGCCATCTTCGACCTGGCAAACCGTCTCACTGCTGCGCTCGGCCGCTTCGGCCCGGCGCGCCAACTCAGGAGCGCCGATCTGCCCGAGACTGGCGTCGGCCACGAGGCGGCGGGCCGTCCCGACTCGCACCCGGCCTGGATCCGCGTCAGCGCCTGGCTGGATGAGCAAAGCGCTGCGCACAGTTTCCTGATTTTGGTGGCCGACG